>OLSP01003725.1_pt1 | contig 10228 bp, 10 predicted proteins | sample 1672941 | NCBI WGS metagenome assembly OLSP01 (sample SAMEA3136739, study PRJEB25190) | human gut metagenome
ACGCGTAAAAACTGAAAAATTTAAACCCTTGTGGAATTTAATCATGCACTGGAATTTAAAATTTCAAGTCAGCAGTATCCCAAAGTTTGTATCTTACAAGGAGATCAAGCCTTTGATGGCTGATCTAAAACGTGTATATATGCAATCCCAACGGAAGAAATCACATTAACGGAACTGGACAGCTTTGATGAAAAATGGAGCGGAAAATATTCTAAAATCACGAAATCCTGGAAGGACAACTGGGCGAATCTTTCGACTTATTTTAAGTATCCGTAACCGGTCCGCCGTATGATCTATACTACCAATACAGTCGAGGATTTAACCGTCAGCTCGAGAAGGTCACCAAATCCAAGACGGTATTTCCTTCCGACGATAGTCTCCTGAAAATGCTGTATCTGGCTATGATGGATATCCCAAAGAAATAAACAGGCCACCGTCAGGATTGGGGTCAGATCCATTCACAGTTGGAGATCTTTAGTGTTAGGATATAAATAGTACAAAATAAACATGACCATTTTCAATAAATATTATATGATAGTCATAGATCAAGAGAGGAGAATGGTTATGGCAAGAGGTACAAGGTATTCGCAAGAGTTTAAGGAAGATGCAGTAAGATATCGTTTGGAGCATCCGGAGATTGCACTTCGTAAGTGTGCTGAAAATCTTGGGATTAGTGAATCTGCACTGAAGAGTTGGATGAAATCAGCAAAGGAACATGAAGGAACTGTTCCAACCCGTGGTTCGGGCAATTACGCAAGTGATGAGGCTAAAGAAATCGCACGTTTACAGCGAGAGTTACGCGATACAAAGGATGCACTTGAAGTATTAAAAAAAGCAATCGGTATTCTGGGAAAATGACAAAAACTCTTTACGCTGCTACATCTAAATATGTAGAAGAAATTAACAACCTGCCTGTGAAACGTCAAGTTTCTGTCAGCGGGATACTGAAAAAATTGGACGTTTCACGATCTGGTTACAATGCATGGAAGAAACGGGTTCCTTCGGACACGTCTATTCGGCAAACCGTTTTAAAAGAAAAAATCCAAAAAATTTATGATGATTCACATCAAAACTATGGTGCTCCTAAAATTGCAGCTGAATTACGAAAATCTGGAGAAAATATTGCTGAAAAAACAGTAGGAAATTACATGCGTCAAATGGGAATAAAAGCCCAATGGATCAAGCCATATACTCAAACAACCATTGATTCCGATCTCAGCCAGAAACTAAAAAATATTTTAAACGAACAATTTAATCCAGAACATCCAGATGCTGTATGGTGCTCAGATATCACTTATATTTGGACGTATGAAGGATTTGTGTATCTTACAAGCATTATGGATCTATATTCCAGGAAAATCATTTCCTGGGTGCTGAGTGAGACGCTGGAGGCATCTCATGTAGTAAAATGTATTGAGAAGGCAAAACAGTCCAGACATATTGAAAATCCGCTGATTTTCCATTGTGATAGAGGATGCCAATACGTATCCGAAGCATTCCGTAAGGCAACAGAGGGAATGATTCACAGTTATTCCAAGAAAGCTTATCCTTGGGATAATGCCTGCATAGAATCATTCCATGCCCTTTTAAAACGAGAATGGATTAATCGTTTCAAAATTTTCAACTACACGCATGCATATAAACTTGTTTTTGAATATATCGAGACGTTCTACAATACCGTTCGTATTCATAGTCATTGTGGATATTTATCTCCAAATGAATATGAGGAAGAATATCAAAAAAATCTGAAAATGAACGTAACAAAATTAGCAAGTTAACAATTACATAAAAAGGGGAAATTGGTTGCATTTAATTTGTACTTTTTCTTGACATAGGACCAAATGGCGTGTAAAGAGATTATCGACCATCTTCATACGGATAATCCAACCTGGGGTGCAAGGCAAATGTCTGCACAACTCAAAAACAGAAGTTATCATGTTGGGCGTTGTAAAGCACGCCGCTATATGAATGAGATGGATATTTACCCAATCTATCCTAAGATGAATCTTTCCAAGCGGGTGCAACAGGCAAAGGTATGTCCTTATCTTCTTCGAAATGCCGTCATAGATGCACCAAATCAGGCGTGGTCTATTGACATTACATATATTCCAATCAGACACGGATTTCTGTATCTGACAGCTGTAATCGACTGGTACAGCCGCTGTATCGTAGGCTGGGAAGTCGATGATACCCTTGATACCAGAATGGTTATCAATGCTCTAAAAAAAGCATTTGCTGTGTCAAAACCACAGATTTTGAACTCTGATCAGGGTTGTCAGTTCACAAGTCAGCAATACATTGAATTTGTAAAAGAAAACGGTATCCATCAGAGTATGGATGGAAAAAGCCGTTGGGCTGACAACATCATGATTGAGCGATGGTTCCGCAGCTTCAAGTATGAAGAAGCTTATCTGACGCTGTATAACAACATCAAGGAAGCCAGAGTTGCTATTGGACGATATGTCCACACCTATAACTATAATGGTCTCATAAATTAAGACACTTTTTCGGACAAATATTAATGAATCTGATATACTAAAATCAGTATGAAAGTGAGGATTCATCATTATGTCCAGACAAAGAAGAAACTTTAGTGCCAAATTTAAATCAGACCTGGTAATCGAGCTGCTTAAGGGCGAGAAAGATCTCAACACCCTTGCAACCGAGAATAACATCCAACCAAATCTGCTCCGCAATTGGAAGAAAGAATTCCTTAACAATGCCTCTGCAGTATTCGATGACAAGCGTGAGGAAAACCTCAAAGACAAGCTTGCTGAAGAATGCAAGGAAAAGGCGGAGTATGCGAAAAAGGTTGGTCAGTTAACCATGCAGGTTGACTGGCTCAAAAAAAATCTGAAGAAATTTGTGGACCTGACTACGAGAGTAAGTTTAGTCCAAAACCTTTTGACGACTAAAGAAATCCCGGCATCTGCAGGAGCAAAACTGCTTGATATCAACCGTACAAGCCAGTTCATTATAAAAATCTTAGATTTTTGTCTTGACAACTGAGCCACTATAGTATTTGATAAAGGAATATCCAGAGCAAGTATATGAGTTGTGTTATAAGGAAATAAGTGAGAGTTGTGCTCAGGCAAAGGATAGACGAGAATATAAGAAGATAACGAAGAATATTGCACAGCTTATAAAATGGAAGGGTAATGATACTGCTAAGTCGTTAATTGAGGAATTGAAGCAGAGATATCCAAGAAAACCAGCATTGTTGGATGAATTGGAGAAGGTGGAGAAGAAACTTTAGGAGAAAAATGATGTTTTTATTTTGTAATGAGGATAGAAAGAAAAAAGAGAGACTAAATAGTTTGTTGCAGACAACACGTAATCTCATCAAAAACAATGAGATTAAGGATGTGAGAAAAAATCCTGTTTATTCACTTATAAGAGCAATGTCAAATTATCACTTATATGATATAGTACGTGAATTGTATGAGGATGAAGAAGTTACAGATGTTCAAAGTATATACAAAGATATAGGAGAGTATTTAATTAATAGCAATAAACTTAACAATTGCAAGAGTTTTGAATTAGGAGAGAGCAATATTAATATAGATTTATCAAAAGATGCCATATTGGTATGTGCGTGGAATAAGCAACGATTTGTTGATGCATTATTAAATATAGGGCAAAATGTAGGTAATTCATTTGAATATGACAAAACCAATCATATGGCCACATATATTTTTCCTATAGGTTTAACAATTGTTTATAATGGAAACCATTCCTCTTTGTCAGGCATTTTGAAGGGAGAAGGAACAATACAAGCAAATCAGACATATGATCTTGTACCAACATATGATTATATGTATTTTGATGGTATATATTTTAGAAATAAAATTAATGATGAGAAATTATATAAGGTAGAGAGATTTGAAATTGGTGCGCTATATGAAATTGGTAGACTATTAGCAGAAAATGGAATAAGATAAACTTCAATAATCATTTGCGATAAGGTTAAAGAAGTTTATCTTAATATAAGCAGAGTTGAACTAATAATTGAACCAATTCATTGCATCCACATAATCCTGTAAACCATTTTCCTTCAATGCCAGTTTGGCATACAACAGAGGAGATTCCTCTGCAAGCCGGTACAAATATACAATATCATTCGGGTCATTAAGAGTGACAGAGAAATTTCATTCCTCGCAACGGATAACAAGAATTGCATTCACACCGGTATTGACGATAATGGAGTCTCTTGCACAGCATCTAAACCGGGAAGCTGATCTGAAGTGGATAGAAACACAGAAACAATCATTTCTTAAATCAATGGAAATGGCAGATGACTACAATGATATGTATGATGATTTCAGTATGCCGGTTCAGCAGCCGATTGTAAAAGAAACGAAAATTTATCCAAACGATCCGTGTCCGTGCGGCAGTGGGAAAAAATATAAAAAATGCTGTGGTAGGCGGTAAGCATATGATAACGAGAGAGAAACTGAAGAAATTAAACAAGGAAAATTTGATCGAGCTGATATTGGAAATGTCAGAGCTTTTAAATGAGAACCAGAACAGAAAATGTAATCAGATTGTGGCTGGATATTTGACAGATCAGTCAGTGAACTCTCACGATGGGGTCCAGGCAAGAATGTCAGATGAGTTTGTATCCGAAAAAATGGCACAGATCAAAATTTGGATACAGCAGATTGATGAAGGAGAACTCTATCTGAATGCAGATGAATATGAAGATTATTCCAGTGGATATTGGGATAGTGATCTAATTACAGAATATTATGATGAACAGGGGATTGGAGATAAAATTAATACGATGCTCCGGTTTGCAAAAGACTGTGTAGATGACAGGAAATATCAGGAAGCCAGTTTGATCTATGAATGGATCTGGGAGATGGAAGTGTTTGCAGAGGAAGAATATGTTGATCCTGCAGATTTGGAAGTATTGGTCGAAAAAGAAATAGTGACTGCAGACCTGAAGCAGTTGGCACTTTTGACCCTGTATGTGGATTATCAAATGAGAGTGCCGGAAGAACGGGCGGAAGATATATATTTGTATTTTTCACATTATGCATTTCATGATCTTCATATTGAGGATATGTTCCATGCAGGAAGAGAAAATTTGACGGAAACCGAGCAATTCTGGAATGACTGGATTTCATTGCTGACGACAAAAAGCGGTGATACAGAGAGCAGATTGCTGAAAGAAGCTGTTTTATATCATGAGGGAATAGATGGGCTTGTGAAAATGGCGAATGATAATTATAGGGTACATCCATCCCTGTACCTGGAAGCCATGAACGAGTATGATAAAAATCATGGATATTCCCAAATAGAGAAAATTGGAGAGAATGCAATAGAAAAGATTGATTCTAAGCTGACAATCCGCAGTAAAATAGCATTAAAGGCAGCGTGTGCTTCGTCATATCTTAATCATACAGAAAAGGTAATGCTTTTTTGCTGGGAAAGTTTTCGCTCTGATTCTACGGTAAGAAATCTTTTAAGATTGTTTGGTACAAAGGAAATGGCAGAGCAATATGGTATAAGAGCGGAGAAGGCTCTGGCTTCAAGGATAAAAGGAAATCCGGTTACCTCTATAAGAAATTCTGAGCTGAATCAGAACATCATTAACAATTATACATATAATGAGTTGAACTTTTATACGGGAAATTTTAAAGCAGTAAAAGCAGTATCAAAAAATCCAAGCGGTTCTTTGGGGTGGAGCAATTGTTTTGTCGGGGAAGGAATTTGCCTGTTTCTTTTATACTTATTTGAAGATGCTGTTCCCTCAAAGGCGGCTAAAGCGGTTGCGAATTCGATAGGCTTTTCGGGCTTGCAATGATTGCCGAAATAAAGGAACAAATGGGTGAAAAGGGGATGCGACAGGAAATTTTTGCCATATATAAAAGAAAATTTCCAAGACATTCTTCATTTCAGACAGAGATGAAAAATTATTTTGGTATAAGAGGTTAAATTTTCACATTGACATTATCCGAAAAAATGATAAAATTAAAACGACGCAAAGAGTTATCTAGCGAATACAGGACCACTTCTTTTGAAGTCGAGGCCATACGGACAGCCGGGTCCGCTGCCGATGGGTATAAGATAGGATACCCTCATTGATTGAGTTAAAAGCTCAAATTTTATAAGTTGGTTACTTCATAACCGAAATGCATGATAGTGCAGACTTGTGAAACGGTCAATTAAGCGTAGTAAAAGTATTGATGCTGTATAAGAGATAACGATTGAAGATTTCAAAGCAAGCTGTGTGTTTACAGCTTGCTTTTTTTTGAGGTGTAAAATGAGAGAAGAACACGAATTGAATCAAAATAAGGCACCGATCTACGAGGCACTGCAGAAATTCCGACAGATGCGGGTTGTGCCTTTTGATGTGCCTGGACATAAACGGGGCCGGGGAAATCCGGAGCTGACAGAATTCTTAGGGGAGCGTTGCATCAGCATTGACGTGAACAGTATGAAACCGCTGGATAATCTGTGCCATCCGATTTCTGTCATCCGCGAGGCGGAAGAACTGGCGGCAGATGCTTTTGGTGCAGCACACGCATTTCTTATGGTCGGAGGTACCACAAGCTCCGTGCAGACGATGGTGCTTTCGGTCTGTAAGAGAGGAGATAAGATCATTCTTCCGAGAAATGTACATCGCAGTGTGATCAATGCGCTTGTACTCTGCGGTGCGATTCCGGTGTATGTGAATCCGGAAGTGAACCACCATCTGGGCATTTCCCTGGGGATGAAGAGAGAACAGGTGGCAAAAGCGATAGCAGAACACCCGGATGCAGTTGCTGTATTGGTGAATAACCCTACATATTATGGAATCTGCAGTGATCTGAAAGCAATTGTAAAAATGGCTCACGATGCGGGCATGTACTGTCTGGCTGATGAGGCACACGGAACCCATTTCTATTTTGGGGAGGACATGCCGGTGTCAGCGATGGAAGCGGGAGCGGATATGGCATCGGTTTCCATGCATAAGAGCGGTGGAAGTCTGACACAGTCTAGTTTATTACTGGTGGGTCCGAATATTCAGGAAGGTCATGTGCGGAAAATCATCAATCTGACGCAGACGACTTCCGGCAGTTATCTTCTGATGTCCAGTCTGGATATCAGCCGCCGCAATCTTGCATTGCGTGGAAGGAAAGTGTTCCGTCAGGTGTCTTCCATGGCGGCGTATGCACGGGAAGAAATCAATGCGGTAGGCGGCTATTATGCATTTGGATCGGAACTGATCAATGGAGATTCCGTGTTTGATTTTGACCCGACAAAGCTTAGTGTCCATACACGGGATATCGGGCTTGCGGGCATTGAGGTGTATGATCTTCTTCGGGATGAGTATGATATTCAGATTGAGTTTGGGGATATCGGAAATATCCTTGCATATCTCTCCATCGGAGACAGACCACAGGAACTGGAACGACTGGTGAGTGCACTGGCTGAAATACGCAGAAGATATCAGACAGACAGCAGCGGTCTGATGAATCAGGAGTATATTGATCCCGAGGTTGTGATGAGTCCGCAGGAAGCGTTCTATGCGGAAACAATCAGTGTTCCGATTGGCAGCAGTGCAGGTTGTATCTGCAGCGAATTTGTAATGTGTTATCCGCCTGGAATCCCGATCCTTGCACCGGGAGAGAAAATTACAGAGGATATTCTGGAATATATCAAGTATGCAAAAGAAAAAGGATGCTCCATGACAGGACCGGAGGATCCGGAGATTGAATATATCAATATTTTAAAGGAGGACGATCATGGAACTTTGGTTTAGTGAATTTCACGCTCCCGATGTCAAACACAGTATCCGGGTGAACAGACACCTCTATTCACACAAAAGTCCGTATCAGCAGATTGATATCTACGAGACACCGGAATTCGGTAAAGTTCTGTCACTGGATGGAAATGTCATGCTGACGGAACGGGATGAGTTTATTTATGATGAAATGATCACGCATGTTCCGATGGCGGTTCATCCCGGAATTAAGAATGTACTTGTGATCGGAGCAGGAGACGGCGGCGTTGTCCATGAGTTGGCACGTTACCGTACGATTGAAAATATTGATCTGGTGGAAATGGATGAGCAGGTTGTAGAGGCTTGCAGGATGTATCTGCCTGAAAATGCCAGCCGGCTGGATGATGAACGTGTGCATATTTATTTTGACAATGCACTTCGCTTTATCCGGCGCCGCACGGATGAATATGATCTGATCATTGTGGATTCCACAGACCCGTTCGGTCCTTCGGAAAGTTATTTTACAAAAGAGTTCTATGGAATCTGCTACAATGCACTACATGAGGACGGAATCCTGGTCAATCAGCAGGGAAGCCCGTTTTATCAGCACGATGCAGAAGCGATGCAGCGCAGCCACCAGCGGATCGTCAGTACATTTCCAATCAGCAGAGTGTATCAGGCACACATCCCGACCTATGCGGCAGGATACTGGCTCTTTGGTTTCGCAAGCAAAAAATATCATCCGCTGGATGATCTTGATGCGGAGAAATGGCAGGCGTTGAATCTGAAAACGAATTATTATACGACCCGTCTGCATAAAGGTGCCTTTTATCTTCCGGCGTTTTTGGAACGGCTGCTTGAGGAGGTAGAATAAGAGATGAAACAGAATATTGAAACATTTATCGGGTGTGATTGTGAGTATGAGAAAGCGGAAATCGTCCTGTTTGGTGCGCCTTTTGATTCCACGACAAGCTATCGCCCGGGTGCCCGGTTCGGGTCATCAGCGATGCGCCATGAAAGCTTCGGGCTGGAAACATACAGTCCGTATCAGGATAAAGATTTGACGGATTGTTTTGTATTTGACAGCGGAGATCTGGAGCTGTGCTTTGGCAATACAGAGGATGCACTTTCCGACATCGAACAGCATGCCGATCAGATTATGGAAGAGGGAAAAATGCCATTGCTTTTGGGCGGAGAACATCTTGTAACGCTGGCAAATGTACGTGCAGTATACAAGCGTTTTCCGGAAATGCACATCATCCATTTTGACGCGCATACCGATCTGAGAGAGGATTATCTCGGTGCAAAACTGAGTCATGCCTGTGTCATCCGCAGATGCCATGACATGTTGGGAGACGGACGCATTCACCAGTTCTGTATTCGAAGCGGAGAGCGGGAAGAATTTGCATTTGCAAAAGAACACACCGATCTTCATCCGTTTGATTTTGAAGGATTGGAACAAGTCGTACAGCAATTGAAAGAGAACAACACCCCGGTATATTTTACAATCGATCTGGACTGTCTGGATCCGTCTGTATTTCCGGGAACAGGAACTCCGGAGGCCGGAGGAGTCACGTTCATGCAGCTGTTACATGCGATCCGCCTTGTATCCGAAACAAAGATTGTCGGAGCGGATCTTAATGAACTTGCCCCGATGTTAGATCAGAGCGGAGTGTCTACTGCGACAGCATGCAAGGTACTGCGGGAATTACTTCTGAGTCTGAAAAAATGATCGTTCAGACCATTTGTGACAAAGTAGCGTGAACATGCAGAATTTGAATAGATAGAATGAACATACAGAGTGAATTTACAGGAGGAGAACGAAAATGAGTAAGGTATTAGTAATTGGATGCGGCGGAGTAGCTTCTGTGGCAATCAGAAAGTGCTGCCAGGTAAGCGAAGTGTTCAGCGAGCTGTGTATTGCGAGCAGAACAAAATCAAAATGTGATGAGTTGGCGGCAGACCTGGAAGGAAAAACCGAAACAAAGATTACAACAGCCCAGGTAGATGCGGACGATGTGGATCAGGTGATCGCACTGATCAAGGAGTATCAGCCGGATCTTGTGATGAACATCGCACTTCCGTATCAGGATCTGACGATCATGGATGCATGTCTGGCTTGTGGAGTGAACTATATGGATACTGCAAACTATGAGCCGGAAGACACGGAGGATCCAGAGTGGCGTGAAATTTACAACAAACGCTGCGAGGAGAAAGGCTTTTCTGCTTATTTTGATTACAGCTGGCAGTGGGCATACCGTGAGAAGTTTGAGAAGGCTGGGCTGACTGCTCTTCTTGGATGCGGATTTGACCCGGGAGTGACACAGGCATACTGTGCACATGCAAAGAAAAATGAATTCGATACGATCGATACAATCGATATTCTGGATTGCAACGGCGGAGATCACGGATACGCATTTGCTACCAACTTTAATCCGGAAGTAAATCTGCGTGAAGTATCAGCACCGGGAAGCTACTGGGAAGACGGACACTGGGTGGAAATCCCGCCGATGGCAA
>OLSP01003727.1_pt1 | contig 10219 bp, 5 predicted proteins | sample 1672941 | NCBI WGS metagenome assembly OLSP01 (sample SAMEA3136739, study PRJEB25190) | human gut metagenome
AACAAGACCGCTTGCACACATAGCGGGAGCCACAAAACGAAAGCAACTCTCCAGAGACTCCTCCTAGGGAGCGACTCCAGAGAGTTGCTTTATTATTGTAGTGAGCTTAGCGAGCGAAGCGCTCTGCAACGAGAGCGCAGCTCACTTGCGGTTACTTACTTCTTATCCTCGACTGCGGCACGAGCTGCTGCGAGACGTGCGATGGGCACACGGAAGGGTGAGCAGCTGACGTAGTTGAGTCCTACACGGTGGCAGAACGCTACCGATGAGGGATCACCACCATGCTCACCGCAGATACCGAGCTTGATCGTAGGCTTGGCTGAGCGACCCTTGTCGGCACCCATTTGTACCAACTGACCTACACCCGTCTGATCCAACTGCTGGAAGGGGTCTACCTTGATGATCTTCTTGTCTAGATAGATCGGTAGGAAGGTGTTGACATCGTCACGAGAGTATCCGAAGGTCATCTGCGTGAGGTCGTTCGTACCGAAGGAGAAGAAGTCCGCATGCTTAGCGATCTCGTCTGCCGTCAGTGCTGCACGTGGCACCTCGATCATAGTACCTACGAGGAAGTCAATGCGATCACCCTTCTCCTCGAAGAGTGCCTCAGCGGTCTCACGGATCACACTTGCTTGCTGCTTAAACTCCTCGACGACACCAACGAGTGGCACCATAATCTCAGGATGCGTCTCGACGCCCTCCTTCTTAAGCTCGAGGCAAGCACCTAGGATAGCTCGTGTCTGCATCTCAGTGATCTCGGGATAAGTGTTGCCAAGACGGCAACCACGGTGTCCGAGCATGGGGTTCAGCTCGTGGAGCTGCTCGACACGATCGTGGACGACCTTAGGCTCGACGCCCATAGCCTTCGCTAGCTCTATCTGGCCAGCCTCTGTCTGAGGTACGAACTCGTGAAGAGGTGGGTCTAGTAGTCGTACGGTAACGGGAAGTCCCTCCATGGCGCGGAAGATACCCTTGAAGTCCTCCGTCTGGATCGGTAGAAGCTTTGCCAAAGCCTTGCGACGACCCTCTGTGTCTGTAGCGAGGATCATCTCGCGCATTGCCTTGATCTTGTTATCCTCAAAGAACATATGCTCCGTACGGCAGAGACCGATACCGACAGCACCAAAAGCACGTGCTGCAGCTGCATCGCGTGGCGTATCAGCATTGGTACGCACAGCGAGCTTAGAGTGCTTGCTGGCTAGCTCCATCAGCTGGCGGAAGTCAGCATCCATCTCAGCAGCCTTGGTCTCGACTTGACCCTCGTATATCTCACCCGTAGAGCCGTTGATCGAGATGAAGTCACCCTCACGAAGCACCTTATCATCGATGGTTACGGTGCGCGCCTTGTAGTCGACGATGAGCCCACCAGCACCCGTGATACAGCACTTACCCATACCGCGAGCCACGACTGCTGCGTGTGAGGTCATACCACCACGTGCCGTGAGGATACCCTGTGCTACGCTCATACCAGCGAGATCCTCAGGCGAGGTCTCGATACGTACCATAATCACCTTCTTGCCCTGCTCATGCCAGTTAGCAGCATCATCGGCAAAGAAAACGATCTGTCCTGTAGCTGCGCCTGGAGAGGCAGGCAGTCCCTTGGTCAGGACCTTTGCGGACTTTAAGGCCTTCTTGTCAAAGACGGGGTGCAGCAACTCATCGAGCTTAGCAGGCTCGACACGTAGCAGTGCCTCCTCCTCGGAGATCTGCTTGTCACGGAGTAGATCCATAGCGATCTTGACCATCGCCTGACCCGTGCGCTTACCATTACGCGTCTGGAGGAGCCATAGCTTGCCCTCCTGTACGGTGAACTCAAGATCCTGCATGTCGTGGTAATGCTCCTCAAGCTTGTGCTGTATAGCATCTAGCTCAGCGTAGATCTCGGAGAAAGTCTCCTCCATAGAGGGATACTGAGCCTTGCGAGTAGCCTCATCGATGCCCGCACGCTCAGCCCAGCGACGTGAACCTTCTATTGTGATCTCTTGAGGCGTACGGATACCAGCGACGACATCCTCACCCTGTGCATTGACTAGGTACTCACCGTTGAAGAGGTTTTCGCCAGTAGCTGAGTCACGCGTGAAAGCCACACCCGTAGCGGAGGTGTCACCCATATTACCGAAGACCATCGCCTGGACGTTAACAGCAGTACCCCAATCATCGGGTATGCCCTCCATCTTGCGGTAGAGGATCGCACGGTCATTCATCCACGAGCCAAAGACCGCCATAATAGCGCCCCATAGCTGCTCGTATGGATCGGTGGGAAAGTCGTGTCCCGTAGCCTTCATAACCGCCTCCTTGAAGCGCTTGACTAGCTCCTTGAGGTGATCCGTGGTGAGCTCGTTATCGAGCTTGACGCCAGCCTCCTCTTTGACCTCCTCGATGATTGCCTCAAAGGGATCAATATCGTCCTTGTTGACAGGCTTCATACCGAGTACGACATCGCCATACATCTGCACGAAGCGGCGGTAAGAGTCCCAAGCGAAGCGCTCGTTGCCACTCTTACGAGCCAAGCCATCGACGACGGTATCGTTGAGACCAAGGTTGAGGATCGTATCCATCATACCTGGCATGGAGGCTCTACTGCCTGAGCGAACAGAGACGAGAAGAGGATTCTCCACATCGCCAAACTTAAAGCCCATAATATTCTCGATATGCTTGACGGCAGCCATCAAGTCATCCTTGAGGTCAGCGACAACAGCCTCACGGCCACGCTCATAATATTCTGTACATACCTCAGTCGAGATAGTAAATCCAGGAGGCACAGGCACACCTATGCGGTTCATCTCCGCAAGGTTAGCACCCTTACCACCAAGTAGATCTCTCATCTGAGCATTACCCTCGGCACTTCCATTGCCAAAGGTGTAGATTCTCTTCTTGTTCTTCATTTGGGGAAATTATATTTGGTATTCTATTCGTAATTAAGTAAGTGATTGAGCTGAGCGACCGCCACCATCGTAGTAGCCACTTCCGATATTGTCATCTCATACGATCCTCCGATCTGCCAGACACAATTTGCTTGACAACAATACGGTGCAAAGGTAGTAAAAATCTCTTTGTCTACGACATACCTATACTTTGCAAGGCTACACTTTGAAGCGAGACAATACGACCCCGTCTCCCGACAAAGAGAAAGGTTGCTAAAACAAACGTCTTAGCAACCTCAAAAAGAAAGTTATAAACAAAAACTGACCGAAAAGTATCGCTAGAAACGGAGTAAAGAAAAAAACCTAGCGAACTTTGGGGTGACCAGTGGGATTCGAACCCACGACCCTCAGAACCACAATCTGATGCTCTAACCAGCTGAGCTATGATCACCATCGTAGCAACCATGCTAAAAGTGACCTCCTCGTCACTCCCGAGAGAGATACCTCCCTACACGTTTGCAGGTGCAAAGGTACGCATTCTTTTTGGATCTCACAATACCCTACCCTCTGATAGGTGACACACACCTTCACACGTATGGAGTGGAGAGAAGAGAGGGGGGGGCGTGAACCTTTTTCCTATTATTATATATAGTGTAGAGACAGACACTTCGATCCGCCTCTACACTACTTATATCGTTTCCCTACTAGTAGGGGGGCAACCCTCTCACTCGATCACTTAGCCCTCAAGACACTTCGCTTCATAGGCTTTTTGGCAAGAGGCTTTTGAGACACAAGTTGAGTCGGAAGCTGCTGTCGTGCCTGCTGATCCTCCTCTTCGAGATCTGACTTACAGATGAACTGCATCATGCAGGCGTTGCCATCCTCATACTCCTGTATGAATAGGTGGCAGAGGTCTCCCTGAGCGTTGTAGACCTGGATGTAGTTGCCCGTGGTAATGCTGTAATTACGATCAAAGCCGTTTTTGCTTAGGTAGTTACGCACATCGTCAGAGGTTAGCTCCCGCAGCGTGCTGATGCCCGTCACCTCAGAGTTGATGAAAGCGGGTCCAGCTTCTGACTCATTGACATAAATGACCCAAGCTAGATTGCTCTTGTCCTCCTTGTCACTCTTGGTGTTGAAGCAAAGGTTAGTCTCGTAAGACTCATCTTCGCTGAAGTATCTGAAGCCGATACGCTCTTCGAAGGTTTTGATCGCATCTACATCGTGCTGAGCAAAAATCTCCAAAGAGGGGAAGTCAGCTACATTTGGAATAAGCGGGTGCAGAGCCTCGACCGTGGCTATACGGCTAAACTGGATGTACATATTAGACTTAATGTCCTTGTTACTCTGGTCGTACATAAGGACAGATAGAGTAGGATCACTATCATGGATCGCATAGAGACCAGGTGTCGTCTTGCCTAGGACATCTAGTCCTACAGCGCGCTCCTCTATGTGGCTAAAGCCCAGCTGACGCAACATCTCCCTCGTCTTAGGACAATCACTGACACTCTCCGTGCCGTACGCCACGACTATCTTCGATCCGTCTCCGAGCTCTAGACCATATATCACACCCGTGATCGTACTCAGATCCGTATTTACGAACCCCTTGTAGACGATGGTCTCTGAGTAAAAGATAGGACGAGACTCACGCCCGAGGCTCTTTTCGTGGTTTAGGATATCCTCATCAGAGATATTTCCCGAGTCGTCGTAAGTGACATCAAACTTAATCAGCGGCAACTGTTGCGGAGCGTCGTTTTTGTTGGGTATGACTGTCACGGGCACTGAGGTCGTACTCGATCCGACTTGAGCGGTGATGGTAGCAGAGCCAACTTTGACGGCTGTCACACACCCTTTGGCATCAACAGTGGCGACATCTGATGCACTACTTGTGAATGAAACCTCTAGCCCCTGGGCGCTCTTCCCGACAGAGACAGAGAGTGTTTGCATCTCCCCCACCTCTAGGGTCAACTCAGCGGGAGCCACCGCTATACAGATAGGCTCGTTACAGCTATCAGAATCACAAGCTCCGAGAGCGAAGCTCAGTAGAATCAGCAGCGGGACAAAGCGTAAATTATTCCTCATAGTACTTCTATTACTGGTTAAACTATTTTCTAGAGAGAGAGCAAAGGAGCAACTCTTGCGCCAATACCGACATAGGCAAATATAAGACAATATATCTACCTAGACAAGAGCTCATACTCCACAAAAATAGCGTCAGACGCTTTGGGGACTAGTCAGGCACTCGACAAAGAGATCCTCCTGATCTGTCTGATTTGTTCATCAGATCTCCTACAATGTTTCTATTTTTATTTACCTTTGCGGATGTTTTGCATTTGTCGCACACACGGCACTTTGCGTAACTATTCATTTCATCTCAAAACAGCTTATGGGAAAAGCAACTAGAGTACTACAAGTCATGCTCTCGCTGCTCTTAGCAGGAGTGATCACGACTCAACTGACTGCTCAGACGACGAGCAGTGTGACAGATCCGGGCTCCACAACGGATACGTCAGACTTCATCTGCTATAGCTATGCCAATCGTATTACACCTCAAGCAAATAGCGGAATGGGCTTTCGCGATGCAGGTTACTATGGGCCCTGCCTTCTGATCACGCCTGAGGAGGGATTTGCTGGCTATACAATCCGCGCTGTCGAACCCTGTATGACCTTTGCATCAGACACGGTGCAGCGTGAGGGGGAGCTCTTTATCATCAACAAGCGTACGGGTAAGAACATTTATTCCCAGCAGGTCTCGCTACACTTCGGGTATAACTACATCCCCCTGGATGAGGAAATAAAGGTTTCGGTTTTCGACTCCCTCCTCATAGGGTATAAGGTGTGGTGTGAACCTGCTGCTCAGGACTTAGGCATCGACTATAAGACTCCACCTCATGCCAAGGGATGCCACCTATGGTACAATGGGAGGGTTATGGACATGTCCAAAACTAAGGTAGCACAAAACTGGGCGATGGATGTCTATCTTCAAGCTCCGCAGGGTGTCTCGACAGCGAGCCGTGGCAAGGTAGAGTACTTACGCGCCAAAGACTTTTACGCCACCGCGGGTAAGTCTGTCAAGGCTTACTACTACCTACACAATATGGGCTCTAAGGATATCAAGTCGATTACCTACAAGCTCTCGGGTGTCACCAAGCAACCCATCGAGAAGACTATCGACTTTGACCTCCCCAAGGGGCGTAGGGACACGCTCTTTTTCGAGGTAGTCCCTGAGATGAGTGGCGATATAACGCTGCAGATATTGCAGCTCAACGGCGTTGACAACGACTATGCCTCAGAGCAACTCAAGTGCGGAGTCATCCTCTACGATCAGCCTGAAAGCAAGCCTAAGCGCCAGCACCTCCTTGAGTATATGACGGGTGAGTGGTGTCCTTTCGTTGGCTATGGAACCGAAGAGATTAAGTCGACGCTCGAGGCTTTCAAAGGAACAGATACGAAAGTCAATCTCTGCGCCTACCATTTCGATGGAGACCCCTTTAGCACTCCAGAGACTGAGCTCTATAGTAAGTATCGCAACTCTAAAGCAGCTCCAAACTTAGCTCTCAACAGAATCCCGTACGACATCACACGCCTCAGCTATGCTTGCGAGGGCTACACGATAGATCGTATCAAGCAGCTAGACGAGGAGACCTACTCCCCCTACCGCTTTGACTTTACGCTCACACCCACTGAGGATCCTATGACTTTTGAAGCTAAGGTCGACATCGAGGAGCTACAGCATCTCAACATCGAGGATCTGAGGATCACAGTGTCACTCTTTGAGGATCAGGTGAAGCCTCACGATCAGCTCAACGCGCCAGAAGGCTATATACATCAGAATGTCTACGTACGCTCTCTGACCGACTTCGTTGGGGACCCCATAGAGTTTGACAGTCAGAAGAAGTTTACAAAGAGCTATACCGTCCATGTAGACACGCTCTATACGGGAGATCTAAAGAATCTGAAGATCCTAGCTTTCATCGGCCGTGATCTATCGAACGAATCGCTCTTCTCTAAGACAGTCCTAGACAGTCGCATGCTCTCCTTTGACAAGTGGGCCTCTGTCGAGAGACCTACCACTGCTGCCGACGCTTATCGTGTATCTGTAGACCATGGCTGTCTCCAGATTGAGGGCGGCGAGTACGACCAGTATGAGGTATGGAGCCTAGAGGGCTTTAGATGCGATCCATGCGCACTCCAGTCCGGTAACTACATCGTACGTGTAGAGCATCTGGGGGCATACTATATCTATAAGCTACTAGTGCCCTAGGCTGTACTAAGCTTATCTTACTTTACTTGACAACGGATGTCCAGAGAGCAGTCTGGGCATCCGTTGTTGCGTTACAAGGAGTGAGCTACTCGACGCATTGATGTGCAGTATCCCGCTCGATACTTGAGACTATTGCATAAAGGCGAATCGCTGTGTTGCTTTCGGGATTCGGCTTCGGTCACATACGGAGGTATGCTCCCTTCAGACCTCACCCTCAGCGCCTTGCGCTTCATCCTTTCTGCAAAGTCTGGACAATCTTGCAAGATTGTGAGACTGTTGACTTTTGCAACAGCCTCTACTTGACGACGCTCTCGTTGGAGTCTCTGTTTTGGAGCGTACGGTCGATGAGCTGAAGCTGCTTGCCGAAGTTTAGGCGCCAAGAGACCCCGACGGTCACCATGTTGCGGTTATCTAGGATGTAAACGTGGCTCGTACTGGGTATGACGGGCGAGAGAGACTCGCTACGATACTCGGCGCCACGTGGCGTAAAGGGGAATATGCAGCTCGCATAGAAGTTCCAGTCACGATACTTGTAGAGGAGCATCAGACGGGAGGAGTTTTCGCCCAGCGACTTCGTATGACCCGATAGCGTCCACTGCGGATGGAGATAGGCGTAGCCGAGCGTCCACCCCTTGTAGCTCATCATCACGCTAGCATCCCAGTAGAGACTGTTGAGCTTGTAGGCGGCGACACCCGTATGCGTGCGAAACATATCGTAGCGCACGGTGCCTTGCAGCGTTAGGAAGTTCCACAGATTGTTTAGCCCGCCCTGCCAAGAGATACTATACTGACGATTGTAGCGCCCATTCGTAGCACGCGTGAGGAAGTATCCGCCAGTCGCATCATAAGTCGCATCCCAGAGGATAGGCGACCACGTATTGTTTATTGAGAGGTCTACATTGCTCGTCAAGAGCTCCGTCTGGTAGTACACCCCGAGGCGGTTGTAGAGCGACTGAGCCGCCTTGAGATCTGGGTTGCCACTCGTCACCATCAGATCGTCCACACGCTGTCGCACCCGTGAGAGCATACTCAGCGAGGGGAGCGTCGGCAGGTAGGTAGACTTAAGGACGAGCGTCAGATGGTTGACTGGGCTGTAAAAGAGCGAGAGCGTACTCTGATTCCTCACGAAGCTCTTTCGGTCGGTCGCATCCTGCACGACAAAGAGCTTGGCACCCGTACCGATACTGTACTGCACCTTACCGAGCTGTCCCTGCGCATTGGCAAAGAGGTAGCTGTTGTTTTCCAGCAAATTGTCCGTTACTTCGACATACTTATTGAGCGAATAAGCGGTCGTATGTTGCAAACCTGTGGCGAGCGTGAAGTGTCGGCTGAAAGGATGGTTGTAGACCAGCTCCCCAATGAGGGCCGTGCGGCTCACGTCGACAGAGTTCTGCACCTCACGTAGCTGCATGGGTAGCTGATCTTGTAGCGAGAAGTCTCGATGGCCACCGCTATAAGAGCCTACGAGATTCACCTCCAGTTTGCCCCCATTGCTCAGCATATTGGCATAGTACAGATCGAGTGCTGGCGTGTAGCTACGCTCCTTGACGCTAGACTCCCTATGGAAGGGGTCGCTGTCGCTCTGCGTTATTTGCGAGGTGGAGTTGCTGTGGTAATTGAGCAACTCATTACGCAGCGTAGCGCTAAACTGCTGTCGCTCGCTGGGCTTATATAAATAGGAGAGGTTAAGGTTCTGAACTAAATAGCCAAAGGGACTAGCCTCGGGCGTCTCCGTGCGGATCAGCTCCTGGTGCGGAGCTATGTACTTCGTCTCTAGGTAGGCAAAGCGCTTGCGGTAGTTTCGGAAGCCATTGTTGTAGTCGAGCGTAAAGGAGTGACGTCCCCGATCATAGCGAGCCCCCAAAGCTCCATTGACAAAGCCCGTCGTCAGTGCCGACTCCACCTGCGCCCAGACGGAGCCTCCATGCAGACGCTCCTTGAGGATCACATTGACAATGCCCCCGATGCCCCGATCGGTGTATCGCGCTGAGACCATATCAGAGTACTCAATGCGCAGGATGCGCTTAGGATCGATGCTCTGCACATCTTCTATCGTGCGAGGTACACCATCGACCTGCCACTGCACCGCCCCGCCACGGATAGTCGCCTGCTTGTTCATCAGGTCAATGGTCAGACCACGTAGATGCATCGTCTGTAGCAAGCTGAGGAAGTCCTGACTACGCGCCAGTTCTGCCTGCTTGGGGAAGAGTAGCATCTTGTCTACACGGCTTCGCTCCCCCTGCACCACCACCTGGTCTAGTAGCTGACTATCCTCAGACATGTAGAGCGTGCCGAGAGCGATCACTCCTTGCGCATCGCCCGCTATCTCGATGGTGATCGGTGTGTAGCCTACGCTACTGATCCGCAGATCTCTAACTACCTGCGGGTCTGCCTGTATGGCAAACTGCCCCTCGCTCTCTGTCGAGACACCTGTAGTGAGCTGCCCCTTGTCGTCAAATAGCCCGACGCTAGCCCCAATGAGCGCAGTCGAGTCGCTACTGGCGAGTACTCGCCCCTGGATTGTGATGATCTGCGCACGCAGTGCGCCTGCAGTGATGAGGAGGAGTGCTATCACTCCCCACAAATGGAGGTAATTCTTGCTACTCATAGTGTGGAAGTCTAATTGTTTACTAATACACTCTATTGTAAAGACGGCTTAACGCGCCGATTGTTGCAAAGGGAGATCGTATGGGGCTGGCGGTTGCAGTGTGAGTCTTGTAGCGTGGTCCGTCAGGAGGCGCAACTTCCTCGGTAGGGATTTGAATTTCCCCACGTAGGGATTTTCTATTCCCTACCGAGGGATCAAATCGTCCCCACGTAGGGACGAAATGAAACTTCGGAGGAGTCGATCGATAAGTCCGAAGAATTTTCTTTTGCCCACGTGGAGGTTTGAAAATAGCCACGTGAGCAATCTAGAAATTAGAGATTCGAGGCGGGTTACTCGTCTCGCTTTGATACAACGGACGCACCAGCGGTCTGCGTCCGAGCTGTGCGTCACTACAGAGGGACACTCGTGGGATTTGCGGAGTAGAGGCGTCGTATATTCAATTAGTAAATGCAACTCATACCTACAAAAAATGGATCGCACCCT
>OLSP01003735.1_pt1 | contig 10207 bp, 8 predicted proteins | sample 1672941 | NCBI WGS metagenome assembly OLSP01 (sample SAMEA3136739, study PRJEB25190) | human gut metagenome
AACGCCGCCTGTAATGCCGCCAGTGCCGCTCCTGCCGTGCCGCTGTGGGTGATTGGTTCGCACTGGTTGTCCAGCAGGTCATAAAAGATATGCCTTGCGTTGACCGCAATCTCCTTCATGCTCGGCTTGACGTAATAAATGCGGAACGGCTGCATCCCTCTGGGCGTGGAGGCGTAGAGAATCCGCCCCCGTTCAATGCGTTTCCACTTGCCGCCATCGTCATAGGGGTGCTTCAGCTCCAGCTCATACGCCCCGTTTAGTTCTTCCGTGACAATACAAGAGCCGGGAACCAATGTCCCCAGCCCGATTGTGTCAAATGTCTTTGCCGTTTTTTCGTGAATGGTAATCATAGCATCACCCCATCATACCAACCAACTCTTGATACTGCTCCTCCGTGATGCGGTTCGCCATCAGGAATACGTCTAATTTGTTCATCATGTCCTCTTTGTCGTATGCACCTCTGCTAATCAGTTTTTTTAGTCTTGCGTATGTCATAACTATCTACTCCTTTCAAATCTCTAATTCCTTCATGCAAACCAAATAGTCTACGTTGATTGCTGTGTCTAAAATTGCCTGTTCAGTTTCTGTTATTTCTGGTTCGGGGGTGGGTTCTGGTTCGGGCGGTGTGTATTCCGAAAACGTACCTGTTTCTGGATCATAAATCATGCCAAGCGTAACAGTTTCATCGCACGGAATAGCAGTCACAGGATTGCCCGATGGGTCTGGTGGATAGTAGGGTTCTACTTCTTGGTTCTTCAGAACGTCAATCACTCTGTTTTGTAAAATCATTGCATAGTTTTTCACATTTCCACCTCCTTACCATTCGATAATAACAATGCCGTCTCCACCGTTGCCAGCTTTACTATAACTACTGGAACTATTCCCTACACGCTGCGCACGACCGCCGCCGCCGGCACCTGTTCCTCCGTTGGTAGCATCCTTACCAATGGTATACTTGCCATTGGTACCACCATCTCCACCATTTCCAAAGCACGCACCTCCGCCCTGACCGCCAGTACTACCAGAACTTCCACCACTACTAGTACCCTGAAGACCAGCAATCGCAAATACGGTATCCTCTCCTCCCTTTGTGCCTTTATGTATTCGCGTATTGTCACCACCTTTAAAACCTCCACTAATCGTAATCAGATTCCCAATTATTGTTGCGCCACCATCGGTAGCCTCTATTTCTGGATCGCTATTAGCATCTTGCCCAAGACCACCTTTTCCGACAGTAATCGGTATAACTGCATTCGGCTCAACACTAAAAGCTCTTTTTACAATATAGTCAGCTCCCCAACCTCCGCTTATACTTTTGCCACCGCCACCACCTCCACAGGCTGTAATCAAAATCTTATGCACACTGGCAGGAACGGTAAACGTGCCATCCTCGGTAAAGGTTTGTGTGCCGTGTGCAGGAAGCATCTTATCCAATGGCAAAAACCCACTTGTCTCAATCGTACTATTCAAATACGCCTTAATTCCCTTCTGCAAGCTGGATTCTACGTCCCCGCACTGTGCCAGCATTTCCAGAATCCCCCAGAAGGTATCCACACCGTACTCTGCCGCCTTATCCCCCGGCTCGCCAAAGGTTGTGGCAATCTTGTGCATGGTATCCAGTGCGTCTTGAATTTCCTGAAACAGCACCACCAGAACGCCGTATTCGTTCTCGCTTTCCACCGCATCCGTCCAAGGAATTGCCGCCGTTACATAGATTTCAAACACCTGCGTAGACAAAATCTGACCGCCTGCGTTCCATACGGAAATCTGTGCCTCGACCGCCTTTGCCTCCGAAAGAATTTCATTCGTCAAGGCAAATTGGCATCTGCCTGCGGTCGCATCCGTCACTTCCCCTTGGTTGAAAAATGTGCTGCCATCCGCCTTTCTGAATGTGATACGCACCTGCTCGCCCGTCAGATTGATTGGCACACCGTTTTCATACAGGCATACATCCAGATATCTGGATTTTGTATCATTCTGCACAGGGCGAATCCCAATGCTGTTCGGCTTTTTGTTCACATCCAACTCCAGCCGATTATACGTTTTTGCCATTTTTCTCACTCCTTCCAAAAAATCCGCATCAAAAAAGCACATCCGTTTTATTTTCAGATGCGCCTTTCTTGACAGAATATCTTTCCTTTGCTATCATAAACATAAGAGAAGGATTGCCACCTTTCGCAGGGCGGCTAGTCCAAGTAGTTGGTTTTAGCCGTCTAACTTCGCAGGTTAGGCGGCTTTTTCATTATTTCTTGTTCTGAAACAAGGAAATAACTCCGATGATTACTAAGCAAAAAGTAAATAACCCTTCGTATGTAACCATAAGCGTCACCTCCTTTACGGGAAGTGACTAACCGCCAGTTGGCAATCCTTCATTTATACCATACCATAAATTTCATTCTTCGACAACTACAGCCATCTCCAACGGGGCTGTATTTTTATTTTGCTGACATTCCCCGTCCAACTGATTTCGTTTTTCCCGACCTCAAATCTCGGAAACTTCGCACCGCCGTATTTGCCGTTTTGGTTGGTGTCCCCTTTGAACACCTCCATCATTTCGCTGTCAATCGTGATGCTCTCCTCCACGCCGTACAGGGGGAAATCCGCCCCATTGATAGTAAGCGTAACATCCCCACTACCAAAAACCGTGATAATCGGTTCACTGTAGACTGTGCCGCTGTTGCGGATGGTGGTCGGGGCGGTCAGCTCCAACGCATCCCCTGCGGCATTGACGCTGTATTTGAAGGGCTGCACCCGAAACTGCAGCAGAAAGCTATTGTAGAGATAAATCATATCCGCGACAGAAATTTTGTTATAGATGGATGCCCGAAAAACCTTATCCGGCTCGGTGCAGAGAATCAGCTCCCCTGCACCGTCCAGCCACGCCAGTATTTCATCCAGATTTTCGTTCCCTCTGGTGCTGCACTCCACCGAAAGCACATACGGTGCATACGTTCCTTCATCCACCGTCAACTCTCCGTTTCTGCCGGGGATGGTAACATAATCCACCCTTCTCTCCGCTCTCATCTTCTCGGGTGCGGCAGAAATCAGAATCCCGAAGTCTCGGCTGTCCTTTCCTTTAAAATGAAACCAACCCATTTACGCACCTCCCTTTGCTATGGCTCTGCGTCTGCGAGAAAATTCCATCTCCTGCATCAGACTCGGCACTGCTTCCTTGCTGTCATTATGGAAATGCTCAATCTGCAGCACCGTATTTCCTTCTGTATGATTGACCGTCTTTGTGATATAGGACGTATCTCCGCCACGCTGAACGGCAATATCCCCACGCAGGCGTACCATGTTTTGGTTCATGGCGGCACGCATTTTCTCATACGCATCGGACATTCTGCGGCTGAACCCATCGGACAGGCTGCCGCTGATGGTATCCGAAACACTGTCCATGCGGTCAGACCAACCTACGCCGACACCCTGCGCCATGTAATCGCCGATTTTCGCCATCACACGAGAAGGACTGTTGATGTCCATTTCCTTTTTCGCCGCACGCACCGCCGCCTGTAATGCCTTTGCAACTGCATTAACAACGCCGCTTTGCCCGTCACGCACGCCCTTTGCAACGCCTTCCATCAGGCTTTCCCCAACGGCTTTAAAATCCGTCTGATAGCCTGCGATTTCTTCCTTCGCCGTTTCGGTCAGCTGCTTTGCCTGCTCTGCAACAAGGGGCTGCTGCTCCGCAATCCCTTCGGAAACACCCTCCGCATTGACTGCCTGCATACTCTCGGATACTTCAGCACCAATACCATAGAATCTACTTGCCGCCGCTTGCGCCATCTGCTGCTTCTGCTCAAACAGAGAAACATACTCATCCAGCTTCGTATCAGACATGGAAAGCAGCTTGTTCATGTAGTCAAGTGCATCCCCAACACCCATGCCGGCAATCTCGCTCATCAGGCTGTCGGAAATACCTTTTTCCTTTAACTGCTCAAGGGCCTCCCCGTATTTTTCCAACTGTTTAATATCGTCCTTCAAATCTCCCAGCTGGAACAGCTCCTTGCCGTCCTCTGTTTTTACCCGCTCGAATAACTCCCCATAATCGGCAAGCTTGCTTTGCAGGCTGTCACGTTTCTGTGTCAGTGTATCTGCAATCTTATTCGCCACATCCTCCGCAGCATCCACCGCCATCTGTCCGCTTTCCTCGATACCGACAGCGATACCCTCGCCGATATATGCGCCGACCTCCTCCTTCATCAGCTTGGAGGGGGATGCAATCTTAAACAGTCCTTTCAGCTTGGAAAGCAGAGTGTCCTTTATCTTTCCGGCAATATTTGCAATCTTTGACAGGCTGTTTTTGATGCCGCCGACAATACCGTCAATAATGTACTTCCCGATGTTCTTCAGCTCGGTTGCAACCTCACTGCCCGTAATCTTGGCTTTAAACTTGGAGAAGGCGTTCTTCGCCGCCGTTGCCATGGATTCTCCGGCTTTTTTTACGCCGTTTGCAACCCCGTCAATCAGCTGTTTCCCCAGATTGAGCCATTGGAACGCCATGAACGCCGCCACAATCGCCTCTATGATTTTCGGGATATTGACAACCAGTGTAGGAATCGCCTGCACCAGACCAACCGCAAGCCTTGTGATGAGATACAGTGCCGTATCCACCAGCTTGGGCGCATTGTCATTGATGACATTCGCAATGTTGATGACTATCTGCGGTACGGTTTCAATCAGCTGCGGAAGGGCGGCAATCAGCCCATCGCCCAATGCAAGGATAATCTGAATCCCTGCATCAATGATAGTATTTGCGTTTTCCGTCAGATTTTCTACCAATGTCGAAATCGTTTCGATTGCAACGGGAATAATATTCGGCAGGCTTTCCGTCAGCCCATCCGCCAGAGAAACCGCAAGGCTCGCCGCCGTATCCGCCACCATCGGGAGCAGCTCCGCAATGCCCTCCGCAAGCGTACCCACGATGGATAATGCACCTGCCGCAAGGCTGTCCCCGTTCTCCTGTATGCCCTGCACCAGTGCGCTGATGGACTGCACCCCCAGCTCAACCAGATTCGGCAGCAGTTCATTCGTCAGTGTCGGCAATGCGGATGCAATCTTCGGTGCCAAGCCTGCAACCAGCTTTCCCATGCTCTCAATCACAACGCCGATCTTTCACCAGCACATCATAGACCATTCCTATTTTCCGGTAAGGAGGCTCATAATAATATACCAAGGAGTTATTTTGTATATAGGCTATACCTTCATCCAAAGCTGCCCAAACATTGTTATCGGCATCACAATACAGCCCTAATACGGTATTATTCTGTAAGCGACTGTCCGTATTCTCCTTCCAAAGTAAACGTCCTTCTTTATCTATTGCATAAATCCCATTAGAAAGCGTACCGATAATATAGCAACTGTCTTTGGTCATTACAGCCCGGTTCACAGAGTATTTTTCAAGCTCGGCATCACATTCTGTATGCCACTTCAGTATCTTTCCGCTTTGATAAACAAAACCGCCACTCTTTTGTGTCAGGAATAAAACGCCATCATTATACGGAAGTCCTGCCACCACATCACTGTTGCCCAATGATTTTCGTTCAATCAGATTTTCCAGCCCATTCTTTGCAAGAACAAAAAGCCCTCCGTTTATCTGTTGAGAATAAACCGTATCACCTACCTGAAATAAATTCAAAGGAAGAGTTTTTGTACGAATCCCCTTCACAGTATGCCCGTCATAAAAGAACAAAGAACCGAAAGATTGAAATACAATCTCCCCATGTGCCAACGTAATCGTCCAGATTTCATCATTATGGAACCGGAAATCTTTCGCTTCATCTTTTAAAGAGTGGTACACAAGGCTATCCAATGAATTACGTTCGAAATATCCGAACTCTTCGAAAGAGCCCACAAATATCTTGCCGTCTTTACCGATATATACAGAGCGTACTATGTTCCTGGAAGGTAATTCATGAAGTTCCCAGCTATTTCCATCAAACTCCAACAGACCTTTGTTATTTCCAATATACATAACTCCCCTATCATCTTGAGCGATAGACCAATTCTGAATACCTGCATTATAATCTGATACGGAATAGCTCCTCACGATGGGAGAAAAAGGAATAGAGGAACCACGTGATAAGCTACTAAAAAGAGAAAATATACAAAATAGCAACAGAGATACTCTCATATATATTGATTTACAAGTAACCTGCCAGCAAAGGTAATTGTTTTCCACCAAAAAACCGGATAACTTTATGGATTATCTTTTCTGGAAAGGTAAAGATAGGCCGTAAAATTATCCGGTTACTTATTTTAAGAAGCTACAAACTATAACCTACACTACATAGTCAAAAATCATCAGACTGCTTTTTCGGTATGAATTAAAATTCACCAAGCTTGTTTCTTTCCCCTTCTCTTTTATGACCGTAGTTTCCGGTACGCTCAGCATTTTCTTATACTCCTCCGAGTTACCCAGCACTTTCACGGCTTCATTTAAATCATCATCATCTTTCAACTGCTGTATGATACCACCACGTTGGAAATAATAACGCTTAATGATATCCTGAGCAATCATATTCTTGATATCTTTTGCAAAGTAATCCAAGTCACGGTCCAGATTATGACTAAGTTTCTGCTCAAGAGCCTTGAATTCTTCGGAAGCATCTTTCATATAACCTTCAAATTCTGCCATTTCTTTCAAATTCTTCAGAATCTTCTCGCTCTGCTGGTCATATTTAAAATCTGCCTTCTTCACCATTTCCTTAAACTCTGCATAATCAGCATCCGTTACTTCGAAATTCTCGGGAGAAGCAATTATCGGGTGCTTCAGGCAATATTGAGTAGCATAATTAAAGATCAGATTATCATTTACCAGATAAAACAAAATATTAGGTAACTTTTCTTGTTCCACTGCAACGTCCGGCGTCACACCACCGCCATCACGCACTTCACGTCCGACAGCCGTATGGAATACTGTAGTCAAACTATCAGGAATACGCCCTACACTACCATCCGGATTACGATGTTTGTAATCTATTGCCTGTACGCAACGGCCACTGGGAATATAATATTTGGAAGTAGTCACCTTCATCGTACCGCCATAAGGCAATGTACGCGGCACCTGCACCAAACCTTTCCCAAACGTGCGGTTACCTACAATCACTGCACGGTCATAATCCTGCAATGCACCCGCCAGGATTTCCGAAGCGGAAGCAGTACCGCTATTTACCAATACAGCAATAGGAATATCCGTATCCAACGGTTCACGCAAGGTCTTATACGTATTACTTGCTTGTTTTATCTTGCCTTTCGTTGTTACAATCGTCTTACCACGGGGCAGAAAGTAGTTGGCTATCTCTACAGCCTCTTCCAGCAACCCACCGCCATTGTTGCGCAAATCAATTACCAATGAAGTGATACCCTGCTTCTTCAAATCAAGAAAAGCCTTCTTAAACTCTTTGGAAGGATTTCCTGAGAAAGTACTCAGGTTGATGTAACCGATATTGTTATCCAACTTACTGTAATAAGGAATAAACGGCAACTGGATGTTTTTACGGACAATTGTAAAATCCAATGGCTTTGCCTCACCGGGACGCTCAACCTTCAGTTGGAAACTTGTCCCTACCTGTCCACGAAGTATTTTGCTCACATCCGTATTTCCGGTCAAATCTTTTCCATCTATTTCAAGCAAGATATCACCTGCTTTCAATCCCACTTCGGCAGCAGGCATATTTTCGTAAGGCTCCACAATTACTGTACGCTTCAATTTAGGCTCATATCGGATGATGGAACCTATACCTCCATAAGAAGCCTTAAGCATTTGTTCCAACTCACTCCGATCCTCTTCCGGATAAAATTCCGTATAAGGGTCCAGAGAATACAACATCGCATCGATACCCTCTCGTATTGTCTTATTCGGGTCCAATGTATCTACATAGAACATATCCAGTTCCTTCACGATGGAATTGAATATATCCAGGTTCTTTGCAATCTGGAAACTGCGGCTATCACCACTCTTGAAACTAAAAAAGACAACTACACCTACTACTAACAGTAAGGTAGTTATCCAGCGTACTTTCAGTATTTTCTTCATATCCTATTTATTATAGTTCACTGATTCTCGTTTTAATATCTTCCCACCACTCGGCAGGCATTTCTGCACCAATCACCCGGATGATGCTTCCTGAAAGGATAGAACCTATCTTGCCACATTTCTCCAATGAATATCCACAAGTCAGTCCATACAAAAAGCCGGCTGCAAAATAATCACCCGCACCGGTCGTATCTATCACTCTATCCACAGTGACAGCATGAACATGCACTTCCTCTGTCCCTTTACGAATGAGCGATCCTCTGGCACCCAACTTCACAATAGCGATGCTGCACATTTTAGCAATCACATCCAATGCTTCTTCCGGTTCTTTACCCGTAAATGCTTTTGCTTCCTCCTCATTGGCAAACACAATATCCACATACTTGTTTATCAATAAAGAGAAGAAATCGTGATCTTGCTCCACAATATTATAGCTTGCCATATCCAGGCAGATTTGTAATCCGGCTTCTTTTGCCAGTTCAATGGCACGAAGTATCATATCATGATCCTGCACCAGATAACCTTCTATGAACAAATAAGTATACCCCTTAAACATCTCCCGCGAAAGATCTTCAGCCTTTAATGTAGCGGCGGCACCCAAATAAGTACCAAAAGTACGTTCCCCGTCAGGTGATATAAAAGTAGAAGCTACCCCCGAAGGTAACTCAGAAGAAACTAATAAATTTGCTTCCGTTCCCCGTTCCAACAAACTTTGCCGATAAAATTTTCCATAAGCATCATTACCAACCTTACCAATGAATCCTGTTCCCGCACCAAGGCATGCCATACCACGAATTGCATTTCCGGCAGAGCCTCCAGTAGCCAATTCTGTTTCCATTTCACTGAAACATTCATTGATTATCAGCAGTTTCGTTTCATCAATCAGGGTCATGCTTCCCTTGGGCAATTCCATTTCAGTAAGAATATGGTCGTCGTTGAGAGTAGCAAGAACGTCAACAAGGGCATTGCCCATTCCAATTATTTTGTCCATTTCGATATTTTTTTTGCAAAGATATTGCATATTTCAAAATATCCTATTACTTTTGCAGCGCATTTGAGAAAAAACAACATTCTTCCTTAGCTCAGTCGGTTAGAGCATCTGACTGTTAATCAGAGGGTCCTTGGTTCAAGTCCAAGAGGAAGAGCGAAAAAGAGATACTTCAGTGAGGTATTTCTTTTTTTATATAGTATTTCCTACTAGAATCGTTTATAACTAAGTCCGAAAACAACTTATTCTAAAGATAAAAACAATAGCTTCTAAACCCGAAAGCTATTGCTTTTGCAAAATACCATCCCGGTGACGTTCCATCATGACCGGGATGGCATTCCGATATCATCCTGGTGATACACCGCTATATCATTCAGCCGAATAGATTGTATGAAAGTCGGTGTCATCTGCGTTCGCTAATAGCTTTTTGAGAATGTTTTCAAATGTTAATCGTGACAAACTCAAGGTCAAAAGTAGGTACTTTTTTACCCTGGTTGTAAGCCGTATTTGCTATAACGCATTAATAATCAGCTATGACAAACTTTTTGCTGCCCCCTATAAAATAAAGAAATTAAGATTGTGTTTGCCAGCCTCCAGTTTGATCACTTTATCTCCTTTGACATAGTCAGGTAAATAAAGCGTAGCCGTACTGTTTGCCGGAACAACCACTTCATAATTGATCTTCTTTCTGTTCCACTCCCATTTGGAGATGATCTGCCCGTAAGGAGAATCATGTTTTGCTTCGAAATGCTTCAATTCCTTTACAAAATTCGGACGCAATATAATATGTTTGAAACCAGGCTGTTCCGGATCAGGGAAAATACCTCCCAGACCTTTATAGAACCATCCGCCTATCTCTCCGAACATCATATGATTATCCGAAATATCACGTTCAGCCTTCAAATCCCAGTTTTCCAACAAAGTCGTAGCCCCATTGACGATCCACCAGCCCCATGACGGATAGGTGTCCTGTGCAGCTACCTTATAAGCTGTCTCCGGATATCCGTTTTCGCTCAATGCATTCAGGATTGCTTTTGCCCCCAATACACCGACATCCAGATGGAATCCGGCTTCTTCCACTTTCTTCGCCAGATTCTTTGCAACTTTAGCGATCATATCTTCCGGTACGATCTTCCATTGCAGAGGAACACTTAATTCCGTCTGGGAACCACCGGCATATA
>OLSP01003741.1_pt1 | contig 10175 bp, 4 predicted proteins | sample 1672941 | NCBI WGS metagenome assembly OLSP01 (sample SAMEA3136739, study PRJEB25190) | human gut metagenome
CAAGATCTACAAGAAAAAGGATACTGCCATTTCTGCCGCAGAGGTAGCGGATACCGCAGCGGAAGTGGCGCGTTTTGAAGAAGCGCAGCAGAAGGCCATTGAGCAGCAGACTGCGCTGTATGAAAAGGCACTGGCAGAGGCTGGCGAGGACATCGCCGAGGTGTTCAACATCCACGCCATGATGCTGGAAGACGACGACTTTGTGGATGCCATCAAGGAGATCATCAACAGCCAGAAAAAGTGTGCCGAGTACGCCGTCAAGACGGCAGGCAACAATCAGGCTGCGGTGTTCGCCGCCATGGATGACCCGTATCTGCAGGCCCGCAGTGCAGATGTCATCGATATCGCACAGGCCATTCTGGACATCCTGCAGGGGGTGGACAACGCCAGCCTGCAGGGCACCGAGCCCAGCATTCTGGTCGCGGAGGATCTGGCCCCGTCTGAGACCGTCCGCATGGATAAGAGCCTGCTGCTGGGCTTTATTACCCGTGAGGGCAGCTCCAACAGCCACACCGCCATCCTCGCCCGCAGCATGAACATCCCCGCCCTCATCCAGTGCAAGGACATTCAGGACGACTGGGACGGCAAGATGGCGGTCGTGGACGGCTACAATGCCTGCGTCTACGTTGACCCCACCCCCGACCTGCTCAAGAGCCTGAAAAAGCGCCAGCAGGAGGACCAGAAAAAGCAGGCCCTCTTACAGGAGCTGAAGGGCAAGCCCAACACCACCCTTGACGGCAGAACCATCAACGTCTTTGCCAACATCGGCGGCATGGGCGATGTGGGGGCGGTGCAGCAGAACGACGCCGGCGGCGTCGGCCTCTTCCGCACCGAGTTCGTCTACCTCAACTGCAAGGACTTCCCGACGGAGGACTACCAGTTCGAGGCCTATAAGCAGGTGCTGGAGAGCCTTGCGCCCCGCAAGGTGGTCGTCCGCACCTGCGACATCGGCGCGGACAAGACCGTGGATTACATGAAGCTGGACCACGAGGACAACCCCGCACTGGGCTACCGCGCCATCCGCATCTGCCTGACCCGGAAGGACTTCTTCAAGACCCAGCTGCGTGCGCTGCTGCGGGCTTCGGCCTACGGCAACATGAGCATCATGTTCCCCATGATCACCAGCCTGCGGGAGCTGCAGGACGCCAAGGCCGTACTGGACGAGTGCCGCGCCGAGCTGCGTGCAGAGGGCAAGAAGTTCGACGAGAAGATGGAAGTGGGCACCATGATCGAGACGCCTGCCGCTGTCCTCATCGCGGACGAGCTGGCGGAGGAGTGCGACTTCTTCTCCATCGGCACCAACGACCTGACCCAGTACACCTGTGCGCTGGACCGTCAGAACGCAAAGCTGGAGCCGTTCTTCAACCCCCACCACCCCGCTGTCCTCCGGGCCATCAAGATGACCATCGACGCGGGCCACCGCCACGGCATCTGGGTGGGCATCTGCGGTGAGCTGGGCGCAGACACCGCCCTCACCGAGACCTTCCTGCGGATGGGCGTGGATGAGCTGTCCATGAACGCCAAGAGCGTGCTGCCCGTGCGCAAGATCATCCGCAGCATCGACCTGAGCAAGCCTTCGGATAAATAAGGCATTCTACGCTGAACCCTCGGCCCCCGGCAGGGAACTTCCCCGCCGGGGGCTTTCTGCACCCGAAAAATTTGCAGAAATGCTTTAAAACCATAAAGTGCAGTGCTATACTGATAGCATTGGTACATCTGCTGAGAGGAAATATTTATGACACGACTGCTTATCCGCCTGTTCATCAGGCACCCGGAGGACACGAAGGACGCCGCCGTCCGCACGGCCTACGGCAATCTGGCCAGCCTTGTGGGTATGGCCTGCAATATTCTGCTCTGTCTGGGCAAGCTGACGGCGGGCACCCTTTTCGGCTCCATCGCCATCATGGCCGACGCGCTGAACAACCTTTCGGACGCTTCCTCCAACGTGGTGAGCCTTGTGGGCTTCCGGCTGGCAGCCAAAGGCCCGGACGAGAAGCACCCCTACGGCCACGCCCGGTATGAGTACCTCGCGGGCCTCGTGGTCTGCGTCACCATCCTCGCCATCGGGCTTTCGCTGCTGAAGGAATCGGTCCTGAAGGTGCTCCACCCCACGGCGGTGGTGTTCAGCTGGCTCAGCGTGGCGGTGCTGGCGGCGTCCATCGGCGTCAAGCTCTGGATGAGCCGTTTCAACAAGACCATCGGCCAGCGCATCGGCTCTGAGACCCTGATGGCCACCGCCGCCGACAGCCGGAACGACGTACTGACCACCAGCGCCGTCCTCCTGTCCACCGTCCTCTCCCGCCTGACGGGCTGGGACGTGCTGGATGGCCTCATGGGCGTGGCGGTGGCCGGGTTCATCCTCTGGTCGGGGTGGGGTCTGATGATGGATACCCTCAGCCCGCTTCTGGGCGAAAGCCCCTCGCCAGAGCTGGTGGAGCACATCGAGCGCACCGTCATGAGCTATCCCGGCGTGCTGGGCGTCCACGACCTGATGGTCCACGACTACGGCCCGGGGCATCAGTTCGCCTCGCTCCACATCGAGTTCCCGGCGGAGGCCGACCCCTTGGAGGCCCACGACATCATCGACAACATCGAGCGGGAATTTATGGAAAAAGACCGCCTGCAGGTCACCATCCACTACGACCCCATCGTGACATCGGACGCCGCCGTGGGCGTCCTGCGCAGCCGTCTGATGGAGAAAGCCCGCCAGATGGACCCGCGCCTGTCCGTCCATGACCTGCGCATCGTGCCGGGAGACAGCCATACCAATGTTCTGTTCGACCTTGTCTTCCCGGCGGGCTATACCGGCGATAAGGACGCCCGGCTGGCCGAGATGTGCAATTTCGTCAAGGAGCAGGACCCGAAATACTGCTGTGTCATAAAGGTGGAGCAGAGCTATGCGTCTGCCCCGCCCGAAGAGGAACAATAAGAAAAAGAGGGAAAGGATTATGCTGAACGAGACTTACCGCGCCATGCTGGGCCATAAGAGCGTCATCCGCGAGACTTTCATGTATGGCAAACAGCGCGCCGCCGAGATCGGCTATGAGAATGTGTTCGACTACTCACTGGGCAACCCCAGCGTGCCCTGCCCGGACAAGTTCACCAAGACCATGCAGACCCTGCTGGCTGAGGAGGAGCCGGTGGCCCTCCACGGCTACTGCCCCAGTCAGGGCGACCCGGGCTTCCGCACCGCTGTGGCGGCCCATCTGGCCGGGACCTTCGGCCTGCCCTACGAGCAGAAGGATATTTTCCCCACCACGGGTGCGGCGGGGGCCATCGCCCACGCCATCCGCGCTGTGACCAAGCCCGGCGACGAGGTGCTGACCTTCGCGCCCTATTTCCCGGAGTACGGCCCCTATGTTGGGGGCACCGGCGCGGTCCTGAAGGTCGTGCCCCCGCAGGCCCCGGCGTTCCAGCCGAACCTCGACGCCTTTGAGGCGATGCTGAACGAGAAGGTCACCTGCGTCCTCATCAACACCCCCAACAACCCCACCGGCGTGGTCTACTCTGCCGGGACGCTGACCCGGCTGGCTGACATCCTGACCGAGAAAAGCAGGGCCTTCGGACACACGATCTTCCTCGTCAGCGATGAGCCTTACCGCGACATCGCGTTTGATGGCAGAAAGGTGCCTTACCCGGCGGCATTCTATCCCCACACCCTGACCTGCTTCTCCTTCTCCAAGAGCCTGAGCCTCCCCGGCGAGCGTCTGGGCTATGTGGCCGTCCGGCCCGGCTGCGAGGGCGAGGAGCTGCTGGTGGATATGATGGCCCAGATCTCCCGCTTCACCGGCCACAACTGCCCGCCCAGCATCATCCAGCGCGCCGTGGCCCAGTGCCTCGACGTGACCAGCGACCTTTCCGTCTACGAGACGAACATGAACCTGCTCTACGACAAGCTCACGGAGCTGGGCTTCGAGGTGGAGCGCCCCGGCGGCACCTTCTACATCTTCCCGAAGGCGCTGGAAGAGGACGCCAATGCCTTCTGCCTCAAGGCCCGGGAGTTCGACCTGCTGCTGGTGCCCAGCGACACCTTCGGCGTTAAGGGCTATGTCCGCTTTGCCTACTGCATCGACACCGAGAAGGTGGAGCGCAGCCTGCCTGCGCTGGAAAAGCTGGCTGCGGCCTATAAGTGAGGAAATAAAATGCATCCGCTCCCCGAATATCCCCGTCCCAGCCTGCGCCGGGACAGCTATCTGAATCTGAACGGCCTGTGGGATTACGCCATCACCAGAAGCCCGGAGTTTCCGGCCCGGTGGGACGGCAGCATCCTCGTGCCCTATTCGCCCGAGGCAAGGGCCTCCGGCGTGAGCCGCACCTTGCAGCCCGGCCAGTGGCTCCACTATCACCGCGCCTTCACGCCCCCGGCGGGCGAGGGCGGGCGGGTCCTGCTCCATTTCGAGGCGGTGGACTATGCCTGCGCGGTGGAGGTCAACGGCCGTCTGGCCGGGGGACATCGGGGCGGCTACTGGCCCTTCACGCTGGACATCACCGACCTGCTCCGCCCGCAGGGGCACAACACCCTCTGGGTGGCAGTCCAAGACCCCACCGGCGCGGGCACGCAGGCCAGAGGCAAGCAGACCCTCAAGCCCGGCGGGATGTTCTACCCGGCCCAGAGCGGCATCTGGCAGACCGTCTGGCTCGAGCGGGTGCCGGAAAACTATATCGAAAGCCTCACCGTCACCCCGGACTATGACGCCCGGACTGTGACGGTCAGAGTCCATACCACAAAGCCCGGCGGCGCGGTAAATGTCTGGGCGGCTGTCCGGGCCGGAGGCGTGACCATCGCCGAGGACTGGGGCAGCGACGAGGCCGACCAAGACGGCGAAGTGACCCTGAATATCTCCGAGGAGCACTTCTTCCCGTGGAGTCCCGACAGCCCCTTTCTCTACGACCTGACCGTTGGTACGACGCAGGGCGAAGAGGAAGGGTTCGACACCGTACACAGCTACTTCGCCCTCCGCAAGTGGGAGTGCAGAGAGGACAGGCGGGGCATCAAACGCTTTTTCCTGAACGGAAAGCCTATCCTCCTCAACGGCCTGCTGGATCAGGGCTACTGGCCCGAGGGCCTTTACACCCCGCCCTCCGACGGGGCAGTGGAGCACGAGCTGCACACTGTGCGGGAGCTGGGCTTCAATCTGCTGCGCAAGCACGCCAAGATCGAGCCGGAGCGGTGGTATTACCACTGCGATAAACTGGGCATCATCGTCTGGCAGGATATGGTGAACGGCGGCGGGGCCTACCCCATGTGGTACGTCACCTATCTGACGAACGCTTTGCAGCCGCTGCTGCGCTATGCCCCGGACGGGAAGCTGCTCTGGGGCCTGCTGGGCCGGGGCAGCGCCCACAGCCGGGAGGAGTACAGCCGGGAGCTGGCCGACACGGTGGCCGCGCTGGGCCAGCACCCCTCCATCGGATGCTGGGTGCCCTTCAATGAGGGCTGGGGGCAGTTCGACGCAGAGAAAGCGACGAAGGCCCTCCGCGCCCTCGACCCGACCCGTCTGGTGGATGAGGCCAGCGGCTGGTTCGACCGGGGCGGGGGAGATGTCCACTCCATCCACAACTACTTCTATCCGCTCCGCATCCGCCCGAAAGCGCGGACGGTGGCCCTCAGCGAGTACGGCGGCATCGCGTGGCCCATGCCCGGCCATGAGCCGCCCCGGAAGACCTACGGCTACGGCACAGTCAGAAGCCGGGCTGAGCTGACCGGGCGCTACCGTGACTTGCAGCTCAAGACCATTCTGCCCCAGCTGAGAAAAGGCCTCTCGGCGCTGGTATACACCCAGCTGACCGATGTGGAGGATGAGGTGAACGGCCTGTTCACCTACGACCGCCGGGCCATCAAGCCCGAGGCCGCTGCCATCCGGGCCGTCAATGAGGCGCTGGAAGCGGAATTTGAAAAGGTCGTATCCTGACAGCAAAAAAACTCCGGGAGCCGGAAGGCCCTCGGAGTTTTTTTGCATCTTATTCCGGAAAAATTACTGGTCGCTCTGGGTGTTCTTGATCTTGGAGGCCGGAAGCTTCTTCATGGCGGCGGTGTCCAGCGCATGAGGCAGCGAAGCGCCGAAGGACTGGATGCTGTCCTGCAGCTCGCTGCTCTTCATGTCGGAGAGGGCCTGTGCGCGGAGAGCGTCCAGCGTGTCAGCCTCCAGCGGGTCGAGGCGGACGAGGAGCATCAGCGCATAGCCGGAGTACTGCACCGCAGCTGCCTCGCCGGGCTTCAGGGCACGGACGGCGTCGGCAGCGCCCTCCTCAGAGAAGGTGGAGTCGATGTCGGCAGCACCCAGCAGGGCGGTGGAGAGAGAAGCAGCGTCGGAGGACGGCGTGCCGTCCAGCACGGCGTAGATGTCGGGCAGAGCGGCAGAGACGGCAGCGCCGAAGGCGGAGGTCTGGGCTGCGGCGTCAGCGTGGACGGCGGCGTTGTAGCTCTCGGCGGCGGTCTGGGCCAGCTCCAGCATCTGGGTGCTTTGCTCGTCGTCGGCGAAGGCGAAGGTGCTGGTATTGTACAGCGGGATGACGGTGTAGCGGATGTAGACCATATCGCCCTCGAGGTGGCTGGTCAGCTCAGCGTCGGAGACGGGGGTCTCGCCGTCGGTGCCGTAGCAGAGGGTGAGCAGGTCGCTGCTCTTGATGAGGATGCGCTCGAACCGCTTGAGGGTGTCGAGGCCGATGCCGTTGGCCTTATAGAGGTCGCCGTTCTGCTCCATCAGCTGGGAGGCGTAGCTGTCGGCCTGTGCCTCCTCGTCGGGGGTCAGCACGCCGCCCAGCGCGTCGAAGCGGGTCTCGATGGCGGCGTAGGATTCGAGGTTCTCGAGGGTCTTCTGGGCCACATAGTCACTGACCACGGCGGTCTCGCCGGTGGTATCATCGACGGTGATGGTGGCTTTGAGGAAGCTGGACACCTTGGAGGCATCCTGCTCGTCGGAGGCGAGGTCGGCGGCAGTCTGGTAGGCGTCGAACTGGGCCAGCAGATAGAGGCCGGAGGTGATGTCCACATCGCCGATGGTGCCGACGGAATCCGGGGTGGAGAGGCTGCAGCCCACGAGGCCGACGGCCAGTGCGAGGGCGCAGACGAGCGCGATGAGTTTCTTTTTCATAAGTGTACTCCTGATAAAGTTTATTTTTTGCCGGAGGCATCCTCCTGCGGGGCGGCAAGGATGTCCGCCATCGCCCGGAGGATGCTTTGCAGCAGTTCCAGCGGCTTTTCGTCGGGCTGAAGGACCACTGAGAGGTAGGGCTTGGTACCCGCGCCTGCCGTCACCCGGCCATTGAAGGCGATGAGCAGGCCGCGTATCATGCCGACGTCCAGCGTCTCGACCTGTAAGAGCAGGGTGTCCTTCTTCTGGGTGACTTCGTAGACGCCCACGGCGGCGGCTTGGACCCGCACCAGCGAGACGCTGACGAGGTCGCTGACCGAGGGGGGCGGGTCGCCGTAGCGGTCGATCAGCTCGTCCAGAACGTCGGCGGCGTCCTCGGGGGTCTGGATGGCGGCGATGCGCTTGTAGGCCTCGATGCGGCCCGGGCCGTCGGCGATATACTTCTCGGGGATGAAGGCGTCCACCCGCAGGTCCACGAGGCACTCGCTCTTGTCCCGCTGGAGGGGTTCGCCCTTGGCCCGGGCGATGGCCTGTCCCAGCATCTTGACATAGAGGTCGTAGCCCACGGCCTCCATGTGGCCGTGCTGGCTGTGGCCCAGCAGACTGCCTGCGCCGCGAATTTGTAGGTCGCGCATGGCGATGCGGAAGCCGGAGCCGAAGGCTGTGAACTCCCGGATGGCGGAAAGCCGCTTCTGGGCGATGTCGGTGAGGGTCTTGTCCCGCCGGAAGGTGAAGTAGGCGTAGGCTTTCCGGCCCGAGCGGCCCACACGGCCTCTGATCTGGTACAGCTGGGCGAGGCCCATCCGGTCGGAATCCTCGATGATGAGGGTGTTGCAGTTGCGCACGTCGATGCCCGTCTCGATGAGGGTGGTGCAGACGAGGATGTCGATCTCGCCGTTCAGCAGATGCTGCCAGACGGGGTTCAACTCCTCCTCGGTCATCTTGCCGTGGGCGATGCCCACCCGTGCGCCGGGCACCATCTGGCTGACATGGGCGGCTGTGGACTCGATGTTGTCCACACGGTTGTGGAGATAGTAGACCTGACCGCCCCGGGCCAGCTCCTTCTTCATGGCCTCGGCAAGGATGACGTCGTTATATTCCAGCACGAACGTCTCCACAGGCTGGCGCTCGATGGGGGGCTGCTCGATGGTGGAAAGGTCGCGGATGCCGCTCATGGCCATGTTCAGGGTGCGAGGGATGGGGGTGGCCGAGAGGGTCAGCATATCCACGCCGATGAAGTTCTCCTTCAGCTTCTCCTTATGCTTGACGCCGAAGCGCTGCTCCTCGTCGATGATGACAAGGCCGAGGTCGTGGAAGCGGACGTCCTTGGAGAGGAGACGGTGGGTGCCGACGACGATGTCCACGCTGCCGGACTGTAAGCCCCGCAGCGTCTCCTTCTGCTGCTTTGCGGTGCGGAAGCGGGAGAGCATCCCGACCTTCACCGGGAAAGCCTCCATGCGGGAGATGATGGTGTTGTAGTGCTGCCACGCCAGCAGGGTGGTGGGGGCGAGGATGGCGCACTGCTTGCCGCCCATAACGCACTTGAAGGCCGCCCGGAGGGCGACTTCGGTCTTGCCGACGCCGACGTCGCCGCAGAGCAGGCGGTCCATGGGCCAGCCTTTTTCCATGTCCTTTTTGATCTCGGCGGTGGCGTTGAGCTGGTCGTCCGTCTCGTCGTACTCAAAGCGGGATTCAAAATCGCTCTGCCAGTCGCCGTCGGCGGGAAAGGCGTAGCCCGTGGCCTGCCGTCGGCGGGCGTAAAGCTCGATCAGCTCCTGCGCCATCTCCTCGGTGGCCTTTTTCACCTTGGCGCGGGTGCGCTGCCACTCGGTGCCGCCCAGCTTGGCCAGCTTCACCTTTTCCTCGTCGCCGGGGGCAGTGTAGCGGCTCAGCAGGTCCAGCTGGGTGACGGGCACATAGAGCACGTCCGAGCCGGAATACTGGATCTTGAGGTAATCCTTTATCGCGCCCTGTACCTCAAGGCGCTGGATGCCCGCATACATGCCGATGCCGTGGCTCTGGTGCACCACATAGTCCCCGGGCTTGATGTCCGAAAGGCTGGAAAGGGCGTTCTTGTTCTTTTTGCGCTTTTTGGTCTCGGCGGAGGTCTCTTCCTCCAGGCCGTGCCTGCGGCTGGACAGCACCGCCGCATGGGCAAACGGAAAGGTGCACCCGGCGGTCAGATGGCCCGGCAGCACCTGTACGATGCCTTTTGTGGGCCGCACATCCCGGCTCATGCTCACGGAGTAGCCCTTGTCGGCAAGGTCGCGGGTGAGGGCGGCGGCACCCTTGGGCGTTCCGGAAAACAGGGTGACGGCATAGCCCTGCGCAATGAGGGGGTCAAGGTCTTCTCGCAGGGAGACAAGGTCGCCGTTCCAGTTGGGGGCGGCAAAGGCCTCGGCGTTGATGAGGTCTTTCAGCTTAAATTCGTTCATGCCGCGCAGGAAGTTCTCGCACAGCAGGGTGCTCTGCTTCTGGGCGGCAGCGGCAAGGTCGTCCATGGTCTGGTAGAGTACATCCAGCCCGGGGCAGAGCACACCCTCTTCCAACAGGCCGGTCAGCTCTTCGCTGCGACGGAACTCGGTGGCCTTCTGGGCGTCCCGGATGCCGCCCACCTCGTCCAGAATGAACAGCGGTGTGTCCAGATGATCCAGCAGGGTGGCCGGGCTCGGATAGCGCAGGCCGTAGTATTTATCCATGGCTTCCGGCATCAGGCCGGAGTCCAGCTGAGCAAGGTCGGCTTCCGTGGCCTTTTCCAGTGCGGTGCGGTGCCGGCCGCGTGCCTTTTTGATGGCGGCACGCAGGGCCTCGGCAGTCTCGGCGGTATCGCCGAACAGCACCTCGCGGGCAGGGGAAAGATAGATCTTTTCCAGTGCGCTGTCCCGCCGCTGGGTGAGCAGGTCGAAGGAAGAAATGGAATCGATCTCGTCGTCCCAGTACTCCACGCGGGCAGGCTGGCGCATATCCGGCGCATAGATATCCACGATATCGCCGCGCACACTGAACTGTCCCGGGCCGTCCACCTGACTGCGCCGCACATACCCGGCGGCGAACAGCCGGGCCACAAGACCCTCGCGGTTG
>OLSP01003750.1_pt1 | contig 10153 bp, 10 predicted proteins | sample 1672941 | NCBI WGS metagenome assembly OLSP01 (sample SAMEA3136739, study PRJEB25190) | human gut metagenome
TCCATAAAGTCAAATAAAGAAAGGTGTCTGGAGCCAGTGACATCAACTTCTGCCTCTGGCACAGGAAAGATCGTATAATCGCCATCCAGATATTGATGAACGTCTGACAAAATGCGGACCTTTTCCTCATCTCCCTCAAAATGATATTCACTGATAAAACTTTCTTTCTCTCCGACCACCATCATGTTTTCCTGTAATTGTATCGTGCCATCTTTTTCCGTCTTAACGTCTGCCACCTGTTTCGTTGGTTCTGGATTTAACTCCACCTCGGTGACATTTTCCTTGCCAAACATATTTTCCAAAAGCGATTGAAACACATTGGATTTCGTTGCCGCCACAGTTACAAAAGTTCCGCACAAAAGGAAAATCACTACCGCCGCAGCCGCTGTCCGAAGTTTTTTCATTGAATTTCTCCTATGGGAAATACCCTGTATCTTTTCCGGATTCAGTGCCTCTTCCACCCAGTCTTCCGGGGCTTTAATCTTATCTATTTTTTTAATATCCATCATTATGCCTCCTGTTTAATCCCTGTTAATTTTTCATGATAGCAGCGAGTTTTTCTCTGCCTCTGCGAAGTCTTGATTTCACCGTATTCACACTTGTATGCAGCATTTTTGCAATTTCACCCGTGCCATATTCTTCATAATAATAAAGCACAATTACTTCACGGTATCGAAAAGGTAATTTACACAGAGCCACAACAAGCTGCTCTGTTTCTTCATCTTCTATTTGCAGAGAACCAGCCTTTTGGTTCTCCTGTGGCACATATCCAATATCCACATTTCGATTCCAGAACTGCCTGTGGTAATCTCTGCATTCATTTCGCGCAACTGTGTAAAGCCACGCTTTTATGTGTTCTTCCTCTCGAAAGGTTTGTTCTGTCTGATAGAGTTTCAGAAACGTATTTTGAAAGCAGTCCTTTGCTGCCTCCTCATTCTGCGTCCAGACAACACATAGTCTGGTTATGTCATCTGCATACTGCCGCACGACGTCCTCATACTCTATCCCGGCATATTTATTTATCATTGCCTGATACTCCTTTACTACAATTTCTTTTGCATGCATGGTAGAAAATAATTACTTTCTATATAATACACGATTTGGATGGGAAAATGGGTGCAGGATTTTAATTTTTGTTGTTTCGCTGACCGCTTTACAACCTGTGTATGAAAGTGCTATAATGATGATGTCGGAACGAAAGGAGCTGATGTATATGTTCATTGAAGAATTGGCAAACGAAGACGTAGCTGCTGTCATTAACGATACCAACCGCGGTCGAATCCGTAAATTAGAAGCAAGAATAGAAGACCTTGAAGCACTGCTGACGGAAAAGGATGAAACGATAGCAAAAAAAGACAAACAGATTAACGAACTTGAACAAAAAAAACAAGCTCTTATAGAAAGAGAAAACCTCACCCCATAATATCAAACAAAAATGAAGTTCATTCGTGAGAGACTATAATGCGAAGCATTATCTTGTCTCGATACGAATGAACTTCATTTTTTTACTCCCACACTATTTTTCTCACTCTTGCATGCCGGCATGGATCATGCAGAGGGTCATTTTCCGAATATCCGCATCTTCCCTCAAAACATTCCAGACTTCTGGCATGATATACGAAAATATCATTTCCATCCTTATCTTTTGTAAATGAATTGTGCCCGGGTCCAAATTCCTCATGTAAATCTTTGGATGTAAGCACCGGTGTGTTCTGCTTAGTCCATGAATCCCGCTTTAGCAAATCACTTCCCTCTTTGGCAGAAATTACTCCTACACAATACTCCGGACCAGTACCGGACGCTGAAAAGAAAACCATTATTCTGCCATCATGTTTGACAACCGCAGGTCCTTCATTTACGGCATAGCGGACTTTTTCCCAGTCATACTCCGGCTCGGTTAAAAGCATCGGAAGCGAAATTAATTTCCACGGCTCCTCGCGATTAACCTCTCCCAAATACAGGCAGGAAATTTTCTCCGGACTATGCTGCGCCCAAATCACATAAGAGCGTTCACCATCTTCAAAATATGTCATATCCAAGGAAAATCCGGTGAAAGAAAAATCATCCTCTTCCCTCTTTTGGAATTTTCCCTTTTCACTCCAAGTTCCGGTATATGGATCATCGCTGTCGCAGACAAGAACGTGACAGTCAAATGCCCAGTTATTTTCCTTGTCCTCACTTCCGGCATAAAACACATACCAGCGTCCTGCGATATAATGCAGTTCCGGCGCCCAGATAAAACGATGTGTTAATGTTGTATCTGCCACTTTCCAGATGGTAATTTCTTCTGCCGATGCAAGTTCTGAAATATCTTTTGCCCGCCGCAAAATCACACGGTCATATCCATCCTTGTCGTCTGCACTTTTCATTGGATAAGAAGCGGTGAAATAATAAAATCCATCCGGTCCCAATGTAATGTATGGATCGGCACGCTCCTCAATAAACGGATTTTGATAACACTCTTTAAACTGCATTTCTCGGTCCCCCTTATTTACTTCCTGATTTAATAAGTGTACAACAATACCCCCGTTATCGCCATGTCATTTTGTGACCTTGTTTTGGAAAAATGTTACCAATTTTCTTTGACACAAGAAGGAGTAACATGGTAAAATCAAGCAAAAGGGGGACTATTCATGGCTGCAAAAACATTTGACGAAGTATATCTGGTAAATTATTCATCCTACGATGATGTCAATCTGTATGAGGTCGGATGTCAAAAATGTGACCCATCTTACGGATATGGTCCAATTATCCGCAAATTATATATTCTGCATTATGTCGTAAGCGGTGAAGGTCTTCTCCGTATCCAGGACAAAGAATTTGCCGTAAAAGAACATGATATCTTTGTTATACCGACTCATACACCATCCTATTACGAAGCCGGCGAAAACAATCCATGGAACTATATCTGGATTCAGTTTGATGGCTTCAAAATCAAGGAAATGCTGAATCGCTGCGGTTTATCAGAAACAAATCCCGTTCTCTCCCTGCGTGAACATACCCCAAAAACAGAACGTTGTCTGCGGAATATTCTTACAAATCACGAGGATGAATACGCCTGCATTGGCAATGTATATCAATTATTCCAGCATATGGTTCAAGCAGCAAATCTAGATAAAAAGATGAAAAAAAAGAAAACAGATGCGCTGACTTATATTCAAAACACCATCTGTTTTATCAGACAAAAATATTCAGACCCAATCCGCATTCAGGACATTGCGGATTATTGCGGATTAAACCGCTCCTATCTGACGCGGTTATTTAAGCACGCCACCGGTTATACACCACAGGAATATCTTGCGCAGTACCGCATTAATCAGGCAAAACAATTGTTGAAAGAAAGCTCTATGTCTATCCAGCATATTGCCTACTGTGTCGGATACAATGATGCTTTTACTTTTTCCAAACTTTTTAAGAGACAGACTGGATTTTCCCCATCGGATTACCGTGATTTTTCCCATAAAAAAACTCCGATTACGGAACACACACTGCATACCGTAATCGGAGACAAAATCGAGTAATTCTTATCGACGGAACAATCCTTTTTTCTCATAAGGCTCACTTGTATGGGAAACTAATTCATAACCAATTTCTTTAATTTCCTTTTCCAACATAGGAATATCTAACGATTCCTCGCTGATTACAACAGTTTCTCCTTTTTTTGCAGAGGAAGAAACTTTTTTCACCTTACAATGGTTACGAATCAAATCATTCATATGCGATTCACACATGCCACACATCATACCGTCAATTTTTAACACGGTTTTTACCATTGGAATCATCTCCTTTAACACATTTTCATGTCTATTATAGCAAGAGATTCACCCTTTGTAAAAGATTATTTGTTTGTTGATAAAAATGGTTGCAGAACACCTGCCATCTGGTTAATCGGCATCGACTGCAGATAAATCTTACCGGGACCGGTCACTACGGTGTTAAAGAATCCTTCTCCACCAAGCACTTTATTTTTCAGTCCCTTAACGGTTGTAATATCCATCGTACAGGTTGCATCCATCGCAGCTAAGTAGCCGGTATCAATAATCATCTGCTGCCCTGCTGCCAGCTCATATTCCTTTACATAGCCATCAATTTCTACAAAAGCCGTACCGTTGCCGGAAAGTCTCTGCATAATAAAACCTTCGCCACCAAACAGACCGCCACCTAATTTTTTCTGGAATGCAACCGATAATGTCACTCCATCCGTAGAAGCAAGAAATGCGCTCTTCTGTGCAATTATCTCATTTCCATTTCCAATTTCAAATGCCAAAATCGAGCCCGGAAAACTGGAAGCGTATGCAATCTGTCCAGGTCCGCCTTCTGCTGTATAACGGTTCTGAAACATATTTTCGCCGCTAAACATACGTCCAATCATTTTTCCCATTCCGCCGCCGGATGTCTCCATTTTCATATTTGGTGTCATCCACGACATAGCTCCTTTTTCGGTAATCATAGACTCGCCTGGCTCCAAATCGCAAATAACAACCGGCAATGGTGCTCCTTCAATTGAATATTTCATATGTATAAAATCTCCTTTCACAAATCAAAATTTGTTTCATTTTAACATAATCACTACGCACTTTCTATCATCACTGTAGAAACGGTTGGAAAAATGTCACAACTGTTTGTAATCTACTTAGACGCCGCATCAATAAATGAATAAAATGCTGCTTTCGGATCATCCAATCCACTGCCAAACAAAAGACATGACGTAGGTTTTCTCCATGATATGGTATCATAAAGTCCCCACACCGTAACGCCGGTAATACCGCGGGCATTTACGGATTTATCACGATTTACCTGCTTGGAAACAAGCAGTTTCATAATATCGGAATAATGATTTGCCAGATCCTCTTCTGTCTGTCCATCTTCGATTCCGATATCCAATTCTGTAACCTGAACCTGAAGTCCGGTTGCCAAAAACTTATCCACTGCTGTTCCATATTTTTCAAGAGACGGATAATTCACGGTAATATGGCTCTGCATACCGATTCCACCACAGATTTTTGCTTCTTCTCCTTCATTAATGTAATTAATGAGTTCTACAATTTCATCTGCAACATCATACTCATTATAATCGTTGTAAAATAACGTAACATCCTCTTGCAATCCATATTGTTTTAACTCATCATAAGCAATTTCATAAGCTTTTTTCACATAAGTCGGTTTCAGACCCATGTTACCATAAACGTCCATCCAGCTTGTAGCTGCCGGATCATTGGTACGGTGTGTATACTCATTTGTAATGTCCCAGCAATAAACAAGGGACCCTGCCTTACCGGTCAAACTCTTTTCCTTATCCATGACATGTTTCATTACAGAACGGATATAAAATTCAAGTCGTTTGTCCATCACTTCTTTCGAGACATTAGCGCCACTGCTGCTATATCCTTCCTTGAAGAAACGCGTTGATGTCTGCTGATGCCACTGCATCACATGTCCACGCATCTGAAGTCCATACTGATTGGCAATCTCAAGAATTTTGTCCACACTGTCAAAATTCAACTTGCCAACCGTCGATTCGGTGTAACCATCCGGAATCACATAACCAAGTTTTTTCGCTTCGCTCACAGAAATCGTACCACTCCAGTCAGACAAAATCTGCGCCGGTTTCAATTCATTTTCCAGTGTGTAACTATTGTAGTGATGTTTCACGAATTTCATTGTCTCGTCACTTTGCATCTGATAACCATCGTTCCATGATGTATTATAGCTCAACACATTGCCCATGCGCTCAAAGATGCCATTGTAGGTAGCTTTAATACTGGTGAGACTTTCCGGATTATAAGGCTCTTTGCCTGCAGAAATCTGTTTAATCGTGACATCATCCACAAGGAAATCAAAGGTATCAGACGGTCCTTCCACATAAAAGGTCAGTTTAGTAAAGGAAGCCGGCACCGTGTAAATGCCTTTTAACTCTACCCACGAACCACTTGGTACTGTTGTATTGTCTTTAATTGCCGGATAACTATCCTGTTGACCAGACACAGCTAAGTTTCCGGACAATTTCATCGTCTTGTCAGAACCTGAAGTCTGTTTTACCCATACCGAAATCGAATACGTTGCACCCTTCACAATCGAATCCGTTACATTCAATTCAGCTCCGTTCCATGTGCTCGTACGTCCGGTTACAGAAAGACAATTTCCACTTCTTCCGCCGGAAGCCACTGCTACTTTTGCTGCTCCACGTCCGGTAAATCCATCCGTTCCGTCTTCAAAACCGGTAGACAAATACGTTTTTTCTGCAAATTCACCTGCCGGTGTTGCCGTTGGTGTTGCTGTCGGTTTTACAGTTGGTTTTGCCGTCGGTTTTACAGTTGGTGTCGCCGTCGGTGTTACAGTTGGTGTTGCTGTCGGTTTTACGACATCATTTGTTGCCACCGGCGTACGGACAAGCGTAGCCTTTTTGACTTTAACTTTACACCTGTAACTCTTCCACTTGCCATTTTTCACCTTGCAGGTAAGGGTCGTTGTTCCCTTTTTCTTTGCGGTCAGTTTTACAGCATACTTACCGCTCTTTTTGTAACTTGCAATGCTTTTTTTCTTAATACTCCATTTGATACGCTTTCCTTTTGCGTTTTTGATACGAATTGTCTTCTTCTGTCCCACTGTCATCGTAACACTCTTTTTGGACAGTGCAATTTTTCTTCTTGCTGCTTGACCGGAAACACCTTGCAACGGTGTCATAAGGGAAACAGCTAAGGACATACTTAACAATCCTGCAAAAACTTTTGCCTGCTTCTTCTGCATATAAATCCTCCTTGATAGCATATAAATTTTCCTTATAAGAAAAACGCTATATTTTACACTCAAATTATACGACGTTTACTACCAAGTGTAAAGGAAACTTTATCTAAAAATGTACTAAAAAACCTGAAATACCACAAATGATGCAAGCCATGCCATAACCAGCTGAAATCCAGCTGCTAAAAACATAAATTTAGTACTTCCGCTTTCCTTACGAATCGTTGCCAGCGTAGCAAAACAAGGGATATACAGCAGGCAAAAAATCATAAGACAATAGGCATTTACCATACCAAATCCGGCCGCACCAAGTGCCTGATGCAGCGCTCCCATACCGGCTGCCGAATTTACATTTGCTATTCCAAACAAAACAGCACAACTTGATACAACAACTTCCTTTGCCGATATTCCGGCAATCAAGGCCACGGCTATCTGCCAGTAACCAAGACCAATCGGTTTTAACACAGGCACGATAAAATGTCCGATTGCTGCTCCAAAACTTTCCGACATCTCATTTGTGTAACCATGTATTCCAAAATTTAAAAGAAGCCACATAGCAATAGAAGCAAGGAAAATTACGGTTCCGGCCTTCGTCAAATAATCTTTTACTTTCTCCCAAACATAAATCCAAATCGTACGGGCACTTGGTGCTTTATACTCCGGCAATTCAATAATAAGCATTCCATTTGCTTCTTTTTTATCTACAATATGAAGAATAAAAGCAACAAAAACAGCAACAACTAACCCAATGACATACATTGAGTAAGCTGCTATCATTGCATGTTTCCCAAAAAACATCTGCGAAAACAAAATGTAAATTGGAAGCCTTGCGCTGCATGACATAAAAGGCGTGACTAACATTGTTTTCATACGATCCTTGTTATCTTCTAATGCCCTTGACGCCATGACTGCCGGCACCGAACACCCAAATCCGAGAATCATCGGAATAAAGGCACGGCCGGATAACCCAATCCGCCCCATAATGCCGTCCATAACATAAGCCACTCTTGCCATGTATCCGCTATCTTCCAAAAAAGCAAGTGCCAAAAACAAAATAAAAATATTAGGCAAAAATGTCAATATACCACCTACACCAGCTATAATTCCATCTACCAAAAGCGATGTAACCGCCGGATTAACCTGCCATGCTGCCAATGCGTTTGAAATAAATCCACTTAACCATTCTACTGCCAATTCAAAGTACCCGGATATAAAATCTCCTACCGTAAAGGTCAGCAGAAATACAAGTGCCATAATCCCTAAAAAAATCGGAATTCCGAAAATCGGATGAGTCAAAATACGGTCAGCTTTATCCGTTGACTGCGCCTTCTCCTCTTTGTTTACCAACACTTCCTGAACAATTTCTTCAATGAATTCATATTTCTGGTTAATAATTTCTGATTCATAACTGCGGTCAAGCACTTGTGGCAAATCAACCGGATATTTTTCAGAAATTTCTTTATCTCCTTCTAAGAGTTTAATTGCACACCATCGTACATGAATTATTTCGGGATACCGTTTCTGCAAAGCATCCGAAATACTATCAATCTTATCTTCAATTTCATCACTATATACCATGGCATGATCGGCATGATGGTCATGTTTGTGATGTGATGGCATTGTATGATGATGAACGAGTTTATCCGGCATAACCGCATCCTTGTGATGCGACACAGCATGCATCAGAATTTCAAGTCCGGTACGTTTTCTGGCAGACACAGGAATAACCGGAATTCCAAGCATCTCCGGCAGACGATGCAAATCAATTTCCATTCCACGCTTTTCCACAATATCCATCATATTTAACGCTAACACAACCGGCTTTCCAAGCTCTAAAAGCTGCAGCGTCAAATACAAATTTCGTTCCAGTGAAGATGCATCTGCCACATCCACAATAACATCAACATCATCACTTAGAATATACTGTCTGCTCACTTGTTCCTCCATCGTATAAGAAGTAAGACTGTATGTTCCCGGCAAATCTACAAGCCGATATGTATTATTATGGTATTTTAGCGCACCCTCTACTTTCTCAACCGTTACACCAGGCCAGTTTGCCACCTTTAAATTGGCACCGGTAAAAGCGTTAAACAACGTTGTTTTTCCACAATTTGGATTGCCAATAAAACCAACCACCAAATTTTCACTCATTGTTTTTTATCCTCCGCGACTTCAATTTTCCCAGTTATCCCCCTGCCTAATGCAAAACGCGTTCCTCGCACACGCACAATCATCGTTCCACTTCGCTTCCGGTTTAAAACTTCCACCGGAGTTCCCTTCGTCATGCCAAGTGCTTCCAATCTTTTCTCCGTTTGAAGCGGAAGGAAAAGCCCCTCAATAATGTAGCTGTTTTTCTTTTTTCCTTCTTGTAATATCATAGAACTTATTCTCCTCTACCCGTAATTATCCAAGGAGCCGGCTGCTGTTTAAAGGAATGATTTGCAGACAATCTGGAAACCGCAATCTGAATTGTCTCCACATCCTGAATTCCCAATTTCGAAAGCATCTCACCAGCTCCTGCTGCCACCTGAAAATCCAACGTATAAATGACAACATGAACATTTGGATTCTTCTTAACAAAATACTCAAGTTCCTGATTCATACTTGCGCTGGCTACCATGAATACCGTCGAAGGAACCGGACAGTCACGCATTGTTTCTTCATCCACGTGGTCAATAATTTTTACATTCTGCAACCCAAAATGGTCTACATTTTCCTCCATTGTATCACGGTCTGTAGCACTATATTCAACAGCAATAACCGTTCCTTCCGGAGCCAAAAGAGCGGTCTCAATGGCAATACTCTCTCCTCCGATAACACAGACATCGTCCTGCGTATCCACCATCATTTTATTTAAAATAACAGCACGAATTTCACTTCCCACATACTGAATAGAGCCCTTTTTGAAAAATTCATTGCCAATGCCGATTTTGGCCGTGTTTCTCGCATTTGGATTGACAATCAGCATTCCGGCAGAAGCATTGATTCCACGGTTAATCATATCCTTTACCTGACTGTTCAAAATCGGTCCGTCCGGTTCTGAACCGTCATTGTACCAAACCTCACACTCACCAAGCCCAGCATTCCACAAGCGGTAAAAAATATCGTCAATTCCTGCATTGGTAAATACCATTGTCGTTTTATGTGATTCAACCGTAGGAATTACATTCTTGTTTTTCTTTGTAATATCAATAATTTTCACATGTTCCAAATCAATTGTTGTATTCTTTGCATAATATTGAAGCCAAGATAAAATAACCTCGTTTGTAAATATCTGTTTTTCCATTATAAAAGCCCCCTTTTGATATTTTTTATCAATTATTTTCATAAACAGATTATACCACTAAAACTTGGGACGAGGCAAGGTGAAAGGGAGTTAATTTTGTGTCAAGTGTTCGTTGGCACTTTTTTG
>OLSP01003751.1_pt1 | contig 10150 bp, 8 predicted proteins | sample 1672941 | NCBI WGS metagenome assembly OLSP01 (sample SAMEA3136739, study PRJEB25190) | human gut metagenome
TGCTGCCGAGAAGGAGCTGCCAGAGGTCGGCCAGCTCTTTTTCATCAAACGGAAGCGTAATGCCGCCGATGCTCACGGTACTGTCGGCGGCGTCGGTGACGGTCAGATAGCTGCCGTACACATAGCCAACTCTTGCGGGCAGCAGGATCTTCACCCAATCGCCGTCCCTGCCGATCACATCGACCACCGTACCGTTGGGGAGCTGCGTAAACGCGGTGTTGTCCAGCCCCGCGCCGGTGCGGACATTCAGGTTGCCGCCGTTGGTCGTGACCGTGCCGATCTGTTTTGTCTCCTGCGCGTCTGCGGCGCTGCTTTCGGCGGTGGGCAGCGCATCATCAGGATAATCACCGTCGCTGGCAAAGGCAGAAACAGGGAGAATCCCGATACACAGGAGCATCAGCAGCAGGCTGATAAAAATGCGCGGTGTGTTCTTAGTCATGGTTCAACGCCTCCTTTTCCGAAGTGGCCGGTGCAGGCGCGGCCTGCATACGGCGGAACAGCTCGGCAAACTGCTCCATCGTCATGCCGTTCTCACGCACCATGCCGATGATGTCGGTGTCCTCCAGCTCACGAATCTGCTTTTCCAGCTCGCGGTTGCGGCCTTGCAGATCGGAGATTTTGCATTTGTTCTTCTCCAGCTCTCCACGGAGCTTCATAATTTTCGGGTTCATATCGTTCACTCTCCTTTACGGCAAGCGCCCATAGCGGTAGAAATGGGACTGCCAATAGTTTGAATTTAAGTTTGCATAAGAGATCGGATCTCCGCAGTGGATCATCATATTGTTGCCGACGTAGATACCCACATGGCTGACACCGGGGGTATCATACGTTCCGGTGAAAAATACCAGATCGCCCGGTTTGACATTGGCAGAGGGTACGGGCGTACAGATATTGCATAGCCCCTGCGCTCCCAGCCTGCCCACATCCCAACCGGAATGATTGATGACCCAACTGACGAAGCCCGAACAGTCAAATGAGGTAGAGGGACTGCTGCCGCCCCAAACGTAGGGGTAGCCGAGATATTTTTCCGCTTCCTTGATAATGGCGGCGAATACCTCATCGTCCAGCACCTCCGGGGGAATGTCGTAGTCGGTATAGCTGCCCTCCACATACTTGCCGATGTAGCCTGAACCGGGGAACAGGTCGGGACGGTTGCCGAGGGTGGCCATATAGGTGGCGTACATTCCGAGCTGTTCCTCGCTCATAATGTAGACGGGAACATGAGAGAGGTTGAAGTTTTCCAGCGTGACCGTGCAGATGTAGTAGTCATACGGAACCTGATAGGTGTCCGTATGGGTGTTGCCGTCCGCGTCCGTCCATGTGTCGGTTTCCGTGCGATACCGGGTTTCCACCACCACATCCTCGGTCAAAATGTACTGGCGGTCAAAGAGCATTTGGAGCGTACCCTGCACCTCATCCAGCGTCCATTCCCCTTGATGCAGCGCTGTAATCATGGAAATGAGTACATAGGGGTCATGCTCGATGGTGTCCAGATCAAAGTGGTACTCATCGTAGTCATGGGTGCTTTCGTAGGTGTCGAGGTAGTGCTGAAGCTCGGCTTCCATCGCGCAATACTGCGCCTCCGCGCTCAGCATATCGGCGTCCTGCGATGGATAGGTACTGGCCGCGATCCCGGAGCCGACGCCATCCATTATCACCGAGCAGGAGGACAGGCCATTGAGCAGAAATGCCAGCATCAGCAGAATTGCGGCGGCAATGGCAAAGCCGCGCCGGTGTTCCCACACATATTTGCCCACTTCCTCAGCCTTTTCAGCGGCTTTTTTCGCGGTCTTGGCGGTATTCTCCGCAACCTTTGCCGTGGTCTGCGCCGCCTGATTGTGTTTGGCAGCGGCATACTGCTTTTTGATGGCCTGCTTCTGCTGCCACTTGGAAACGGGATTGCTGGTGGGGCTGTCAATCTCCGCTTTCTTCTGGAGTGCGTCAAGATTGGCCTGTTCCAGCTTTCTCTCTGCACGGATGGCAGCGCGATAGGGCTTGAGCTGATGGGCGCGGTGGGCAGACTGCACCAGCCGCCCGCCGCTCTCCACGGCTTGCTCTACCTTGTGCGCGGCCTCTACGCCTACATTGTCATCCTCGCTCTGCCGCACCTCCCGATGAACCTGAGAAAGAATGAGGTTGGCGGGGGCATCCTGCACGGCATGGGTCAGCTTTGAGGGCGGCTTTTTCTTATCCACTTCCTCAAAACGGAGCTGCGTTTTGACCTTGCCGGTGGCCGGATCAAAGCCGCGTTCCTTTTTGACCACGGTTTTCTTGGGGATTTTCGCCTGCGCCTTATCCGCCTTGGCCTCCGCTTTTTTCACCCGCTTGATGGGCTTTTCCAGCTTCGGCTCGGCAAGATCGGCGTCGGAAAACTGTAAACGCGGTTCTCTTTTCATGCCGACGTCACCTCTTGCGGTTTGGTGGTCATGACGCGGTACAGCTCGGTGTCCTTCGGGAAGTGGTCAATGAAGGGCAGGATCGTGTTGCCGTAGAACAGCAGCCCCTCGCCCTCGCCGGAGTGGGTCACATAAGAAAGCTGATGCGGCGAAATGTTGAGCTGCTTTGCGAGAATCTGCCGGTCGCCAGCGGCCTGATTGAGCATATAGATGAAATCGCTGTTCTCAAAAATGTTCTCAACCTCGCGGCTGGATAACAGGTCTTTGACATTTTGCGTGATCCCGGTGGGGATGCCGCCCCATTTGCGATAGCGCTTCCAGATCTCGACACTGTACGAAGCCGTCTGTTCCTCCTTCAAAAGAAGATGGAACTCGTCAAGATAGTAGCGGGTCGTTTTATGGGCGGCGCGGTTGATTGTCACGCGGTTCCAGACCTGATCCTGCACCACCAGCATCCCGATTTTCTTGAGCTGCTTGCCCAGCTCCTTGATGTCGTAGCAGACGATGCGGCTATTCACATCCACGTTCGTGTGATGGTTGAACACATTCAGAGAGCCGGTGACGTAGATTTCCAAAGCAGTGGCGATGTACTGCGCTTCCTTTTCATCCTGCGCACGGAGGGCGTTATACAAGTCCTCCAGCAACGGCATATTCTCCGGCTTCGGGTCGTTGAGGTAATCCCGGTAGACGATGCGCACGCAGCGGTCGATGATGGTCTTTTCCACAGGGGCAAGCCCGTCCTTGCCGCCGACGATCAGCTCGCACAGCGACAAAATGAAGTCGGATTTCAGGCTCAGCGGGTTATCATCGTCGCTGTAATCCAGATTCAAGTCCATCGGATTGATATAGCAGGGCGAACCATCGTAGCCCTTGCCGGTGGGCGACAGCTTAATGACCTGACCGTGCAGACGCTCCACCAGCGGTGTATATTCACCTTCCGGGTCACAGATGATGATGTCATCCTTGGGGCAGATGAGAAACGCATTGGTGATCTCACGTTTTGCCGAAAACGACTTGCCGCTGCCGGGAGTGCCTAAAATCAGACCGTTGGGATTTTTCAGCAGCTTCCGGTCTACCATGATGAGGTTGTTGGAAAGGGCGTTGATGCCGTAGTACAGCGCCTCCGAACCGCTCTGGAACAGCTCCTGCGTGGTAAAGGGGACGAAGATTGCCACGCTGGATGTAGTCAAGCCCCGCTGAATCTCGATCTGATTCAGCCCCAGCGGGAGACTGCTCATCAGTCCTTCCTCCTGCTGAAAGTCCAGCCGGGTCAGCGCACAGTTATACTTCTGCGCGATGCTGGAGGTCTGGAAGATGTTGTTGTCAAGCTGCCGGGGCGTGTCTGCCGTGTTGAGAATGAGGAAGGTCAGCAGAAACATTCGCTCGTTGCGGGACTGCAAATCCTGCAACAGCTTTTTGGCTTCTGCGCCGTAGGTGGCAAGGTCGGATGGGATAATGTCCATATCGTACCCGGCGCGGACGGCCTTCTTCTGTTCCTCGATTTTGGACTTGTCGAGATCGGTGATCTTGCGCTTGACGGTCTTGATGGCGTTGACCTGATCCACAGACTGCACATGGAGATTGACGAGGACGCTGCTTTCCATATCCAGAAAGTCCGCCAGCATCCGGTCATTCAGCTCCGGTGCCAGAATCTGCACGAAGCTGATCGCACCCAGCTTTTTGCCCATGCGGAACATCCTGCCGGTCTTGAACTCAAAGGAGCTGGGCGCGATAAAGTCCTTGGTGGACAGCCCGGATGGAGCCAGCCAGTCCCACGAAAAGCGGAACGGCTCCTGCTCGTCCATCCGCAGAATGTCGTGCATGACGTGCAGGCGCTCGAAGCCGTTCAGCGGCGCAGCCACAACGCCCAGCCGCTTGAAGTTGTTCAGGAGGTCGGTTTCGATGCGCTCCAAACGGGGCTTGGCGGCGCGGAGGTTGTCGGCCTCAACGCCGAACGTGAGATACTTGGTCTTAATGAGGCCGTTGTTGCCGCGGGCAAGCTGATTTTGCAGCATACCGGCGTACTCGGCGCGGATGCCGTCAAACTCGTCCCCGCAGGGCGGAATGGAAATGCTCCGTGCAAAGGTTTCCTGCGAAGCCGAGAGGTTCACAAAGGAAAGCTGGAATTGCACGGAGCTGTCAAAGTAGTTCAGGAAATCGCACCACGCCTCAAAGATGGCGGTCTTGTCCTCATTCTGCGAGAGCTGGTAGTTGATGTCCTGATACTGGATCGTTTTGGTGTAGCGCGTATTGGTCACACGACAGATGCCGTCCGGCCACATACGCTGATACGGGATGCTGTCCTGCGCTGATTTTTCCTTCTTATCCGTTCGGTTCGCTCTTGCGATGGCGATTTCGATCTGTTTTCGTTCGGTGCGGGTCAGCTTTTTCTTTTCGGACAATTTGATACACCTCCCGGTCTAACTGGTTTTGCCGCTCCAGAACGGCATAAAAATTGTTGGTCTTATACGGGCGCTGCTTCGGCCTCTGGAAGCACACGCGGTAGATGTTGCGGATGACGACCTCCAGCGGCTGACCGTTCTTTTCATACATGGCGAACAGCATGGCCGGGATCATCACCACCATCATCACCATGGCGGCGGGGCTGGTGCCGATGCTGCCCTTGAGCAAGAAGAAAAGCGGTACACCGATGAGTGCGCCGCTTCCGAAGCAGATAAGCTGCCGTTTCGTGAGGTTGAATAATACCTTGGTCTTAACTTTGGTTAAGTCCTTTGGGACGTTGACATAGGCCATAGAAATCCCCCTTTACAAGAGCTTTTCATATCGAAGTTTCATCTGCGCCGGGTACAAAGCGGAGGCGGGCTTGCGGCTGCCTGTCCAGCATTTGCCGCCTGCCATGCCTGCACAGCTCCAGCCAGCGGCGCGGAGACTGCTGCCATTCTCGCTATCCAGCGTATAGGTGATGATCTTGCGGTATCCCATTGCCTTTGCCGCCCGCGCGGATGCGGCATAAAGGATGCTGCAAGCGTTCTTCTCACCGGTGGTGCAAAGGCGATTGACCTCCAATGTCCAGCCATCATCCAGATACCGGCTCACAGGACGGCCTACGATTGCAACACCGACAAGCTCTCCATCCTTGGCACAGCCGATGGAAAACTTATGTCCAGCAGTTGCCTTATGGTGCCGGTGATGCGCATTGACAAATGCGTTCGCTGTTGCAAGCGCGACGGGCGTGAGTGTCAGCATGGTATCACCCCCGTTAATGTGCATTGAACACGGACTTGGCAAGGCTGCTCGTTTTGAACAGGCAGAAGCACAGCAGCACCGTGTAGCCCATGCAAGTCCAGATGGCGTAGATGATGTCATCCACAAGCGCGATGTTCTGCACCAGAACGGCGTAGATGGCAACGCAGACGATGATGAGAAATGCTTGGAAGCCCAGCGCCAGCAAGGAACGGATGTAGTTCTGTCCCATGCCGCCCCATTCCTTGCCCATCATGGTCGCCATCGGAATGGGGGCAACAGAGGTGACGAGATATATTTCAATCATTCTTCCGAATGTGATAATGAAAATGCAGATGGTCAGCGCCCACATGGTAATGCCCACGAACAGCGATTGGAACCACAGGCCGAACAGCGGCCCCAGCTCCATTTCCATCAGCCGATCCTCAATGCCCACCATGACGCTTGAAATGTTGATGCTGGTGTCGCCGATAATCAGCCCGGAGGCACTGGCAACGACGCTTTGGGCAGCGTCGAACACGCCCATCACAATCGTCCATGTGTTTGTTACAATCAGGACAGCGGCAGCGGACTTGAACGCCCACTTGAAGAATATCCATGTGTCCATGTCGTTGAGGTTATTTTTGTCGGTAATGAGCTGGATCAGTTCCAGCGTCATCACAAAGGCGAGAATTGCGCCTGCGATGGGGACGATCACGGTTTCCGACAGGTTTTGTATCATGCTGAAAATGCTGCCGTTCCATGCCTGCGGCGATAAGCCCACCTGACCGGAGATCTCGGCAACCTTTTGATTGGTTGCATCGAACATCCCGGACAGATTGCTCACGATACCGCCGATGAGCATTTCTTTCAGCCATTCCGTGATCTTATCCCATAAGAAATCCATAGGGTTGCCCTCCTTTCGGGAGGATGCCGCCCGAAAGCGGCACCCTCCGTGGATTTATGGGAAGCAAACGAGCTGCCTGATTAGCCGAATAGACCGGACAGCAGCGGCACGAGGGTAATGCCAATCAAAGCCACCCCGCCACCGGCCATCAGCTGCTTCATGCCCTGAGATTTAGCACCAGATAGCCATAGGTAAGCATTTGATATGATCTCCAGCTTTTCCCCGGCTCCACACCGTGCGTGCAGCTTTCACCGCACACGGCGTTCCATCGAATTCAGTTGCACAGGGCTTGCAATACAACTTACACACTTCGTAGCTTGAACAAGAAAAGATTTTTAATCAATCAAAGGCATTTCTGCCATCTCACGAAACTTATTCAGCTTTAAAATTTGCGTACTATCGAGATTGAGAAGGTTCAGGTAAAACTTTATGGTAGCCATGTCAGAAGCATGGATAAGTTTGTGGACGGGAGCCGATATAAGAACGAGGTTTCCGTATTCATCTGTGCCGCCCTTCGCAGCAGGCCTCTTGTGGTGGCAGTGGATATCATGGGCTTCCATGATTGAACCCGTCACTGCACATTTTCCATGCTGCGCTGCATACAGAGAAATTCGATTATCTGCGTATTCTATCGACCTGCCCTGCACAGGATTTCGCATCAGCCAAAGCATCGTCTTAGTGTCGATGTTCAGATTCTTGTGAATCAGTTCCCGACCTTCTGGCGTATACTTGTTGACCGACTTCCTTTTGTGCTGGGCATTTCTGCTCTGAACATATCCAATAGGAACTACTGGCCGTCCATGCAGAAATCGCAGTTGACTGCTTTTTCCATACTTTTCTTTAATATAGCCTTTTTTCAGTTCGCCTTTGCGTGTCAGGTCATTCCGCAGACGATTGTGCATCTGCTTTTTGACCCCATAAGCCAGCTTTCCAAAGTCCTCAGAAGCAGCCGTTGCAATGCAGTAATACTGGTGTATTCCTGCCACCACAGCATTGTAGGTCATCAGCTGCATGAACTGAGCCTTATCATCTGCCGAGTGTTCCAGCTTTTTCACTTCTTCTGTGAGCTTCTTTTGAACTTTCTTGTACGCTTTATCGCACATATGCGATTTTACAACGTACTTGTTGCTGCGCTTTTGCACTTTCAGTTTAAAACCAAGGAATTCTGAATACTGCCGTTTCAGATTGACAATTCTCGACTTTTCCGGGCTGATATCCAGTCCCAATCGGTCTTTTAACCATTTGGCTGTTGCATGATATGCCTTTACTGCATCCGTATGGGATGAGCAAAAAATCTTGAAATCGTCCGCATACCGAACCGAGTGCATTTCTTTCAGATTACTGCGCCGCAATGCCCGGTAGACATGGCTTTTTATTTCTGCACCTGCACGATTCTGCCGTATCGTGAATTCCGTTCTGGTCGGCATATTCTCCCACTGGGATGCAATCCACCAGTCCAGTTCGTTCAACACGATATTAGCCAGCAGTGGAGAAAGAATTCCGCCCTGCGGCGTACCCTTGGTTGGGTAAATCTTTTCACCATTTGGCAGGATAACAGGGGCTTTTAGCATCTGTTTTATAATGCACAGCAGTTTCTTATCCCGAATACCAAGTGACCATATTTGCCGTATCAGCTTTGTGTGATTGATATTGTCGAAGAAGCCTTTAATGTCAAGGTCTACTACATGGTACAGGTGTTGTACCTGAATCAACCTGCAACACTGTGCAATGGCAGTTTCGGCGGAGCGATTTGGGCGAAATCCGTTAGAATTTTCACTGAACTTCGCTTCGCAGATTGGCTCCATGACTTGCAATATACATTGCTGCACGATACGGTCTGAGATTGCCGGAATCCCCAGTGGTCTGGTTTTCCCATTATCCTTTGGTATTTCCTCACGCCTTACTGGGCGAGGATGGTAATTACTGAATTTCTTCTTTACAAGGCGGACATACTCATCCTCGTTTAATTTTGCGAGATTTCGTATTGTCTTCTTATCTACACCCGGCGTTTTACTTCCATGGTTCCTTTTGATAGTTCGGTATGCCAGTTTAATGTTTTCTTCACTCTCAATGATTGCCATGAGGTGATTGAATGTTTTGCCATTCCTGCTTTCCGCATACAACGTATCAAAGATGGATTCCATGCCGTAGTATTCCGAGTTTCGGATTTTTCCTTGCTTCTTTTCTCGCCACTCCGAAGTCAACACAGGCATCCTCTCCTTTCGGGTTGGATTTTCTTAGTCTTACTCGAAGCTGTGTTTGTTGTATCTTGATGTTACTTTCACTGAATTCGACTTGTGGCCTTCCCTCCACCGCTTACTTTTTCACGGTTTCACAGGTACTACGCCACTACTTTCACTGAAACAAAGAATGGTTATTGCCCTCTCACGAAGGTATTCCCATCCACCATCTCACAGCCTTGCAACAGGCTAAATGTTTTCAGCTTCCTGCGTTCCGATATTTCTATCATGGGCCACCTTTAGGTTCTTCCTCTAAGCCTGTATTCAATTCTTTCCGAATCGTGCCGCCTGTAACGGCACATGGACTTTCATAACAACCATTCTTACTCATCCACGAATACCTCCATATAAGGAGTACCACCATTTCGATGGTATCAACGTTTAGACTTGTACATTCAGAAGTTCGTCAGTATTTCCATACATACTAACCATGGGCGGCTGACACCCGGCATATCCGATGCACCGTCCACCTCTGGACAGCTTTCGGCTCTGACCTTGCGGCCAGAACTACGACATCTTTCTGCCGACTTCACCGAGCTTCTGACAATCGGCGGTTGCGCGCCTATGCCAGTCGGAGTATCAGTGCGGACGCTTCGGGGCGTTACTCCCTCATTTCATCCATCGAAATATCAGTTCTCCAAGATTCTGGACTTCTTTAGTCCTTCAACTTGTGCCTGACCTTTTCAGTCAGGAACGCATCGCACGGTTGTCGTTACCATAACCTTCCAGCAGGTTGATGGCACCCCAAACGCCGAGACCGGCACCAAGGGCAACAACGAGGGTCTGGAGGACTTCGATAGCAGAGTTAAAGAATTCCATAGTCGTTTCTCCTTTATAAATGAAAGTTGTAGACCGTCCGTACACACCTGAAGCTGCATAATGAAGCCGCAAACTGCGGCGGGAGTGGGCTTGCTGGTGTACCTCTCTGGTCCGGGTAAAAATAAACCGCCTACCGGTTCAGGCAGACGGGAGCGAATCAGCATCAATCACAACAAATTCATCATTGGGACTGATCTTTTCTTTTCGGTTCAGATATTTTTCAATATCGAAGGTGTTTTTGGGGTCGTAGTCGGAGGTCAGCTTGTAGTTGGGATGCTGGGTCAGGTCGTACTTGTCAGAAAGAAATGGTCTGACACCACGCAACTGCAAAATGCACTTGCCGCCGTCCAGCACCGCCAGCTCGTCCCGGCTCAATAATTCGTGCCCCATCTTTTGGAACGTGGTGCCGTAGCTGGGACTGTTGCCACGGGTATCCGAGGTGTTGAAGGCATCAATCGTTTCTTTGCCCAGCATCTCTGACAGGTCTTTCAGGGTGGTAGGCTCGCTGCCGCCGAGGAAAATCTGGCTGTCCATGTTGCCCACGATGGTATCCGCATTGTCCTTGTAGATGGCTTTCAACTGGCTTCTCGCCTGCAAAACAAGGC
>OLSP01003756.1_pt1 | contig 10143 bp, 8 predicted proteins | sample 1672941 | NCBI WGS metagenome assembly OLSP01 (sample SAMEA3136739, study PRJEB25190) | human gut metagenome
AAATGATGCGCAGATATAACAGAGACATTCCGATAATATTGGAAGGTGTATGCAGCCCTGTTAATACCAGCGAAGCAAATGACTGGCTGAGAATCAATACTCCGGCTGCGATGAATGCGGTCAGCCGGTAACTGTGAGCCAGAGATTTACGCAGATTTTCGAAATCCTTTGCCCCATAATACTGGGAGAGTTGAATAGAAAATCCCTGAGTGAGTCCTGTGGATATTCCTGTGACAACCCACATCAGAAAGTCAACAGCACCCAGTGCGGCAAGAGCCTCCACACCTGCAACCTGGCCAACAACCATGGTATCCACCATTGTATAAAGCTGCTGACAGATATTTCCCAGCATCAGGGGAATTGCAAAAAGAATGATCAACCGTCCCGGTGAACCGGAGGTCATATCCTGAATCTTGGTTTTCATTAGTATAAAAGTTCCTTTCCGGAGCATATTTGAAAAAGTTTAGAAATGATTATTCGAATATGCCCTGATATTTACATTGATAATTTTACATCATTAACGTGAAAAATGAAATATAATATATCATCAGAATGATATAAATTTATCAACATCTGCTATAAGCAGCATGTTGTTGAAATTATTATGCATAGCGCCTGAGAGGAGTTTTTGATTGCTATTTTTTAAAATACAGATATATAATAGAAGGCAAGTCTTTACGGAAGGAGACAAGAATTATGCTGAAAAGATTCACTAAATATGTAACCCAGAGTGTTGCCGGAATGATCGGGATTTCCGTTTATGTTCTGGCAGATACTTTCTTTATATCTGTATATTCCGGTGCTGACGGACTGGCAGTTCTCAATTTGATCCTGCCGGTTTATGGACTGATCTATGCGATTGGGGCTATGATCGGGATTGGTTCCGCTACCAGGTATGCCATAAGCAGGGCAAAAGGAAAAAATACAGAACATTATTTCGTACAGTCAGTAACCTGGAGCATATTGGCTGCAGTTCCATTTATGCTGATCGGAATCTTTATTCCGGACAAAGCATTGGCTTTGTTGGGTGCAGATGCCGGACTGATCGGACTTGGACGAAACTATGTGAGAATTATTCTGATCGCAACACCATTCTTCATGTCAAATTATACATTTACTGCATTTGCCAGAAACGATGGAGCGCCTTCTATTGCAATGATCGGTTCCATCAGTGGAAGTATCTTTAACATTATATTTGATTATATATTCATGTTCCCAGTCGGTCTGGGATTTTCCGGAGCCGGACTGGCTACTGCAATCTGTCCGATCGTAACAATGAGCGTCTGTACCATACACTACAGAAGCAGCAGAAACCATGTAGGATTCCATTGGAAAAAACCGTCATTCAGACACCTGATTTCCTGCTGTCAGCTAGGAGTTTCCGCATTCGTCGGTGAACTGTCTTCCGGTGTGATCGCCATTGTATTTAACTTTCTGATCCTGGGAATCGCGGGAAATATGGGTGTAGCAGCCTATGGAGTTGTGGCAAACCTTTCTATCGTGGCATTTGCAATTTTCAACGGTCTGGCCCAGGGAGCACAGCCCCTGATCAGTGAAAGCTACGGAAAAGGCCAGCCCACTCAGGTAAGAAAACTTCTGAAATGGAGCCTGCTCGTATGTCTTGCTGTAGAAGCACTGACCCAATTGATCATCTGGACTTCAACCGACACGCTGATCAGCATTTTCAACAGTGAAAACAATGTTCAGTTGTTGAATTATGCACATACAGGACTGCGTCTGTATTTCCTTGGATTTATAGTGGCAGGAATCAATATTGTACTGGTGGCATATTTCTCAGCAGTAGATGAACCGAAAATCGCGATTGTCGGATCATTCCTGAGAGGAATTATTGCCATTGTTATCTGCGCAGTTATACTTGCGAAATTATTTGGATTAAATGGAATCTGGATCTCTCTTCTTGCAGCGGAGACGGTTACGTTTCTGACGATTCTGTTTCTGGCATATAAAGACAGAAGAAAAAGAACCGAATAACACTGTTGAAAAGGAATTCTTGTATAAACCTCCAAACTGATGTAAGATAAGGTTACTCAGTTTGGAGGTTTTATTTTTATGTTTAACGAAATAAAAGATTTCGCTGCGCCGGAACTGGATGTATATGCCAGAACATCAGAAGTGCAGCTTTTACGATACTATGAACCGGAACCGGGAATTTTCATTGCGGAAAGTCCGAAAGTAATTGAACGAGCCCTGAATGCAGGATATCAGCCAATCTCTTTTCTGGTGGAGCATAAAGATCTGGAAGGAGAGGCACAGGAAATCCTGAAACAATATCCGGATGTGCCAGTCTATACTGCGGAATATGAACTTCTGGTCAAGCTGACAGGATTTGCCCTTACGCGCGGAATGCTATGTGCAATGCGCAGAAATCCACTGCCATCTGTAGAGGAAATCTGCAGAAATGCCAGCCGCATAGCAGTTCTTGAAAATGTTGTAAATCCTACAAACATCGGAGCTATTTTCCGGTCAGCAGCATGCTTCTTGAGCTCGTAGCCCTTGATGCCGTGCGCATCCAGCGCATCCTGAACCAGCTTGCGCGTCTGCGGTTCGTTCATCCCCGGCAGCACGCGGAAATCAACCAGCAGCCGTACCTTTCCGGGAACCACGTTATCCTTCTCATAGCCCTGCATCATTGTCACAACGATGGACGGTGAGGGCAGAACGTCATGCTTCATCGCTTCCAACTGCGCGTTTAAGTCCTCAATCGCCATGACGGCGCGCGCCGCCTTCGCGACGGCGGTTTCTTCCGTCGAACGCAGCGCGGCGTGGCAGGCGTGCCCCAACAGATCAATATAATAGCGCGCAACGCCGCGATGCGCAACGGCCACATGCAGGTTGGTCGGCTCGCCAAGAATGGTGTATGTCGCCGCCTCATGCGTGTTCAGGAAGGCATGCATACCCAAATTGGCGTCCTCTTCGTCCGCAACAAACGTCAAACGGATCTTTCCGTTCAGAGGCGTTTTGTCGCGATAAAGCGCAATCGCAGCCGAACACATGGCCGCAACGCCGCCTTTCATATCGCACGCGCCGCGCCCGTAAATGAGATCGTCCTCTTCGGTCGTCCCGATCGCCGTATGCTTCCAGTCTCCGACGCAGGGCACGATATCCAGATGTCCGCTGTATTCCAGCGTCTTCTCGCCTTCGCCGAAGCAAGCGATGAAGTTCGCGCGGTTATGGCCCAAATCCTGCACCTCGCAGGAAATCCCCTCGCGATCAAAAATCTCCTTGAGGCAGAGCGCGCCGCGCATTTCGTTTCCCGGCGGGTTGATGGTATCCTGCGCCATCAGGGCTTCAAAAATTTCCAGCGTCAAAGCGTCGTTGATCATTTTATCCGCCTCATTTCTGGTAGTGGTTGACGGCTTTCTTGAGGGAATCCATATCGCCCGGCTGCACGCTGGGAATATCGGCGTTCTCGTCGTTGAACAGCTTCAAATCGCGCAGGCCGCTGCCCGTAAGCACGCAAACCACGCGGTCGTTTTCGCCGATCACGCCGTCCTCGTGCAGCTTGACCGCGGCGGCAATCGTCGCTGCGCTTGCCGGCTCGGGGATGACGGCTTCCATCTTCGCACAAGCACGCATCGCATCGAGAATCTTGTCATCCGGAATGGCGATGGCGCGTCCGCCGCTGCGGCGAACCGTGTCGAGCGCGGTCACACCTTCGAACGTCACCGGATCAAAGATGGCAAACGCGATGGTATCGCCGTTTTCCCACTTTTCAGTCGCCGTCTTCCCTTCGTCAAACGCTTTGACCAGCGGTGCACAGCCCGCAGCCTGCACCGCGATCATCTTGGGCAGATGGTCGATCATGCCCAGCGCGTACATCTCCTCATAGCCCTTGTAAACCTTGCTGACCACAATGCCGCCGCCAACCGGGCAGACCACGTAATCCGGCGCCTCGAACTTCATGCTCCGCGCCGTTTCATAGGCGATGGTCTTATAGCCGTCGCAAGCCAGCGGGTTGTTCATCATCGTGGTGCACATGTTTTTCCAGCCAAAGATGGCCTCGCCGTCTTCCGCCATCTTCACGCAGTCGTTCACGCCGCCCACGCCGTAGATGAAATGTCCGCCGTAGGACATGTTCTGCCACGCGCGTTCCTTCACGGCTCCCGGCGGCAGCATGATGAAGCATTCCATCCCGGCCTTCGCCGCATACGCCGCCACGGCAGCCGCCGCATTGCCCGCAGAGCCGATCGCCACCTGCTTGATGCCGTCCTTCTTGGCCAGCGTCGTAGCCACCGTGGCAAAGCGATCCTTATAGGTGCCGGACGGGTTCAGCGTTTCGTTTTTCAAATACAGATTCTTCATGCCGTAAAACGCGCCCAAACGATCCGTATGGATCAGCGGGGTGTTGCCCTCGCCCATCGTCACAGGCTGAGCGTCCTCCGGAACCGTGAAGAAATCGCGGTAGCCCCAGATTCCATCTTCGCTTCCCTTGCGCAGCACATCGCGCAGATGCTCGGGGTTCTTTTCAAGATCAACCGGGCTTTCAATCGACGCGCCGCAGTAGGTGCAGACATAGTGGTTCTTCGGGCCGACATACGGCTTATGGCAAACGGTACATCTCATCATCGTTCTCATTCCTCCGTCATTGCTGTGTGTTCAAACGAGTTCGCCGCGGCAGATGACCTGTGCAGGATGCGCGAGCGCCTCGATATGGGTGAAAGGATCTTCTTCCAGTGCCATTAGATCGGCCGAAAGCCCTTCCCGGATTGCGCCAGTCTGGTTTTCAAGCCCCAGACAGGCGGCGGATTGCAGCGTGCCGATATGAATGGCTTCTTTTTCGCTCAGGCCGCCGCGCCGAACCATCAGCGCCAGTTCCAGCCATGTTTCATCAAATCTTGTTCCACCCGTTCCCGCATCTGTTCCGCAGACGGGCAGAAGCCCCAGTTCCGTCACGCGGCGGAAGATGGCGAACATCCGCTCTTCCTGTTCCAGCCAGAAGGTTTCGTTCGCGCCGCAGGGACGTTTTCCGCTTCTAAAATCATCCAAATTGTGATATCCGGCGGAAAGCCCCATCATAAACCAGCGCTTCCGACCGGTATAGCGGCTCATGGTTTCGGGGCAATACATGCGTTCGAGCAGGCCGTTTTCCCGGTTGCGGATGAAGCAGGCAATATGCTCGATGCAATCCACACCGCCGTCCATGCAGCGAACAAATCCTTCGGTCGTCAGGCAGTGCGCAAAGGTCGGCACATTGAGCAGATGCGCCTCCTCCACAACGGCGCGGATTTCCTCCGTCGTCAGGCTCACCCGTTCGGCCACGGAGCCCGGCGTCATCTGCCCGCCCGTGACGATCAGCTTCACCGCGTCACATCCGCGCTTTTGGCGCAGCCGCGTCTGCCGAACCATGTCCGCCGCCGTATCCGTTTCCTCGCCGAGAAAATGCAGATGGCCGCCCGTAACCGTCAGCGGCGGCCCAGCCATTTGCAGCCTCGGCAGGCTGCAAAGCATCTGCGCGCGCGGGTCCTTCAGGTTCAAAAGCGCCCAGTCGCTTCCGGCGTCGCGCAGCGTGGCGACGCCGCTTTGCAGCGCCTCGCGCGCTCTTTGAGCCGCGCCGAGCACGCGCAATTCAGGCGTATCCGCCAGATAATTCAGCCTCGCCCGCGCCGTGGCATCAAATTCCAAATGGACATGGGTGTTGACCAGCGCAGGCAGCACATAGCCGTATTCCCGCGTCGGCAAATCCGGATACGTTTGCTTCAGCGTCGCGTAGTCGCCGACGCGCGCAATTTTGCCTTCCCGAACGAGCAATCCGGTCGCGCCGCCGTATCCGTTCGGCTCGTAAACGGCTCGAGCTTTTATGAGATAAGGTTTCATCACAAGCCCTCCGGCAAAAAGGAGTTGCCGCCTGTCCTTTGCGCAAAGACAGGCAGCAACCCGGGCATTATTGAATCAGCCCCGGCAGGAACGTGCAGATCTGCGGGAACATCATAAAGCAGAAAGCCAGCACCATGAACGTGATGATATACGGAACCATGTTCTTGGCGATGCGCATAACGGGCATCTTGGTATAGTCTGCCAGCACATACAGAATACTGCCGACCGGCGGCGTGAGCAGACCCTGCGAGAACAGCAGTGTCGAGGCAACGCCGAACGCAATCGGATTGATGCCGTACTGACGAATCACAGGCATCATGATCGGAATGAGAATCAGCATAGCCGGAGTCACGTCGATGACCATGCCGGAAATGATGATCAGCACCATGCAGGCCAGAATGATGCCCACCTTGGAGCCGATGGTCGCAACCGCCCACGCGGCAACCGCCTGCGGAATCTGGTTGAAGTTGAGGATGGTTGCCAGCAGCATCGAGAACGTGACCAGCGCCATCACCATGCCGCTGGATTTGAGCGTCTCGAGGAATACATTGTACAGTCCCTTGGGCGAAAGCTCCTTATAGATGAAGATGCCCAAGAACAGCGAATACAGGCAGCAGACAACCGACGCTTCCGTTGCCGAGAAGATGCCCAAGAGAATACCGCTCAACAGGATCACCGGGGAGAGCAGCGCAGGCACCGCACGCCAGAGCGCGCGGAGGCGCTCCTTCCATTCCACGCGCGGGCTGACGGGGTAATTGCGCTTCTTTGCGGTGAAGAACACGATCAGGCACATGGCGGCCGCCATGATGATGCCCGGAACCACGCCCGCGATGAACAGCGTACCGACGGATTCCTCGGCCATCATCGCGTAAAGCACCATGCCGGTGCTGGGCGGAATAATCGGCCCCAAGCAGGAAGACGCGCCCGTGATCGCCGCGGAGAAATCGTCGTCAAAGCCCTGATCCTTCATGGCCTTCAGCTCGATGGCGCCGATTCCGCCGGTATCGGCCAGCGCGCTGCCGGACATGCCGGCGAAAATCACGCTGCAGAAGACGTTGACATGACCCAGACCGCCGGGGATATGCCCGACCAGCGTGTTGCAGAAATCAAAGATGCGCGTTGCCACGCCGCCGGCGTTCATAATCGTGCCGGCCAGCATGAAAAACGGAATCGCCAGCATGCTGAACGAATCGCCGACCGCCATAATCAGCCGCTGAATCATCAGCGTCTGCGGCATGCCGCTGGAGAGCATGAACCAGACCGAACCGGTCAGCATGGAGAACGACATCGGCACGCCGATCAACGCCAGCGCAACGATCATAATGATCATAAACCAAATCATCGTTCTTCCTCCTTACGCTTTTTCAATCGTATCCGGCTCAAAAACCAGAATACTCTTGAGAATCAAGTGGATGACGGTCAGCACGCAGCCCACCGGCAAAGAGTAATACAGATACTTGAACGGAATGCGCATCATCGAAGTCAGGAACTTGCCATTCTTGCCGATGAACTTCATGGCGATCGGCAGCAGTCGAATGAACACGATTATCATAACGACGTTGCCCAGCACGGTCGTCAGCTTTTTGGCCTTGGGCGGCAGCACGTCACGGAACGCGGTGATACCGGTATGCGCGTCCACAGCCACGCAATACGCGCAGCCGAAATAGCTGATCCAGACGAAGGAATAACGCGCGAATTCCTCACTCCAGGCAATCGGCGCATTAAAGATGTAGCGGCTGATCACCTGACAGGTCATCACGATCAGCACAATGGCAAACCAGAAGACCATGATCGCGCCTTCCGCCTTCGCCATCGCCTTGTTGATTTTAGAAATGACTTTCAAGGAAAACTCTCCTCTCACGCTTCATGCAAAGAGCGTTTTAACCCAGCATTGCCTCCCTAATCAGGAGGGAGGCAATGAAAGGATTGAAATTAGTCGGCCAGCTTGGTGATGATGTCGTACAGATCCGGCGCAAGGTTGGAATACTCGTCCACGATGCCGGAGAGCGCCTGCTTGAAGGACTCCACGTCGATCTCCTCGTACGGGATCACCTTCACGCCATCCGCCTCAGCCTTGACGTAAGATTCGTCGGAATCCTTACGGGTCTGGTCGGCCAGCTCCTTCTCAACCTCAGCGAAGGTATCCAGAACAATCTTCTGATACTCTTCCGGCAGAGAAGCCAGGGAATCGTTGTTCATCACGAAGAACACGCACTGGAGCGCATGACGGGTATCGGAGAAGTGCTTGGCAATTTCCGTCAGCTTCCACGTCTGGTGAGCCCAGAGCGCATGGTCAGCGCCGTCCACGATGCCCTGAGAGAGGCTCATATACTGGTCAGCCGCAGCGGTCGGCGTGGGAACGTAGCCCATCGCAGTGCCGATCTCGATCAGAGAAGCGGAATCCGGCACGCGCAGCTTCAGTCCTGCGAGATCAGCGGTGGAGTACACGTCGCGCGTCTTGTTCAGAATGCCCTTGAACGCCTGATTGAAGGTCATCACGAAGGTCACGCCCTGAGCGTCGCCGTGCTCCTTGAGCCAAGCCTGATAATCCTCGGAAGCGAGGACACGGTCGAAATGATCAAAGCTGGTGAAGAGGAACGGGCAGTCAAAAACCTTGAACGCCTCGTCCCACTCGGACCACTGGCCCGGGCCGATGCAGACAATGTCCAGATCGCCGTTGGTGCACATCACGCCGAGATCATGCTCGCTGCCCAGCGTACCGGCATAGGTACGGGAGAACGTAACGTCGCCATTGGTGCGCTCGGTGATCAGATCCAGCGCCTTATCCATATAAATGGTCGAGCTCTGCTCCTGAGAAACGGCCGTGCTGAACGTCATTTCGTACTTCGCGGCGCTGGCGACAGCCGCAACGCTCAGACTCATTGTCAGAGCCGCAGCCATAGCAAGGAACTTCTTCATGGGAAAATCCTCCTTCGATTGGTTTGACGGGATTCGTCAAAATTGTTGGCTTAAAGATATCACCTTTTCCTCCTTGTGTCAATACATTCCGCAAAATATTCTAAATTTTTTTCTGATTTTCTGTTTTTCTCAGAAAAATAGTCAATTTTGTCTTGACCGATTCCCCGAATGCGTTTATACTGATGGACATAAGAAATCTAACTTTTTTTTATGATTTCTTTCATCTCTTCTTTGTATCTTCCCCATGCGGTCATGGATGCCCATGACCGCAGCGACAAATCGTTTCTTTATCATAAAAAGGAGGAGTATCCCATGGCAAACGTTTACGACAAGCTCAAGGAAATGAATCTCACCCTTCCGACCCCGCCTGCAAAAGGCGGTCTGTACACGCCCGTGATGGAGTTCGGCGATCACCTGCTGTATTGCTCCGGCTGCGGCCCGCAGCTCAATGGCACCAGCATCGACGGCAAGCTCGGCCAGGATCTGACCGTGGAACAGGGTCAGGAAGCCGCCAAGCGCTGCATGCTCAACCTGCTGGCCAATCTGGACGCCAAGCTCGGCGACCTCAACCGCATCAAGCGCTTCGTGAAGGTGCTCGCCTTCGTCAACAGCGCGGATGATTTCACCCAGCAGCCGCAGGTCGTCAACGGCGGCTCTCAGTTGCTGCTTGACCTGTATGGCGAGGAGCGCGGCCTTCCGGCGCGTACCGCGATGGGCGTCAATGCCACACCGGGCAACATCTCCGTTGAAATCGAGCTGCTGGCGGAATACGAATAATCCAGCCGCGCGTTTTTCTTCCCCCAGTCCTGCGCCGTTTTCGGTGCTTGAAGAGAGGAGCTTTCCGCATGAAGCCTTTTGAAATCGAAGTGCCACACAGCGCCGAAACGGTTTCGGATTTGACGCGCGCCCAGTACGCGGCTTCGCATCAAACGGCGCGTCTGATTCAGGTCATCACCGCCGTGGTTTGCCTGCTGATCGGCATTCGAGTCATCGGCCACGTCGCGGAGCCCTTCAATTATTTCTTCTCGCTCTACGGCTGTCTGGCCATCGTTTTTATCAACGTTCCCGCCAAGAGCACAGCCGACCGCACCGTGAAGCAGATTCAGGCCAGCGGAAAAGCCTTTCCCTGTTCGGTGTTTGTCTTTGGCGAAAAGGGCTTCAACGTTCGCCCCAAGGGCGACAGCGGAAAGGGCGAAAACATCGCCTATGCCCAATGCCATCGGCTGCTCCGTTATCGTCACGCGACCTATTTTTTCTTAAATGAACAAGCTGCTTTCATCTTTCCGGATCATTGCGTCAAGGGACAATCGCCGGATGCGTTTCGGGCATTTCTTTCTCTCAGAACCGGAAAGCCGTGCCGCACGCTGTATCCGTGGTTAACCGCATCCC
>OLSP01003768.1_pt1 | contig 10117 bp, 6 predicted proteins | sample 1672941 | NCBI WGS metagenome assembly OLSP01 (sample SAMEA3136739, study PRJEB25190) | human gut metagenome
ATTCCGAGAAACTGTACAACTGCCTCGCTGCCTCTTCGGCGTCCCCGAATGACGGAGCCTCCGTTCGCTCCTGCCTTTACCGCTGTGTCGATGACATCGTCGCTGAATCCTTCCCGAACCGCCACGATAATCATAGCATAGCATGTTTCCTGCATCATTTGCTGAACCTTCCTTTCTAAATGTGCTTTTGCGATCTTCTCCTGCTCTTCACTGAGGAGACTAAGCATACTTGCCTGAATCCCTGTGATCGGGAGCGTCAGCGCAATTCCCTTTCCACGCTTCCGGATCTCGAACATGTTCTCCAAAAGGATGAAAAGTTCGCCTATCTCCGGCTTTGGAACGAGTGCCGCTGTAATCACTCTCGTACTGCCCTCCAGTCCGCAGATATCAAGAATTTCAGTATTTGCGGTCCCTTGAGCACGGAACTGATAGTAAATGGGCTGCTCTGCTTCGGTAAAGAGCTGGTGGATCTGTTTGTCCGTACCGGTATCTGTGATGATCAGAAGCAGGCGAAGTGCAAATAAATGTGGTCTCATACTTCTTCATCCTCCAATTCGATAATAGTATCTTCCAGAGCCGGTTTTGGTATTCCGGAAGATTTTTTCAGTTTTTCCAGAATGGAATATCCATCCTCTCCCGGAAGCATAATATCAAGAAGAATCAGCTCTGGTTCCTCCTCTGCAAGGGCTTTCCACAATTCCTGGGAGTCTTCTAACCCTCTTGCATGAAATCCGGTCGTCTCTAATGTATATACTAAAAGATCACGGATGTTGTTATCATCTTCAACACAAAAAATCATTTTTTAGTATTCTCCTCCCATGTCTTACCTATTTTTTACATTACCTGTAAATCATCATTATTTCTTAGTATACGTACTTTTTTCCCCTTATACAAGTGCACAACTGTAAAGTCACGGTAAAAAGCAGGAAAACAGGTTACCGTTCACGACCTGACCAGTAACACGCTTCGCGATGCACAGAAATCATGCATTTGCATGTTTTCGCGCCGCAAAAATTATATTACCAGTCGCTGCCTCCGGAAATGATTCTCACAGGAATTTTTCCAGAGCAGCAACTGGCAACATCTACTCTCCCGGTTACGGAAGCATATAGTTCACACGGGCAACCTCCAGTTCGTGATGGAAATGTTCTCCCGGTGCATTTTTTACAGTGTCAAGATGACTGTGGGTATCATAGAGATCCTCATGCACCTGAGTCACACAGACGCCGATATTGGAACAATGATCTGCGATTCTCTCCAGGCTGGTTGTAATGTCAGAAAGCACAAATCCCATCTCTATTGTACATTCTCCGGCACGAAGACGATTTACATGGCGTCTTTTCAGCTCACGGCTTAGCTCATCGATCACTTCTTCCAGAGGCTCAATTTCTTCGGCTGCTCTCATGTCCTGGTTTGCAAAAACGCTATACGCTTTTTCCACAATATCCGACACGGCTTTTTCCATAATGTGAAGTTCCTGCACTGCCTTGTCTGAAAAGCGGGCATTTTTTTCTGAAATTTCCTTTGCAGATTTCATAATGCTAAGGGCGTGGTCGGAAATACGTTCAAAATCTCCGATACAGTGAAGCATAATGGACAAGCTGTGGCTGTCTTCCAGAGAAAGATCTTTCTGATTCAACTTGATCAGATAGGTTCCCAGTTCGTCCTCATAGCGGTCAACCTTTGCTTCAATCTTTTCCACACGGAAAGCTGTCTCCTCCTGGAAATCATCCAGCAAACCAAAAGAAAGGTTCAAAGCGGTTTTGGACTGCTCTGCCATTTTCCTGGCAGCTGTTTTGCTCTGCTCAATAGCAATACCAGGATTGCTGAGAAAACGGGATTCCAGGATCATAAACTCCTGATCTTCTGCGGAAATAACTTTCTCTTCTTTTGTATCACGGACAGTTGCGCATGCCATTTTTACAAGCATATTTCCAAATGGAAGAAGCACAAGTGTTGCGATAATGTTAAAGGCACTGTGGATCACTGCAATGCCGGCAGGTCCTGCCACTTCTTCAATGAAAGAGAAATGTAAAAATCCATTCAGCACATAGAACACAACCATAAATACAACAGTTCCTACAATATTAAAGTACAGATGAACAATTGCTGCACGTTTTGCATTCTTAGTAGCACCGATTGAAGAAAGCATTGCTGTAATACAGGTTCCAATATTCTGTCCCATGATAATCGGAAGCGCTGCTCCGTAACGGACTGCACCAGTTACACAAAGCGCCTGGAGAATACCAACGGAAGCAGATGAAGACTGAATAACAGCAGTCAGAAGTGCACCGGCCAGCACACCTAAAACAGGGTTGGAGAACTTCAGAAGGATGTTTGTAAATTCCGGTACCTCTGCCAGAGGTTTTACGGCACCGCTCATGGTATTCATACCGAACATCAGCACTGCGAAACCAACCAGAATGTTTCCAATATCTTTCTTCTTTTCATCATGAAGGAAGACAATAAAAACAACTCCGATCAATGCCAGAATCGGTGAAAATGAGTTTGGGTTCAAAAGTCTTACAAAGAAATTGGAGCTTTCAATTCCAGCCAGGCTGAGGATCCATGCGGTAACAGTAGTACCGATATTTGCTCCCATAATAAAGCCAACAGCCTGGGACAGATGCATGATTCCCGAGTTTACGAAGCCGACTACCATAACTGTGGTTGCCGATGAAGACTGAATGATTGCAGTAACTGCTGCACCAACCAAAACTGCTTTCACACGGTTAGATGAAAGGTTTTCCAGAATCTTTTCCAGTTTACCGCCGGAAAGCTTTTCCAGACCGTCTCCCATTACCTGCATTCCATAAAGGAACATCGCCAGTCCGCCGACCAATGTCAGAATGCTAAAAAAATCCATTACGTTTCCTCTCCTTTTTTATCCTTTTAAAAGTTTATTGGGTTCTTAATTTCTTTTGTTTACAAAACCAATATAAGTGGGCTATGTAAAGTTTCGGGTGAGAAGAATGTTAAATATATGTAAAATACTTTACAATCTTGGATTTTCTTATACCGAAAAAATGTAAAGCCAGGCTGTTGAAAATGTAAAATCTTTGTTTGATAGTTGATTTTGCTGTGTTTTCCAAATTTTACATTCAAAAAATCCCACAGGAAACATGAAGAATAATTTTACAATTATCACTGCATATCTCATGCGGGATTTTTATATAATACGTGTAATGATTCAGTATCTTCACTGTTATATGCTTCGCGGAACAACAGGCTGAAGCAATCTATTACATCGAATATTAAGTAACTGCCATATTGACTTGTCTGAAAAAGGCTCTGATACCTTTAAAATCCTCGGATTTCCTCTTCCTCTGAATGGGTTTTATCGATGGAGCGGATTTCCAGAAAGTAACTGTAACTATCATTTACCTTTACTTCCACTCTGTCGCCAATCTTATGTCCTTTCAGTGCCATGCCAATCGGAGAGTCAATACTGATTCTGTTCTCCATGGAATTTCCCCGGATGGAAGTAACAAGCTTATATTTCTCAACCTCGTCATCTTCCTCAAAATAAACTTCTACAATGTCATCCATTCCAACCTCGTCACTGCAGGATTTATCAGAAACGATGGTTGCTGTTTTTAACATATTCTCCAGATAGCGGATGCGACTCTCGTTCTGGTTCTTATGACGCTTGGCAGCGTAGTATTCAAAATTCTCACTTAAATCGCCCTGGGCACGTGCTTCCTTTACTGCCTCAATTGCTTCTTTGCGGACAACCAGCTTACGGTGCTCAATCTCCTGTTCAATTTTCTCTACGTCTTTTTTGGTGAGCTTCTCTCTCATTTTTATACATCTCCTTTATAGCTGCAACACCACTTTGCACACCACCTTAACAGATGGCAAAGAGTTTGTCAAATTGCCAATGGAAAACATTAATTCCAATAATGCTATTGTTCACTCCATAAACAGAAACCCTATAATTTCTTTTTCCCCAGTCGGACTTCTTCCATCAGCTTCGCAGTCTCAGCATCTGCATGATCAAAGAGATAGGTATGACTGGACTGGCGGTGCTGATGCCATTCCTGGCGGAGTTGCTTTCTGGTCTCTTCGATTTCTTCTTTCAGACCTCTTGCGGAAATACGACTGGCGCCCTGCCCCATAATGATAATCTGTTCCAGTCCGTCTGAAGTAGCAACCGTTACCTGATGCTGTCTGCCGATTTTGTGGACTGTTTTTTCAATATATTGATCGGCAGTCTCCGCTTCTTTTGTGTAAACCACATGAATATTGTGATAAGTAAGCACTTCCTCCTGGTGTCCCTCCACCTTGTAAGCATCAAATACAAGAATCAAAGTACATTTCTTATATCCCTGATAATTACTTAAAACATCCATCAGCTTCGTCTGTGCTGCACGGACATCCGCATCTGCCAGTTCTTTCAGCTCCGGCCAGGCAAAAATAATGTTATAACCATCCACAAGAAGGTATTCTTCCTGGTCTTTTTTTGCAGAAGAACTGCTGCCAGAATAAGATAGGGCACTTACCACTTTTTTATAAGAAGACACGCGGTCTCTTTTCACCGGACCAAAGGTACGCTCAAAAATGGCCTGAAGTTCTTTGTCATCCTCATAGCTTCCACGGTAGGCAGATTCCGGCGGCTGGTAACCACTTCCCGCACGGCTTCCACTTCCAGATGTATTTCTGGCAGTTCCTGTACTGCCAGCTCCACTGCATGCTGAATTTCTGGCACTTTGAGCAGTATCATCTCCACTTGCAGGATTTCCAGAGCCTGACGCAGCATCCTCCCAGTCTTCCTCGCTGAGATCATCCTCAAACTCTGCCATAATCCCAGTATCCAGGTGCATATACGCTTCCACTTCATACCATGGCACCACAAATCCGGCTCCATGGGCACAAAATACAGACCCGGTAGGATTATCTAGATCCCGCTCAGAATCGTAGCCGATCTGTTCCACGATCTCATCTTGATTTTTACAAGGCTCATATCCTTTTAAACTGCAGAACAGTCTTCCCATTCCCCTTGTATAAGAAACTACTTCTTTCTGGTAATCGCGCATAGTCGAAACAGGCGCTTTTCCCTTCAAAATAGCGGTATTTTCCTCTGTCTCCATAGGAAGAAGAGTTCCCTGCATTTTCTGGATATCATTCATTGCACGGCCAACAACCTCCACCGGCACTTCCAGCCGAAATTCATAGTAAGGCTCCAGCAGAACATTCTGTGCTTTCTTAAGTCCCTGACGGATAGCCCGATAGGTAGCCTGACGGAAATCTCCGCCTTCTGTGTGTTTCTGGTGGGCCCGTCCGGTAAGCAGGGTAATCTGCATATCTGTGATTGGTGCACCAGTCAGCACTCCTCTGTGTTCCTTTTCTTCCAGATGGGTGAGGATCAGTCTCTGCCAGTTCCGGTCCAGCACATCCTCACTGCAGGCGGTAAAAAACTGCATTCCGCTTCCTTGCTCCCCTGGTTCCAGAAGAAGGTGAACTTCCGCATAATGGCGCAAAGGCTCAAAATGTCCCACACCTTCCACAGGTGCTGCAATGGTCTCTTTATATACAATATTTCCCGTTCCAAAATCCACAGCCACATGGAACCGCTCCCAGATCAGCCTTTTCAAGATCTCGATCTGCACGTCTCCCATGAGCATGGCGTGGATTTCTCCCAGCTGCTCGTCCCACACAATATGAAGCTGAGGATCTTCCTCTTCCAGTTCTCTCAGCTTCTTCAGCATCTGGTGCACATCGCAGCCTTCCGGCAAAATAATCTGATAGTTCAGTACCGGCTCCAGTACTGGCATATTGGAGTTCTCTGTCACGCCAAGTCCCTGTCCTGGAAAAGTATGGGAAAGGCCTGTCACTGCGCACACGGTTCCCGCGGGCACTTCTTTCACCAATTCAAATCTGGCGCCAGAGTAAATCCGGATCTGGTCTGCCTTTTCCTCCCATACTTCCTCTCCTGCAGCCACATTTCCCTTGCTGGTAATAAGAAGTTCTTTTACTTTCAGTGTCCCGCCTGTAATCTTCATATAGGAAAGACGGTTTCCCTGATCGTCTCTGGCGATCTTATAAACCTTCGCACCAAAAGCCTCAGGATATACTGGACATCTGGCGTACCTGTCCAGTCCGTGGATCAGCTTCTCTACTCCTTCCATTTTCAAGGCAGAGCCAAAATAGCATGGAAAAACCTTTCGATCTGCGATCAGACCGGTAATCTCTCTCCTGGATACTTCTCCTGTTTTCAGATATTTTTCCAGCAGTTTCTCGTCACACATGGCAAGGCTCTCCAGAAATTCTTCTGAAAATTTATTTTCCATCAAATTCTGCTGTTCTTTTTCACCAGCCGGTAATTCCGGTTCCAAATCTCCATCAGCATTTTCATTTTCTGAAAAATCCATGCAGTTCTCATTCAGCCTTTTTTTCAATTCGGTCAAAAGTGCGTCGTGGTCCGTTCCCTCCTGATCCATTTTGTTCACAAAAATAAATGTGGGGATCTGGTACCGCTCAAGCAATTTCCATAAAGTCACCGTATGTCCCTGCACACCATCTGCACCGTTAATCAAAAGCACTGCATAGTCCAGAACCTGCAAGGTACGTTCCATCTCTGCAGAAAAATCCACATGCCCAGGCGTATCCAGAATGGTAACTCTTGTTTCCGGGAATTCCAGCACTGCCTGCTTGGAAAAAATCGTGATTCCCCGCTCGCGCTCAAGGGGAGAGGTATCCAGATATGCATCCTTGTGATCCACTCTTCCAAGCTTTCGTATCTTGCCGCTTAAATATAAAAGTGCTTCTGACAATGTAGTTTTTCCTGCATCTACATGAGCCAGCAGCCCCATACAAATATTTTTCTTTATTTTCTCTGACTGTTCACCCACGAAAACGCCTCCTGTTGTAAAAATCTCTTGTTTTAGTATATCACAACAGAAGGCGCCAGTCGAGACACAGGTGTTTATTTCATTATTTTCAATAAATCACCAGAGCGTGTTATGCTATGAACGCCAAAATTTGTTTTATAATAAAATTGTTTTATCTTTACAATATTTGATAACATGGTATAATTCATACGTGATAAAAAAAGTACAATAAAGTAACTATTCCACGAAGTATATAGCTGTGAAAGTACTGAATAATTACAAAATAGAGCGTGTCTGGAACAGGCTCTATTACATTGTATCAACAGAAACCATTTAACAGAAAGTGAGAACTTCCATATGAATCCCTTAAAAAAAATATACTGTCGGATTTTTCAGAATGTATTCAAATTTGCCCTTCCATTCCTGCCATACCGAAATCCTGAGATCATCAGCAGTCTGAAAGCCGTTCCCGATGTGCTGAAAAAGAAAAAATGTAAAAATGTGCTGATTATTACAGATGCAGGAATCCATAAGCTTGGTCTTACAGACCGCCTTGAAAAAGTGTTGACAGACAGCAGCATTCCCTATATCCTTTATGACAAAACAGTAGCAAATCCTACCACTGTGAATGTGGCTGAGGCACTTGAACTTTATCATGAAAATAACTGTCAGGCCATTATAGGCTTCGGCGGAGGCTCCAGTATGGACTGCGCCAAGGCAGTAGGTGCCAGAGTCGCCAAACCTCATCAGTCTCTTGCAAAGATGAAAGGAATCCTGAAAGTGCACAAAAAGCTTCCACTTCTTATCGCCGTTCCAACCACTGCAGGAACCGGAAGCGAAACTACACTGGCAGCGGTAATCGTGGATGCCGAAACCCGGCATAAATATGCCATCAATGACTTCCCGCTGATTCCCCGATACGCTGTGCTTGACCCCAAGGTCACATTAAGCCTTCCACCATTCATCACCGCTACTACAGGTATGGACGCACTCACCCACGCAGTGGAAGCTTATATTGGTAATTCCACTACACCAGGCACCCGTAAAAATGCCCGGGATGCAGTGCAACTGATTTTCGAAAATCTGGACACTGCTTACACCGACGGAAGCAATAAAGAAGCGCGCCGGAATATGCTCCGCGCCTCTTATTTCGCTGGCTGCGCTTTTACAAAATCCTATGTAGGCTATGTACATGCAGTTGCCCATTCTCTGGGAGGACAATACAATGTTCCACATGGACTTGCCAACGCTGTACTTCTCCCTTATGTTCTGGAAGCTTACGGAAAAACAATTTATAAGAAGCTGGCAGCCCTTGCTGTTGCTGCCGGGGTTGCCTCCAAAGAAACACCGGAAGAAGAAGCCGCATTAAACTTTATCCAGGCGGTCAAAGACATGAAGGCCCGCTTCGGAATCGGCGATACCATCCCGGAAATCCAGGAAGAAGACATTCCGAAGCTGTCACACTATGCGGACAAAGAGGCGAATCCGCTGTATCCGGTACCGGTACTGATGGATGCACAGGAGCTGGAGAAATTTTATTATATGCTGATGCCGGCTAAAGAAAACACAGTGCAATAAAAAGCCAAAGCGTGTTTGAAAAATACCATATTGTCACCTTTATAACATTACATTCGTTAATCTCAGTTTAAATAAGATAGTTTTGCATTACACCCTTTATAGTCTTTCACATTATGTAAACTATATTTCAAAACATCAAACAAATTATTAATAATCAGAAAGGACTTTCCCATGACCCAGGAAGCAATCCAGGAAATCATCCGCAAGCAGCGGAACTATTTTTATACAGGCGCTACCTTAAACATTGACTTTCGCATCACCGCCTTAAAAAAGCTGCAAACCTCCATCCAGTCCCACCAGGAGCAGATCAATGCTGCCCTGAAGTCAGACCTTGGAAAAAGCAGCTTCGAGAGCTATATGTGCGAATCCGGTCTCGTTCTCAGCGAGATTACCTATATGCTGAAGCACATCCGCTCTCTTTCCAAAGAAAAAACAGTGCACACACCACTTGCCCAGTTCCATTCCAGAAGTTACATGAAGCCGTCCCCATACGGTGTCACCCTGATCATGAGTCCATGGAACTATCCCTTCCTTCTCACCTTTGATCCACTGGTAGACGCCATCGCCGCCGGAAACACTGCAGTATTAAAACCCAGCGCCTACTCTCCTGCCACCAGCAATATCATCTGCGAAATCGTCCGCGAATGTTTTCCGGAAGAATATGTAGCCGTTGTTATGGGTGGACGCCAGGAAAACTCCTGCCTTCTCCAGGAGCACTTTGACTACATCTTTTTCACCGGCAGCCAGGCTGTTGGAAAAGAAGTCATGCGCCATGCCAGCGAGCACCTCACTCCAGTCACCCTGGAACTTGGGGGAAAAAGCCCCTGCATCGTAGATAAATCTGCAAATATCAAGCTTGCCGCCAAACGTATTGTATTTGGAAAATATCTGAACTGTGGACAAACCTGCGTAGCCCCTGACTACATTTACTGTCACAGGGAAGTGAAAGATGAGCTTCTGAAGCAGATTCAGAAACAGATTCGTAAGCAATTTGGTAAGGCACCTCTGGATAACAAAAATTACGGAAAGATCATCAACGAAAAGCATTTCAACCGCATTTTGAACCTGATCGATCCTGCCAAGGTTGTCTGCGGCGGCAATGCCCGTCCAGAGACTTTACAGCTCGAGCCTACAGTCATGGACCAGGTAACCTTCGAAGATGCCGTAATGCAGGAAGAAATTTTCGGTCCGGTAATGCCTGTCCTTACCTTTAATTCCATAGATGAAGTAATCCGAAATGTAAATTCCATGGCACATCCTCTGGCTTTTTACATTTTTGCCCAGGACAAAGCCATCTGCGAAAAAGTCACCTCTGAATGTGGCTTCGGCGGTGGCTGTATCAATGATGTGATCATTCACCTCGCCACCAGCGAAATGCCATTCGGCGGCTTCGGAGAAAGCGGTATGGGAAGCTATCACGGTCAGAAAGGCTTCGAAACCTTTTCCCATTACAAGAGCATTGTAGACAAAAAGACCTGGATCGACCTGCCAATGAGGTATCAGCCTTACAGGTGGGTGAATGGGAAGCTGATACGGTTTTTCCTGAAATAACGGACGGTCTGCCGAGGCTTTACTGGCCGGCAGCGGCTGTGTTCCTTGGGAACACCGGCAGCTGCCGGTCTCTTTTCGCGCCTGTCCTTCCCTATACCTGGAACCGGTCATACGTTCCGTAACAATCCACGCACAGCTTTTTCCAGATCGGAAGAGCA
>OLSP01003771.1_pt1 | contig 10114 bp, 9 predicted proteins | sample 1672941 | NCBI WGS metagenome assembly OLSP01 (sample SAMEA3136739, study PRJEB25190) | human gut metagenome
ATGATCTAGTAAACTATGCCCTTCAAGTCCATGAAGATAAAGGAAAATCTTTAAATTCATAGTCTGAAAGACACTTTTTAAGTGTCTTTTATTATTTTTAAAATATAAAACGATCTCACTTTCATGAGATCATGTTACACTATGGATGACATCTACTGCAAGGGCGATATCCTGTATTTATTGCAGTAGATTTTGAGATAGCTATTTTACTACGTGATAAATAGCCACAACCACTTGAATGATAGCAGTCTCCTGTCTTAGTAATATAAACAGTTGTAGAAATATTATCATCTGCCACAGGAGTTCGAATAGAGGATGTTTCTACCGGTTTTCCTTTTACAGTCACATTACATGTAACTGATTTATTTTTAATTGCTGCTGTTATTTTTACCGTTCCTGATTTTAATGCTTTAATATTTCCACTTTGATCAACTGTCGCAATCGTTTCATCACTAGATGTATAAACTACCGGTTGAGTACTATTTGTTTTTATATTTATAGTATTATTTTGATTTTCTTTTAGCTCAGCCACAGACTTTGCAAAATAATGAATTTACGCTAATGACTTATGACAGCACCTATTATGTGGCAATGCGTTATGCTGAAATAGGTAAAAGAGCGGTTGATTTTTCATCACTTCCTGCAAACTGCAAAGGAGAGATGCTGGAACCTAATGTCGATGAAAAAATTCAATCTTACGCATCATCATTGGATAAATCGCAAAAAAATGAAGATGATTCTCTTGGTGTATTGTTTGCGCAGAAAGTAAAAATTAAGTGTGAATAAAAATGAAGTTAAAACTGACCGCACTTTTTATTGGTTTATTAGCGATTATCTTCGCATTATTACCTTGGCTGTTTGTGCAAGTTGCTGATTGGCAAAAAGCCTTTAATCAGTTGATTTCTGAAAATCTCCATCAGATTCAAGCACATTCATCAACGGCAGGATTGTGGTTGATTTTTGCCGCCTTTTCTTATGGTGTATTACATGCATTAGGGCCTGGGCATGGCAAATTTATTATCGCTAGTTATCTTTCTACGCACGAAAGTCAACTTAAGACCAGCATACGCTTAAGCTTGCTTTCCTCTCTCATGCAAGGTTTTGTCGCAGTTGCTGCAACCTCCATTGTGGTGGTGATACTTAATCTTTCCTCTAAATATTTTAAACTTAGCCAGTTATGGCTGGAGCGTAGCGCTCTAATTTTATTAGTGTTATTAGGGATTTATTGGATTGCTCAAGGTCTGAAAGGATTAAAGAAAAAGCAATCTTTTCGCATTACATCGATCCAATCATTACCAAAACAGATTGGAACAGCTTCGCCATTTCGATATGAGCAAGGAAAAGCAAGCCAAGCGCAATGTAGTTGTGGACATCAACATCTACCTAATGATCAACAGCTTAAGCAATCGGGTGATTTAAAATCTCAACTCTTAGTGATTTTAACTATTGGTATGCGACCGTGTAGTGGCGCCATTTTTGTGCTTTTTCTCGCTTATATGCTGGATCTTTATTGGTGGGGAATTTTAGCTACGTTTGCCATGTCTTTGGGTACGGGATTAATGCTTTCGCTTTTTGCAGCGTTAGTACGCTATGCGAGAAATGTCGCAACGCGATTAGGCCATTGGTACGGTTTAACTGGTTCTAATCAAAAAGGCGAAGCCATGATCAAATGTATTGCGGGTGCAATGATGATCTTTTTTGCACTAAGCTTGTTATATGGCACGATGGGGGTTGTAACAGGTGGTGCAGCCTTATTCGGTGGATAAAGAAAAGGGCAGCGTTTGCTGCCCATTTATTTGAAAATGGATTATTCAACCCAAGTGACGATTTCTTCAATTGGTCTACGAGATTTTTTGGTAATGTCTCTCGCGCGATAACCAAATGTTGCGGCCACGGATACACCCCATTCACTTGGATCAAAAAGACCTTCAGCGGCTAAAACTTCATTCATTTTATCGTAGTTAAAGCCTTCAATTGGGCAAGAATCTACACCGATAGCGGCAGCACCAGTTAGCATATTCGCTAATGCAATGTAGGTTTGTTTGCTTGTCCAGTCAAATAATGCACGCTCGCTTTCTGCGGTTTTCATTTCAACTTCTTGTAAGCCTTTATATTTTTCCAAGGCTTTTTCTAATTGCTCGCCTTGTAAACCTCTACGCACCGCAACATCACGGAAGAAAGGCGTGTCATATCGAGCATTCTTCTTAGCAAGAATGATCACTAAATGACTACAATCATCTAATTGATATTGCATGCCCCAGCTAAAAGGTTTGAGCTTATCGCGTAATGCTTTATTTTGAATCACTAAGAACTTCCATGGCTCAGAACCGACTGAGCTTGGTGATAAACGAGCAAATTCTAAAATTGCCGCGAAATCTTCTTGGCTAATTTTTTTATTCGGATCGTAATAACGTGTTGAACAGCGATTTTCGAATACTTGAAGCATTTGTTCGCGTGTAATTTGACTCATGTTTTCTTCCTCTTAACATTATCTAATTTGTGATCTTTTGACCGCACTTTAGCGCTCTTTCCAATATCCAATCCACTCTTTGAGTAATTGCATATTTTTCGTAATTGCGCCACCTTGCGGAATAAAATGCATCATATTGAGTCCGTAACTATCGGGCGTAATGCCTTCACCTACACTTGCAGGTAACACATCAAAGCCTTGTTGTTGGAATAATAATTTTGCACGTTGCATATGCCATTCATTGGTAACTAAAATAATTTTATGAATACCTTCTTTTTCTAATATTTGTTTGGTGAAAAGGGCATTTTCTTTGGTGGTAAGTGCTTTAGGTTCAATCCATTTAGTTGGCACATTAAAGAAGTTTTGGAGTTCTTCTGCGGCAATTTTTGCCTCAATGGCGCCAGTTGGGCTCGCCCCTGTAATTAATAATGGCAAGTGTGTTTCTTTTTGCAAGAATGCGGCATAGCGTAAGCGTTCAAGTTGAATACCTGTTGAAGCTAATGGTGCGTAAAGTTCTTTGTTATCACGCAAGCCACCACCCAGCAAAACGATCGCTTGAGCTTGTTGATAATCTTGCAGTGTTAAATGATCTTCAGTAATGAGACTATCTTTAAGTACTTGTGCAGTGTAAGGAATACTTAAAAGATAGAGTAGTGAGAAACCAAGTGCGGTCGAAATTCGGCTTAATTTTTTGAAATTGAATTTAGCTAGAATAAGTGAAAGTCCCCATAAAACTAAAATATTAAATGGGGGAAGAATCATGGCTGTAATCAGTTTTTTCAATTCAAACATTATTTATCCAATTCAACGAAATTTAGCTCTTTTGTCCATAATTTCGCATAGCTACTATTTTTGCCATAAGAGTTATCGCAAACACGATTTGGAATTTCTAACAAGCAAGAGAAAATATGACCATGTAAGCGAGTTGTGGTCACTTTGTCGTTTGCTAAGAATACTTGCGCAACACGTTTTACAATGCGTTGAGTATAGGCATACCAGAATTGATGGCAAAGATCTTTCAGCCAACCCAGACCAAATTTATTGGCCATTTTACTCATTCGCCAGCTTAATGCTAAAACCACATCATCTTCGGTTGAAAGAATGTCTTCCCAGTCTTTTACATTACTGTTAGTCGGCAGTTGCGCTAAGATATTTTTTTCTACATCACTTGCTTCAATGTCTTTACGCAAGAAATAAAGTTGTTCACCCGTTGTGCCTTGCTTGGTTTCCATCGTGCCATAAAGCTGATGCGCCATATCGGGTGATAAATAAACATGATCAGAAAATTGTGCAAATAGATTCGCTGTTCTTTCGTCACGCGCCAGTAAATGACAATCACTGTGGCTACGGAAAAGTGCGGCTGATTTTTGCAGATTTTCTTCGTGCTTAAAATAAGCGGTTTGTGGAAGCACAATAATGCGATTATTCGGGAAATTTGTCACGATTTCTTCACGGATCTTTTGGTGCTGCGGATAAAGATCACCAAAGTTACCGCCACCATGTAAAAGGATGGTGGTGTTTGGTGTGATTTTTGCTTTGACTTCTTCAAGATCTAAATCGTATTCACAGCGCTTTAAGGTCACATTAATATGGTGATCTTTAAAAAATTGCTCGGTTCCGTGATAAATCAGCAAATCGCCCACGTTCAAATGAAGTGGGTAGTCGAAATAAAATACGTCGTTTTTATCTTTGATCAGTTCAACAATAGGATTCAGTTTGTTTTTTAAATCAATAAGGAGTTGATTCATTTTTTTACTCTTTTCTTTAAATAGCTAAACAAGAAATTTTTTTCTGCTGTGTTTAATCCGAAGATTAAAATGACACAGATTAATACCATTTCTAAGATGATGGATTGTCCAATAAATTCCAATAAAGAATAGCTGCGGGTAGTATCGGATATATAGATGATACCTAATAGCAGGCCAAACACCACGCCGACATTCACTAAATATGAGACAAATTCTTTGTGGTTAAATTTAATTTTTTTATTAATAAAATATAATCGATAGATTTGTGAGATGACCATCGTACTAAATTTACCCACAAAGGCAAATACTGGATTATAACCTAGTGTGAACAAATAATAAGCCAAAGGCACCGTACAAAGATCGATTAATGCGACGATGATATTGTATTGTTTTACGGTAGATGTGCCAATGGCTAATGCACTCATCCAAAATGCGCCAGCCATTGCACTGATTAATAAGCAAGCAATAATAGCTTGTACAAGTTGTTCAGTATATTGCGGAAGATGATCGCCTAACCAAAATGTCAGTAAGGTATGGGTGAAATACAATACAGGCGCAGAGAGAATCGCCATTAAATAAAGTGAATATTTTGAAATACCAAGAATTAATTGGCGATTGCGATCGTAATCTTTTGCCGCATAAGACTGCACTAACTGCGGATTAGCCGCCATTTGGAAATTATTCACAAAGCTATAAACCGCACCTTCTACCTGGGTCGCAATGGCGACAGCTGCATTGACTGCCACACCAAAGAATAAGTTAGATACCATATTCAAGCCTTGTGTTGAACCCACATAAGCGACTTGCCCCATAAGCATCCAACCGGAAAAACTCACCATTTCTTTGGTTTTGCTTAAATCTTTATATAAACGGAAACGTGCGGCTTCTTTGAAATAATATTTAGTGAATAACACATAAAGAGAGAGCACAATTAAGCTGACTGAAAGCAATAAGCAGCTATAAGTAACCAACTTATCGTAATGTGTGATATGACTTAAGATAAAGACAGAGGTCAGTTTTAAGATGGTTTCCCCTAATCCCAACCACGCATAGAATCCCATTTTCTCGTGTGCAACAATCATGGCATTGAATGGCACTTTAATGATTTCAACAAGGGCAATAATTAATGCTAATTGGTAAACGATATTTGCCGCTTGCAAGCGTTCAGCGGGGATAACTAATTTGTGATTTAAAAACCATAAACCTACGGTTTCAGCTAACACGAATACGATAAAAATAATGAGTAGGTGATTTAAGATACTAATATTAAAGACTTTATTGACACGTTGAATGTCATTCGAGGCTTTTTCTACGTTAATAAAACGCTGAGTGGTGGCGGTCATTGTGCCATTAAAAAAGGAAAATAAGACCACCACACCCATCACAATGTTATAGATACCAAAATCTTCCACACCCAATACCTGTAATACCACACGAGAGATATACAGCATGGCTCCCATGTTGAAAAGCATTCGGATGTAGAGAAATAGCGTATTTTTTGCAATGGTTTTATTTGACATTGTGAAAATGAATTAGAAAAATTGGGGGAATTATAGGGGGGATTGGGGTGTGTAGCAAGCATTGTGCAAGTTCTAGGTCGCCGTATAGGCTTTATAATAAAGAAAAGGCTAAATATAATTTAGCCTTTTGTTATTTAGACGATGCAGACTGCCAAATCCAATTGTTTATTATGGAATTGATGCAATGTGCCGCGATGGCCCACACTCAGAATGATCATATTGGGTAAGCGCTCTTTAATTGTTTTATAAAGCAGATACTCTGTTGGCTCATCAAGTGCTGATGTGGTTTCATCTAAAAAGACCACTTCTGGCTTCGTCAGTAAAATCCGAATGAATGCCACACGCTGTAATTCACCCGGTGACAAAATTGCTTGCCAATCGTTATCTATATCAAGACTATGAAGGTATTTATCCAAACAGCAATCCGCGAGTGTTTTTTCCAATTCAGGATGATAAGGATCAATATCTGGATAGCAAATCGCTTCACGTAACGTGCCTTGTGGCATATAAGGACGTTGCGGTAAGAATAAACTGGTCACACAAGGATGTTCCACCAGCCCCACTGTCTCAAAAGGATAAATTCCCGCCATCGCTTTTAATAGCGATGTTTTCCCTGTGCCAGATGGACCTTGAATTAATAAAGCATCACCATTTTTTAATTCAATATTTAAGTTATTAAGCAACAATCTGCCTTGCTCATCTTTAATACCAAAATTTGATAACGCAACACGGTTAGAACATTTCATTGGTTGATGAACCTCTGAATGATCTAATTCATCCAACTTCGTCATAAAACCATAAAGACGATTTAAACGCGCTTGGTAGAGCGTAAATTCTTCATAGAACAAACGGAAGAAGGAAAGTGCGGTCATTAATCGGTTAAATGCTTGCACAGTTTGGTGCATATCGCCCAGTTTGATTTGTCCAGTAAAAAAACGAGGTGCTTGCAGCATTAACGGTAAGAGTTTAGCAACACGCGTGACACTTCCATTAAAGCCGTCTAATCCCAACATTCTCAACACAATTGCCCAACGGTTATGAATAATTTCGGCAAATTTGTTTTTCAGTAAATGCTGTTCTTGTTGTTCACCTTGATAGAACGCGATACTTTCCGCATTATCTCGCACTCGAATTAAAGAATAACGGTAGTCACCATTGAGTTTTTCTTTATTAAAGTTCAGCTTGATTAAAGGGTGACCAATCCAAACGGACATCAACGTTGCGAGGATAATAAAGGCGTAAATAAAGAAGACAACGCCTTTTTCGATATTTAATCCGAAAAGACTTAACACGCCAGAGAGAGACCAAAGGATGATGGTAAATTCAATGGTAGTCAGAACAGAATTAATCATGCCACGTACAATAGTGACAGTGCTACTGATGAATTCACGCGCATCTTGTTCAATACGTTGATCAATATTATCGGGCAGATCTTTTTCGTATTTGAGGCGATAGTATTTTTTATTTTCTAACCATCGTTTAACAAGGACTTTATTCAAGCTTTCCAACCAACGGATTTCAAATACTTGTTGCAAGAAATAATCGGCGATGGAGTGGATAACTTGTACCAATACTAAGAGGGCATTCAGTTTTGCAAAGAACCAAAACTTATCCGCATCTAATTCCTGCATTGAGCTATAAAGCCCGTTATAGAAAAAAGAGTTGAGTACGCTGAAACGCACTTCTAACAAAATCATCGTAAACAACACCAGTAGCATAACGATGATTTTGATGCTGTTACGGCGATTAATCGAAGGGGATGCAATATGCCAAAACTTCTGACCGAATGTGGTTTGTTTGAGTACCAGTGTCGTCACGCTAAAGCACACAATCACCCAGAAAAGTGCGGTCAAAATCCAGCTTAAACTTGAGTTAAGTTCAGTTTGCCAATTCATTGATTATCCATAAAGTAAAAAACGAAAAAAGGGCGAAATATTCGCCCTCATATTGTGCGCTCAATTAAAACTCAACTTTCGTGTTGAAGATAAATTCACGTCCATAACCTAATGCAACAGGGATTAACGTGTTTGTTGCGTTACCAGAGGTGGATGGATAGTAAGTTTTATCTGCTAAGTTTTTACCGTTAAGTTGGAAAGACACTTTCTTGCCAGAGATTTTGGTATCGTAAGCAATAAAGGCATCATATACCACGGCATGAGGTAATTTGTATGCTTTTGTGTAATCACTGTTATAAGCATGCCAAGAACCTAAATAACGAGCACCACCACCAACACGGATGTTACCAAAATCAAATTCACCTACGTTATAAGCTAAGAATAGAGAAGCTTGATGTTTTGGTACACCAGAAAGTTGTTGATTTACCGCATCAGGATAAAGTTCATTTTCAAGTGATTTTACCTTGGTGTAGGTATAGTTAGCCGCTACGCTTAGACTATCCGTAATTTGACCATTAAGATCGAATTCCACCCCACGAGAACGTTGTTTGCCGACGATATTTAATTGTGCATTTGAACCTGAACCAACGGTTTCAGCCACGTTACGTTTACTGATATTGAATAATGCAAGTGTCGCGTTAAAGCCAGAGTTTTCGTATTTTGCACCAATTTCAAAAGATTTACCTTGTTCTGGTTTTAAATCGCCGCTAACAGGTGTTGCCACACTCATTTGTGGACGGAAAGACTCAGAGTAGTTCGCAAAGGTCGCAATATGTGGCGTAAATTTATATACGGCACCTAATTGATACAATAATTTACCATCGTGCTGATCGGTATTTCCGGTTTTTGTTAGATTTTGACCTTTTTTACAGTTTGCTGCATTTAAGCAATGGCGTCCTGCAAATTGATCAAAGTACTCATAACGTAAACCACCCGTCATGATAAAGTTATCTGTAAAGTAGGCGGTATCTTGAATATAAACACCAACGGTTTTGAGATAGTTATATTGGTAGGCGTTGCCATTACCATTTTTATGTGCTGCAACAGGGCTGGTATATTTTGGATTATCAATATTAATATCTGAATTTGTAATACCTTTGTTATAAATCGGTCCAAGATCACGAATATTACGCATTGCATCAATACCGGCTACAAAGCGGTTAGCAATATCACCAATACCAAATTCACCAACGATATTTAATGTACCACTATGAACACGTTGATCGCCTTGTTGCTGTTCAATCGCACGACGGGCTGTACGAGTTTTAACGTTAATATTAGTGATGCGAGCTTGATCGTAGAAATATTTGTAACGCGCATAGCTATAACCCGCATTTAATTTCCAACCATCACTTAATTTGTGTTCAATTTTGAAATCGATATTATCGGTTTTTGCCGTAGTTTCATTATTTGGTTCATCTAAACGACGCGATACAGGAATATCCGGTAATGCATTAGTTGCCGTTAAAAGATTTGTACCACGATCAAATGGCTCAAGAATATCTTTGTGCTCATAAGAAAGAAGTACTTTAGTTTTATCATTTTCCCAAGAAAGAGATGGTGCGTAAGTCGTGTTTTTCACTTTGCCAAAATTACGCCAGTAGTCTTTTTCTTGTTTGTCATAGATAAAGCGGTAAGCAAAACCATTTCCTAAGCCACCAGTGAAATCTAATTGTGTTCCCCATAGGCTATGATTACCTAAAGTTCCACCAATGACATAGCGAGGTGTTTGTTGTGGTTTTTTAGTAATGATATTAACCACACCACCTGGATCTTGAATACCATAAAGTACAGATGCCGGCCCTTTTAAAACTTCAACGGTTTCAGTTGTCGCGCTAAAGTTCTTAGCTGGGCCAGCTTGTAAACCGTTACGCATAATTGAGTTGTCACGGTTTCCACCAAAACCACGTTTCTGAATAGAGTCAAACATACCACCTAAGGTGTTGGCTTGGCTCACACCACTGACGTTATAAAGCGCATCAATGAGTGATTCAGGTTTACGATCTTCTAATAATTTAGTCGAAAGGATATTGACAGTATTTGGCGTATCGAATACAGGCACTTCAGCTTTTGATACGACGGATGTCCCTGTCGTTTGATAACCATTTTGTTTGATACCCGTATCTTGAACATTGATTTGCTCAAGCACTTCGGTATTTGTATTTGCGGCTTGCTCAGTCTCCGCAAAAGTAGACGCGGAGAAACTCGCCAAAAGTGCGGTTGAAATAAGACTTAATTTAAATTTCATAATTGTTTTCCGATATATAACCCGATAGATAATAAAAGAGGCGCAAGTATAGCGAAAACGTTTTCGTTGATCAATGCAAATTATTTTCATTTGCTTATGTGAATTATTCAGAAAATATTCATTCAAATTCAGTAGGGGGATAAAAAGAAAAATCCCAAGCTAAAAAGCTTGGGATTGCAATATGGTGCGACTAGCTGGACTCGAACCAGTGACCCCCACCATGTCAAGGTGGT
>OLSP01003781.1_pt1 | contig 10094 bp, 6 predicted proteins | sample 1672941 | NCBI WGS metagenome assembly OLSP01 (sample SAMEA3136739, study PRJEB25190) | human gut metagenome
CATCAGCTCTGTTGTCGTTCCGGCATCCAGATACACAAAATCGTTTGGCTCAATAAGCGATGCCGCATACTTTGCAATTTCCACTTTTTCCTCTAAATTCCGGTCTTTTTTCTGGAGCACGGTATCTTCTTTGGTACTATAAACATCACTGATTATCATCGCACCGCCACGAACTTTTTGGAGCCTTCCCTGCTTATCAAGCAGAGTCAAATCTCGTCTGGCTGTGGATTCTGATATTCCCATCCGTTCCATCAATTCCGGAATTGAAGCACTCCCTTTTTCCTTCACAATACGCTCAATCCCCTGAAGTCTTTCTTCTGTCAGCATCTCATCACTCCATTTCATTTTTTGACTACTTTTGCCCGAAATGGACTTTTTTGTTTTCTTTACCTGTATTATAGCGTCACTTTCCGTCATTGTCAATCACTTTCTTTCATTTTCTGTCATTTTTTGAAAGAAAATAATTTTCACAAAAAAATACCGGATAAAATAAACATCTAGGAATTAGTCCTTTGATTATTTTATCCGGTATCTACTTATGTTATTGATATTATTACTCTCCTATCCCATACTCGCATAACAATTCTTTTTGGTAGTCTGTATCCATGATTGCTTTTTGTATATCTTCCATTCGATTATCTGCTAACAAGCAGTGGTATAATGTGTTGATTTCCTCGATTCCTTGTGAAATTCCCTTTGCCATTCCACGCGCCTCTCCTTGGACAATTCCTTTCTCTATTCCTCGTGCTTCTCCTCGTTCTTCATACATATCTAACAATACACACATATTGATTTTTCCTCCTTTTCCTTCTGTTTTCTGGATTAGTTCTTTTGCTTTCCGATATCTCCTGTCATTTGTCACCGCAGACAGCCAATCTAAAAATGCTTCCGGGTGGTCTAACTGAAACTCTGTTGTTTGGAAATATTCATCCAGTTTTCTTCTGTCATTTCCGCAGGACAGGTAACGGACTATGTATTTAAAATCCGATTGATACTGGCGAATTGTCGTTTCCGGCTGACTGGCTAGGTTAATCACACAAACCGAATACGAAGGGATCCATTGCTCCAACTCACATTTCATATCCTCCGGGAACTCCAGCATATCATTCAAACATCTTGGCTTTTCCCATTCTTTCTGACTGTAATTCAAAACCAGAGTGATGACCGGGCTTAACTTCTGTGAATCATTAAGTTCTTTTGTCATCGGGTTTGGATAATTGCCGGTTTTCCGATTCCTTTCCTTCACTTCTTTTATCTGTTCCATATATTTGGCGTGCTGGTACCCCATATCACGCACCGGCATAACATTATTTTTGTCACTCTGATTTTCCAGACATAAGAAAAAATTTATATTATCCTTCTTACACTTCATTGGCACATCCATCTGTAACTGGCAAAGTTTATCATCTGAAACGGCTTTCGTAATCAACTCGCCGGGTTCTCGCGACAACTCTTCTGCTAACACATAACATCTGCCACCAAATAAGTTTACATTTACAATGTCTGAAAATACATCTTTGTATTGTAGTAAATTTTTCTCTGCTAAATCTTTTGCTCCCAAACAGTATCCTCCTTAATTACCTAAATTCTTTTATTTCTATCACTACAAGGAGAACATCTGCGCCCCACCCTTGTTTGTATATATACTAGCACAATCAAAGTGCAAAGTCAATATATTTACTTACAATTGTCAGGCGACTTACGCCCCTCAAAAAGAACATTAAATCGTGCCAAACATGCCAAATTTCGGCATATAAAAAGAGCGTAAAACGACACCGCCAATGGGAGGGGCGTTCTACGCTCAAAGTTTTTATAAATCTTCCAATTGAATCTTTACAATCCATTTATCAATCGGAGTTAATTCCGTATTTGTTGCATAATAGTGAACAGTAGTCAAATCATCCTCTACAAAAAGCGTGAATAATTCATATTTTGGACATGATAAATCATGTTCATACTAATCACATTATGCTAAAGTATAACCATAAGATTATATGAGGAGGGTTACCATGAACATATTAAAAAAACAAACCATCAGCATCGGTTTATGCTTTGCGCTTGCCGTATCGACACTTAGTGCCTTTACTCCGGCAACAGCGGCTGCAAAAGCAAAACTGGTCAAAAAGAAACTTACATTAACCGTTGGACAAAAGAAAAAGATTGCGATAAAATCAAAAAAGAAAAAAGCAAAATATTCTTTCAAAGCTTCCAACAAAAAAGCTTCCGTAAGTAAATCCGGCGTTATCACGGCAAAAAAAGCCGGCAAAGTTAAAATTACCGTAAAAGAGAAGTTGAAGAAAAAAACAAGAAAGGTGGGAACCATTACGGTTACTATCAAAAAGAAAACAGCACAAAACACGACAGTTCCGGCACTTAATACGCCAACACCCGTCGTTACAGCTACCCCAGCAGCGTCTCCGAGCAATGAACCAACTGCCGAACCGACCGCTACCGCTACTGCAATACCGGCTCCTAAAGCCACCCCTACTCCATTTCCTGAGAACCCTGAATTTTCAAATATTCCAAATGGTTATACCGCAAAAAATCAGGCTAACAAAGGAGAAGTAGAACGCTTTGAATATGAATCAACAGAATACATCAGTGACGATGAATCTGCAAAAAAGACACCAATTGACCGCTATGCTATGGTTGTTCTTCCAAAAGACTATTCAAAAACGAAAAAATATCCGGTTGTTTATATGCTCCACGGATTAAGCGACACGCCGGAATCCATGGTTGGAAACGGAATTCTTAATGATGGTGCAGGTACACAGTATGTGGTATGGAATGCCATTGCCAATGGTGATGTCAAAGAATGTATCGTCGTTTACCCATGTGTATGCTGTAACGAAGAAGGAAAAAGCAGTTTTAATACAGATGCAAAAACAGCCTCTTATTATGACTACATCATTAATGACTTAACAAAAGTATTAATGCCTGCCATTAATAAAGAATATTCCACACTGACCGGACGAGAAAACACGGCGGTTTGTGGATTTTCTATGGGCGGACGCGAGACATTGAACATTGGTATAAGACGTCCTGATTTATTTAGCGGTATCGGATTATTTAACCCGGCACCGGGTGCTTTAGATGGCGGTGACATGCTTACAAAAGCGGATTTAAAACTTGCCGATGAGTACATAAACAGCACTTATATTCAGATTACAAAAGGTGCTACCGACACAGTTGTTAACAGTAATCCAACCAATTATTACAATGCACTAAAGGCTGCCGGCATCCCATGTTCCTACTATGAAACAATGGGCGGCGACCCTGCAGGCAAAGGAAACGGTGGCCACTGGGCAACCGTTTATCATCATGGTTTGTATAATTTCTTAAAACGTATTTTCAAGTAAAAAAGAAAGGGGATTCTGAAACATGAAAAAAACATTTCTCTGCTTCAGTTTGTCCTTTGCACTTTTAGCATCTGCCCTGAGCCCATCGTTCTCGGCAGATGTTTTTGCAAAGGCAAAGTTAGCAAAAACAAAAATCACATTAACCGTAGGACAAAAGAAAAAGATTACAATAAAGGGAAAAAAGAAAAAAGCGAAGTACACATTTAAGGCTTCTAACAAAAAAGTTTCGGTAAACAAAAAAGGAGTTGTTACCGCAAAAAAAGCCGGAAAAACAAAAATTACCGTAAAGGAAAAACTTAAGAAAAAAACTAAGAAGATTGGGGTCGTTACAATTATAATAAAGAGCAAAGTATCAAATAAAAAGTCGATCGCAAGTGCGCAGCCGGCAGCCACAAATTCCGGAAAAAACGGTGAAAAACCAACGACTGCACCAACAGCATCATCCACACCAACACTGCCCCCTACTCCAACCGGCTCTCCGAAGCCTACTGCCACCCCGCGTCCAAAAGAAAATCCGGATTATTCTGATCTGCCATCCGGATTTATGAATAAAAACGAGGCTAACAGTGGCACTCTGGAAGAATTCTACTACGATTCTACAGAAGTGTCAGAGGGCGAAACCGTAAAACGTCATGCACGCGTTGCACTGCCAAAAGGATATACCGAGTCAAAAAAATATCCGGTCATCTATATGCAGCACGGTATTTTCGGTAACGAATATTCTCTTACCGGAGACAATACACAATATGTTGCCTGGAACGCTATGGCAAATGATGATATGAAAGATGCCATTGTTGTTTTTGCTAATGTTTGTGCAAACAAAGAAGGAAAAGGAACCGGCTTTAGTTTGGAACATTACAAAGCCTATGACAACTTTATCAATGACTTGACAAAGTGCCTTATGCCTGCTATCAACAAAAAATATTCCACACTGACAGGCCGTGAAAATACTGCTGTATGCGGATTTTCCATGGGCGGACGTGTGAGTTTGCAAATTGGATTTGAACGACCGGATTTATTTGGTTACATTGGTGCTTTTTGTCCGGCTCCGGGTCTTTTGCCTTACACGATGAATGGAGTTACTGAACCCGGATTTTATACGGATTCCACATTTACGCTGCCAAGCGAATATTTAAATGACACTTATGTACAGATAACAAAAGGATTTAAAGATGATGTTGTAAAACAGCACCCACTTTTGTATCATCAGGCTCTGCAAAAAACAAACACACCTCATGTTTACTACGAAACGATGGGTGGTGATCCAAGCGGCAGCGGCAGTGGCAACCATGAAAAAGCAGTTTACCAGCATGGTTTCTACAATTTTATGAAAAATATTTTCAAACCAAATGTAACCGTTCCGGCAGGTGCATTAAGAAAAGATGGAGTAAAAGGAACAACGGAGGAATTCGAATACGAGTCCACTGCTGTAGCAGAAGGAAAAACAGTGACCAGAAAAGCCTTAGTTGGACTTCCGGATGGATACAATCCAAAGAAAAAATATCCGGTTGTCTACGGTTTACACGGTTATGGCTGGGGCATCTATAATCTTGCTCAAGATGGTGCCACAGATGTTGTTTGGAACGGCTATGCCAATGATGTTATGGAAGAAGTAATTATGGTTTTCCCTAATATCTGTGCCAATGAATCCGGTCAGGGAGCAGGATACAATCAAGAAACTTATGACGCCTATGACAATTGTGTGAACGATATCGTAAACTGCTTAATGCCTGCTATTAACAAACATTACAGCGTCAAAACCGGACGTCTCAATACAGCCGTCTGGGGATTCTCAATGGGTGGCAGAGAAGCTTTGAATGCAGGATTTAAACATCCGGATAAATTTGGTTATATCGGTGCCTTTTGTCCCGCTCCGGGCGTTCTCCCATATAGTGCAGAAAAAGGGATTTTTACCGAAGATACTTTCACACTGCCGGATGCTTATAAAGAAAACACGTTAGTTATGATTGTAAAAGGGAAAAATGACACAACAGTAGGTAACAATCCTATCCTTTACCATAAGGCCTTGGAAAAAAATAATGTTCCGCACATTTATTATGAAACCATGGGCGGAGATGCTGTAAACCGCGGAGGTGGCGGCCACCAAAATGTCGTTTATCTGCACGGATTGTATAATTTAATGAAACGGGCTTTCCCATGCAAATGAATTTATACACAGGTTAAAAATATCACCATGTAAAAAAACAGTCGCCTTGCTTAAAATCAAAGCGACTGTTTTTTAGTCTTTTAAACAACCAACAGGTATAATCTTTACCCCTGAATCTGTTGTATACGCCATATTCGCATTTGCACAAATTACAATTAACGCCGAAGGTTCTCTATATACATCTCGTGGATGTTTTTCACTTGCCAAAGCCTTTTGATTGTATTTTTGAATAACATCCTTGAATTTCAATAGCGATTTCTCAGCTTCCGGTATTTTATTTGCCCCTATTTTTATCTCAATAAGTGCATATTTTCCATCAGCCATCTGATATACTGCATCTGCTTCCAGACCTGTATCATCCGTATAATGTAAAAGACGTGCATTGTGTTTTTCAGCATAGACCAATAAATCTCTAAGTACCATATTTTCAAATACGTGTCCAAACAAATCCAAATCATTTATAAAATAATTCGGATTGATTCCTAATGCTGCAAGACCGATTGAAGGGTCAATAAATATATGCTTTTTGGCAGATCTAATTGCTGTTTTTGAGCGAAGATGTGGCGTCCATGCATCAATATCTTTGACTACAAACAAAGCTTCCAATGCATCAACATACGATGCAAGAGTTATATCTGTAACATTCTGTGTTGCTTTTACATCTGCAAAAATATTTTTTCGTTTTGCACTTGTAGCCATATTTCTTGCATAGGACCACAACAAACTTCTCGCCCATTCCGGGTTTCTATTTATGCCGTCTATCGCTGATATATCCTTTTGATAGATTTGCCTATAATAATCTTTTGCAATTTCTAATTTAGCAGTATCCTTTGTTAATGCCATACACCTTGGCCAACCACCTCTGCAAGCGGCAAAAAATAAATTTTCCAATTTCAAATCAGACACGATGCCATCAATATCATAATTTTTCTCATTTAAAATTTTAGACAAAGATATTTCCCCATTGGATTCACCTGTCTCAAACAAAGTCATAGGATACATTGTTACTTCTGTTATTCTTCCTGTCCCCGTATGCGGTGTACTGATTTTTTTACTTGCAGAGCCCGTCAAATAATACTCGCCAACTTTCTCCGGACTATCATCACATGCTTTCCTTATGGTACCCCAGATTTTAACTGCATCTTGCCACTCATCAAATAAAATCGGTTTGGGGTTTTTAAGAAATAGTTTGGGAGCGGTTTCTGCTACAGCAATATAACCATCTCTTTTATCCTCATCTTGAAATTCGATAACCGTTTTGCAACGCTCTTTCGCTGTCCTTGTTTTCCCACACCCCTTTGGACCAGTTATACTAACTGCATTAAATGCCTCCGTTCTCTTATCTATTACGTCATCAACAATTCTTCTTATATACTCCATAATCATTCCCCCTCGTACTATTAAATATATTTTACTACATATTCATGACTTACTGCAAGCGTATTTTGTATTTTTCGGCAAATTCATTTTACTTTTTTCGGCTATTCTATTTTGTATTTTTCGGTAAATTTATTTTACTTTTTTCGGCTTTTACTTTACCCACCATACACAGCGCACTCACCAAGTTCTTCTTCAATTCTAAGAAGCTGGTTATACTTAGCCACTCGGTCTGTGCGCGCCGGCGCACCGGTTTTAATCTGTCCGGCATTCATGCCGACTGCAATGTCTGCAATCGTAGTGTCTTCTGTTTCACCTGAGCGATGACTGACAATGGCATTCCATCCGGTCGTCTGTGTCATTCGAATCGCCTCAAGAGTTTCTGTCACGGTTCCAATCTGATTTGGCTTGATTAAAACCGCATTTGCCGCCTGAAGTTTAATTCCCTTTTCGATACGTTTGGTATTTGTAACAAACAAATCATCACCAACAAGCTGCACTTTATCTCCTAATTTATCCATGAGTTTCTGCCAGCCTGACCAATCCTCTTCTGCCAGCCCGTCTTCAATCGAAACAATTGGGTACTTGCGGCACAAATCACACCAAAAATCAATCATTTCATCAGTACTTTTGTACTCACCGGATTTCCAGAACAAATACTCGCCCGGTCTTCCTGCTTTCACAGCCTCCTCATACATTTCTGTACTGGCACCATCCATAGCAATCGAAAAATCCTCGCCCGGACGGTATCCTGCTTTTTCAATAGCCCCTGTAATAAAAGAAAGCGCCTCGTCCTCATGAGCAAGATGCGGTGCGAATCCACCCTCATCACCAATAGAGGTAGCAAATCCCTTTTCTGCCAACAGTTTCTTCAAGGTAGCGTATACATTCGCGCACCACTCCAAACACTGATGAAAGGAAGATGCTCCTATCGGCATAATCATAAACTCCTGAATCGTTAAACTACTGTCCGCATGTTTTCCGCCATTCATAATATTCATCATCGGAATCGGCATAACACGCGCGTTTGGTCCGCCCAGATACTGATACAACGGAACACCGAGCTGTTTTGCTGCCGCCTTTGCCACAGCAAGCGATGTCCCTAAAATTGCATTAGCACCCAGTTTTGCTTTGTTTGCGGTACCATCTTCACGTATCATCAGCGTATCAATTTCCACCTGATTCAATGCATTTTTCCCCTCCAATTTATCGGCAAGAATGTCATTAATATTTTCTACCGCACGCTTTACGCCATTTCCACGGTAACGCGGCAATTCACTGTCTCGCAGTTCCACTGCTTCAAACGCCCCCGTAGACGCCCCGGAGGGAACGGATGCTCTGCCCGCTGCCCCCCCGCACAATTTTACCTCTACCTCAATCGTTGGATTTCCTCTGGAATCTAAAATCTCTCTTCCTCGTATCGTATTAATTCGAAATGTCTGTATCATAAAAAAAGCCTCCTGTTTTCGATTAGTATAAACAGAAGGCTTCTTTCCTATACAATTATTTTTTGTGCTTTTTATTTTTCTTATTTTCCTCGTCCTCAAACGACTTATCCAACTGCTCTAACAGTTTTTTCTGCTCTTTGGTAAGCTTTGTCGGCACATCCACAACCAAATCCACATAATGGTTACCTCGCATTTTGCGGTTACGAAGGGACGGAACTCCCTTACCACGCAAACGAACTCTTGTACCGGTCTGCGTTCCTGCCTTTACATTGTATGCGACATCGCCATCAATTGTCGGGATAACCACATCTCCGCCAAGAACAGCTCTTGGATAAGAAATCCGTACGGTTGAGTAAATATCATAATCCATGCGCTGGAAATCTTTGTGGCGTTCTACATATACTTCTACAAGCAAATCACCGCGGGCACCGCCATTTTTACCCGGTTCTCCTTTGCCACGCAGACGAACGCTCTGTCCGTGGTCGATTCCTGCCGGAATGCTGACCTGCAATTTCTCTTTTTTGCTTGTATAACCCTGTCCGTGACAAGCCGGACATTTTTCCTTAATAATTGTACCTTTACCGCCACAAGCCGGACATGTAGTAACATTCTGCACCATTCCGAAAAGTGACTGCTGTGTCTGAACAATCTGTCCTCGTCCGCCGCATCGCTCACATTTGACCGGGCTGGTTCCTGCTTTGGCTCCGCTTCCCCCACAAGTTTTACATTCAACTTTGGATGGAATTTCAATTTCTTTTTCCGTACCAAAGCAAGCTTCTTCAAATGTAATTTTTACCTGTGTCCGCAGATTTGCTCCGCGCTGTGGGGCATTCGGATCTGCACGCCGGCTTCTGCCGCCGCCAAATCCTCCACCGAATAAATCTCCGAAAATATCTCCGAAACTGCCAAAGATATCATCCATATTCATATTGGTGAATCCACCGCCGCCACCGGCACCACCATCAAAAGCGGCATGACCAAACTGATCATACTGGCGTCTCTTTTCCGGGTCACTTAATACGGCATAAGCCTCAGAAGCTTCCTTGAATTTTGCTTCTGCTTCTTTATCACCCGGATTCGTATCGGGGTGGTACTTTTTGGCTAATACACGATAGGCCTTTTTCAGCGCTGCCTCATCGGCATTCTTGTCTACGCCAAGGACTTCGTAATAATCTCTCTTGTCTGCCATGTCTCCTCCACTCTCTTTCTATCCTTTTACGTGCAAATAACCCGCGTGATTCTCATCATCGCGGGCATTCGCCCTTCTCAGCTCCCAGTTCTCTAATGAGCCGTGATTCTTCGCAGCTTCGCTGCTCATCATCGCGGGCATTCGCCCTATGACAAGGAAACAAATGTTTTTCTCTTGTGCAAGCACAAGAAAATCATTTGTTTCCTTGTCGCACGGCTCATTAGAGTTCGCGGAAGTCCCCATCTACTACGTCATCGCCACTATTGTCCTGAGCTGCTCCTGCTCCAGGGTTTGGTCCGGCACCTGCAGCGCTCATGTCAGGGCCTGCTCCCTGTGCACCACCGGCAGCCTGCTGTGCCTGCTCGTATACTTTTGCGAATACCTGCTGTGCATTTGTCATCAAAGATTCTTTTGCTGCTTTCAACTCATCAACATCGGCATCGCTCATGTTCTCCGGTGTTGTACGCTCCAAGATTGCTTTTACTTTATCAACAGCCTCTACCGGTGTATTCAGTCCGGCGATAACCTCAACCAGCTTCATAACAGGAGCGGGA
>OLSP01003783.1_pt1 | contig 10092 bp, 10 predicted proteins | sample 1672941 | NCBI WGS metagenome assembly OLSP01 (sample SAMEA3136739, study PRJEB25190) | human gut metagenome
GCAGAGGTTGAAAAGAATCGGATTCCGTGCCATATAGCAAACGTGATTAAGGAACCCATGTGTCTGTCTCTCCGCAAGAGTTTGTACGCTGTGGCGCAGACTATGCCATTGTTGGAGAAGGAGAAGAGGCAATAGAGAAAATTATACAGCATGAATTTGGCCACTATGAAGAATCTTTGGATGATTGTGTAAATATATGCACAAAGAACAATGTGGAACGGAGCGGTTTTGAACCCAAAGTATGTGTTCACGGAAGCGATATCCCCGCGCCAGACTGGTCTATTTTTGATTTAACAAAATACAACGAGAATATCCATATAAACAAAAGCAGACAGGCGTTGCCGGTTATGGCATCAAGAGGTTGCCCATTTAAGTGCGACTTTTGTTCTACACATCTTACATGGACAACGAAGGTCAGATATAGAAACCCCATAGATGTGTTTAATGAAATTAAAAATAATCAAATTAAGTGGGGGATCTCAGACTATCACTTTTACGATGATAACTTAATGATCAATCCTGAATGGGTTGACCAATTTACAGAACTGATAATTTCAACGGGATTAAAAATTAATTGGATTTGTCTATCACGTCCAGAGATAATACTGAAACACAAGGATCTGCTTCCCAAAATGAAGAGTGCTGGATGTAAGGGATTTGAGCTTGGGTTTGAAACTGACGATGACGGTCTCTACCTAGCGATGAATAAAAAGAATATAAAGAGCACTTTCAGAAAAGCGTATGAATACCTTTGCGGCGTTAATTTTGAGATGGTTGAATTCTTAGTCATGTCTTTTTATGTTGGCGAAACACTGCAATCCCTCTTTCGAACAAATGAGGCGTTGCGTCAATATAAAAAACAAAAGGCATTGTTTGTTTCCTCAAGATACTTTGCAACGCCTTTCAAAGGAACACCATATTATAATAGCGCTATGGAAAGTGGTATAGATTTATACCCCGGAAACGAGCATAGATATGCGATTTTTCTGAATTATATGCCGAATAGCTTTTTAGAAAGTGATCTAAGGGGCTATACGATTAGTGAGAGTGGATTAAGGCTTCAATTTGATCTCTTTGGAATAGAGAATCTCATGCATTCGAACGAAATCGAAAGAATCATGCAGCATATACCGTTAGAGTACTTTGCACAAATATTTAATTCCCACTCAAATGCTGGAAAAAAGGTTTTGGATCTATGCATGCATATCCAATCTTTGTTACCTGGCATTGATATATTACCAGTTTATGAGTATGTTGGGAGGCTTATAGAATTTTGTGCTTCAAGAGGTATAATGAAAAATGGAGGACCCTTGAATGAAGATTCTTTATTGTAATATGAATAGCCTTCCGCCCTATCATCAGTCCGGCGCCGAGATAACGATTGATGAGTTCTTGGAAGAGTTGTTTAATAAAGGTTATATAGTTTATAGCATAAACAGTAATGAGGGTGCGTTGCTTCGTATGCAAAAATATGATGAAGTCAAGAAAAACGGAATGACAATTATTCATGATCCGTTTTGCAAGGTGTTCTATAATTCAAAAGACAATTTTGAAGAAAGAGCCTTGAATTTGATTAGCGAGATTAATCCAGATTTGATTATTTCTCAGTTGAACTTTCTACGCCCGCTAGCAAGATACTGCACAATAGCAGATAAACCTTTATTATATTTGATCCACGGAGTTCACGCCTCAGGTCTCAACTCTGATAATGATATTGAATGCTTGAGAAGTCCAGCAGTAAAAGGTATTGTTTGCATGTCACAATTTCTTCTGGATTCAATACATCCAACGTTGAATTACAAAGCTAAAGTGATTTATCCTCGTGTTCCTAGCAAAAGATTTAAGACGCAGAGCTTAAACCGCAGGGATATAATGTTTTTTAATCCAATAAAATCTAAGGGAATAGATATTGTTTTACAACTTTCAAAAGATTTCCAACATGAGAAATTCGTTATAAAGGAGACATGGGGGAATGCTCTGCCATGCACTCAAAAAGAGATCGAAGCCAGACATAACGTTACAATTGAGAAAATAGAAAGTGATTTTTCTAAGATTTATTGCAACTGCAAATTGCTGTTGTTGCCATCGCAGGAAGCAGAGGGACTTGGTCGTGGAAGCGTTGAAGCATCTTTGAATTCTGTCCCGATTTTAGCTAGCAATAATGGAGGAATTCCCGAAGCAGTAAAAATCAATGATTTTTTGATCTTTGATTATTCAAACTATGCGAGTTGGAGAAATGCACTTGAAAAATTATTTGATCCAACAATCTTCGCTATACATTGTCAAAAAGCATTGGAAAATGCGATAGCCTATGAGCGACGGTATTTAAATAACTCCTTTTCTGAATATATCGATTCGATTCTTGGTCAGAAAAAGAGATATAAAAGCTTGAACAATTAGTCTGGAGGAAGCATGAACAAGAGTATATTAAAAAACAAGTCATTCTTGGGATACTGGGGCTCAACGACTCTTATGCGACTAGCCTCCAACATGCTGCAATTTGCACTAGCGATTTTTGTGTTAGATTTAACTGGATCGGCACTGATTTTTTCTACCGTTCTTTCGGCGATTATTTTCCCAAGAATCATTGGAACACCAATAGCTGGTTATTTGGCTGATTATAAGGACTGCCTTCGCATTTTAAAGTTAGGTGCACTTGGACTTACGGCTTTGATGTTAAGCTTCTTTTTAATACATACCCTCATTACTCCACTCAATATTTCTCTTATCTATGTGTTAGTTATTTGCCTTGAACTCTGTGAAACGCTTATTTCTGCATCAGAGATGAAAGCCGTTATCTGTATTGTGGATGAGAATCAGATTGCTGCTGCAAGCAAGCTATCTTCTTTGGATGATGGGATTGTTGAGATATTGTCTCCAGTTATTGCAGGATTTGCTTATGGATTATTCGGAATACAAGCGGTATTACTGGCGACTTTAGTTTCTGAACTTGTAGCATTTTTGTTGACATTAATGCTGCGGGATAGAGCTAAAAACATGACGGAAAATCCCGGTGTAATGAACAAACAATCTCTGTTCCATGAAGCGATGACATCTTACAAAGAAGCCATTGTATCCTTGCAGGAATACAATTACGTGCTTGGGGTTATATTGTTTGCGCCTCTTTTTAACTTTTTTGTTAGCCCGCTTTTTTCTGTTACAGTTCCTCACTTTATTCGCATTACCACGAAATCAAGCATTGAGATATATACAGCATATAATTTAGCGCTTGGAATTGCGAGTGTAGTAGCTCCATTCATTGCAATGTGGTTGATAAGGGACAAAGCAGAGCACAAAGCCAATTTGAGGGGAACGATTATTTATGCATTTTTAATGCTTATATTGTCATTTGTAACACAAAGCTTTTCAAGCATACAGCCAGCAACATTGCTAAGCATTATTGCTGGAGCAATGGTGTTGGCCGTAATTATTATTACGCTCATGAGTATAGCCACAACGATTACAGTCAAAACAAGCATTCCAGAACAAGTCCTTGGGAGGATTGCCTCTATTATCCAACTTTGTGCAATTGTTTCAACGCCTTTAGGACAATTGTTATATGGCTATTTTGCGGATCGGTTTCCGATTTTTCTTTCATTTGCATGCTCATCCTTAGGTTTGCTCGCAACATATGTAATAATGAAAAAAACCTACAAAAAATTAAAGAGGGAAAAGCAAAAAAATGGATATTGAAACTGCATACAAGTTTTATAGCGACTCCAGCAAGCTCCCATATAATGTTGGAAGAATAACTTGTGTCCAACGGGACCGATGTTCTCTGGAAAGTATTGACGGGACCGTCTATGCTTCTTGCTCAAAAAAAGCAATGAGGGATACGGCTCCAGCTATTGGGGATTGGTGCATATTTGAAAAAAATGGCGGTGCATTAATCTATGAAATCCTGCCGCGGAAAAGTACTTTATCGAGAAAAGTTTCTGGGAATCAAATGAGAGAGCAGATTATTGCAGCAAACATCGACCTTGTTTGTGTCTGCCTTTCAATTCGCGAAGGCATCCGATTAAGTGTTGTTAATAGATTGCTTTTTGGTTTTTCAGGTAATTTTCGTCAAATGCTTTTATTAACACAATCGGATTTGTGTGAAGATCCAACCAATGAAGTTGCGCTAATAAAAAGGGATCTGCCGGGCGTTGTAATTCAAGATGTTTGTGCTATAAGGGATGATTTATCATCGGTTTTAGGTCCTTTTCTAAGAAGTGGTGAAACAATGGCTTTAGTTGGTCCCTCTGGAGTTGGGAAGTCTACAATAATTAACTCACTTCTTGGGTATGAAAAGCAGATAACATCAACCTATAGCATAAAATCAAATAAGGGCCGTCATACAACGACATCCAGAACATTGCACTATTGTTCTAAACTGGGTGCGTGGGCAATAGACACACCCGGCATTAAAGAACTAGCTTTGTGGAATGTTGAAAAAACGCCAGAATTATTTCAACACATCTATGAGTTGGCTAAAGAATGCCGCTTTTCAAATTGTTCACACATACAAGAGCCTGGCTGTAGAATAAAAAAAGCTCTTGAAGATGGAACAATTACCCGGTCTGAATATGAAGCGTTTCTTAAGCTCGAAAGAGAGCGGCAAATGGTCATAGCAACAAAACGAATGTGCTTGCGAAAAAAACGATGAGAATTATGTGAGAAGATTGAAAGAGCGTTAGAATAAGAGCTTTTATGGAGGGCAAAATGTCAGGAATAGTATTTTTCTCCCCCCACCCGGATGATGTTGAATTTGTCTTGGGAGGAACTGTTCTTTTGCATTGCAATCGGTATGCTACGAAGATAGTAGTTATGACTGATGGGGGCGCTGCAGCAAATGGAACAAAGGAAATTAGGCGATGTGAAACTGATAAGGTTGCTGCCCTATACCCAAACATTCGTTATACGCACTTAGGTTTTGCTGATATGGGTATAAGCAGTTATAATGAGGAGCAAATGGCTTCAATAATAAGAGTAGTACGAAGGCTAAAGCCCAGTATTATTGTTCTTCCTTCTGAAAATGATATTCACCCAGACCACATTCAAACCTCCTTGCTTGTGAAAAAAGGCGTCGAGATGGCGGCGAGCAATTTCTGTGCAGATAGTTATGGTGCTCCTCATAACTGTAAATATATTTTGAGCTACCGTTTTCCGGGAAAGACCTCTCCAGTAGCAGATTGTGGAACTAAAATATACATGGATGTATCCGAAGTGTACGAAGAAAAAATGAAACTAATCAAAACATACAAAAGCCAAATTTATAGGACAGAAGAGAATTCTAAGACCGAAATCAATCGGGGATTACTTTCATTAATTGAATCGACGGATCGTATAAACGGTAGCAAGATAGGTGCATGCTACGCCGAGGAGCTTTGTTTAGTTAAGGGGTGTCTTGGTTCTGAAAATTTATTCAAAATCTTGTTTTAGGAGGATAATATGGATATTGTTTTTGTAAATTCAATGTACTTTCAGGAATTACATACAACTGACCTTGGTTCAATAATTCTTCAAAACAGATTAGATAAGGATATCGAATCAATAATTATTAATTTTGATAGACTTATTCGAGAGGATAAGCTAAAGCTACCCGATAGTTGTGATGAGATATGGGATATGTATGCAAATTACATAGAGAGGTTCACTCCTAGGATTGTCCAGTTTTATACCGTTTGCTTAACATATCCTTTTTCTATACTGGTAGCGAAACGCCTAAAAAAAACAATGAAAGATGTAATCATAATTTTTGGAGGCCCTCAAGTATCTGCTGCTCCATATGACAGTCTAGAAAAATATGACTTCCTCGATGTTGTTGGAATCGGCGAAGGAGAACCCTACTTTAATTCCTTAATAAAAGCATTACTTGCTTCTGAAGACATTTCAAAAATACCTGGCATTGCTTATAGAAACAAGCTAGGCAAGATAATAGTCAATGAGAATCCGATAGGCTTTGATTTCACAAAAGACTACTCCGCTGACTATATGCGGCATGATTATGGTCGTGAGTTTAGCTATTTCCATTCACATTCAACAGAAAATGAGTACTCGATAGATTTACAAATTGAAGCTGGAAGAGGATGTCCTTTTAATTGTACCTTTTGCTCCACAAGCATTTTTTGGGAGAGAAAGTGCAGATTAAAGGAGCAGAGAGTTTTAGTTGAAGAAATAAGTGAATTTCAAAGAACGTATAGTTATGAATACTATTCGCTCGATCACGACATGTTTACTACAAATCGAAAGTATATTATTGATTTTTGTGATTTAATTATAAGGAAAGGGTGCAACTGGAAATGGAAATGCTCGTCAAGAATTGACACCATTGATTTAGACTTGATTAAACTAATGAAAAAAGCAAATTGTTATGGTATATATGTGGGTATTGAAACGGGCTCTCAATCAATGCAATATGTTTTGAGAAAAAATTTGAATGTCTCAGGGTTGTCAGATAAGATCAAAAAAATTATTGATGAGGGTATTGTGTTAACAACTTCGTTCATCTATGGCTTCTATGATGAAACCGAAAAAGATTTTTTAGAGACGATTAACTTAATTGAACAATGTTTCATCATGAAAGTTAACACAATACAGCTACATAAGTATTTTCCTTTAACTAATACGGTTGAAGGCGAAAAAGTTAAGGGAAGTCTGGCTTTAGACCTCGAAAAGTGTGATTTATCGATTGCATTTAATTATCAAGTTTTAACAAGCGAAGTGGTCGATTTACTTCAAAAGGATCCGGATAGCTTTTTGTGTTTCTACGATTTTGCTACAGAAGTGCGAAGAAAGTATAACCGAATGGATTTCCTTGTGTCATGTTTTTCAGGGCTTTACTTTGTCTTCTCTAGGACAATCAATTTTTTGATAATAAACTATGGGCTACAAGAAATTTATCTATCGTGCGAAAAAATAATATCTCATTATGCTAATGAATTGCAATCTCGTTCAATTTTAGATTCATTCTATAGGAAAAATGAAGTCAATCTTTTTCACAACACAATGAAGGAGATTGTCGATTATTTTTTATCTGGTTGTGAAAAAGGAAATCTTTATTTGCAAGAAATAAACAAATTTGATGAAAATATCTATTTATATATGACCTGCGGTTTCGAAACGGAAATGGTTTTCAAACTACAATGCAATGTTTTTGATAACATGTGGAATACAAACCCCACTTATTATAAAATATATAGAGCGGGCGGCAAATTATACGTAGAAAGACTTGCTAAAGAATAATCTGAAAAGAATGATATGAGATAGTATTCTCTCCAACTACCATTCATAGGGGAACTGTGAGCAGAATATAATTGCGGGTTTCTGTCTTCCTTTGTGAATGACCTCAAATGCAGTGAGGCTTCAATCATCATAATTGAAACCTACAATAAAATGATCGATATCGTAAACTACATAAAGACGGAATCCTATAATTAATGCATTGGAGGACAACATGCCTCTCACAAACCGCACGCTCATCCTGTTCAAATACTTCTGGGAGACCACGGATGAAGTACACCCGGTCTCCATTGCGGATATCTCCGCCCATTTGAAGGAACACGGCATCACCGCCGACCCGCGCACGCTCCGCAACGACATTGAACAACTTGTGGAGTTCGGCGTGGATATCGTCAAAGAACGCAGAGTGCAGAACCTCTACCATGTGGCAACCCGGCACTTTGAAGCCCCGGAGGTCAAGCTCCTCATCGACGCGGTGCAATCTGCGCGGTTCATCACGCCGGGAAAAAGCAAGGAGCTGGTCAAACGGCTGACGACCTTTGTTGCTCCCGGAGACGCCGCGCTGCTGGAACGGCATCTGTACATCGACAGCCGCGTAAAAGCCGTCAACGAGAGCGTCTACATCAGCGTAGACCGCATCCAGACCGCTATTGCAGAGCGAAGGAAAATCGCCTTCCGCTACTTCGATTACTCTCCCGCCAAGGAGCGCGTCCACCGGCACTACGGACGGATATACTTTGTTTCCCCGTATGCCCTGCTTTGGAATAACGATACATACTATCTCGTCGGTTTCCACGATTACCGGCAGCAGGTCGCAAAGTTCCGCGTTGACCGCATCGACGGGTTGCAGATCACGCAGGAAGCTGCCCTTCAAAAGTCCGAGGATTTCGATGTGTCGGCGTATTTTACACAGGAATTTTCCATGCTTACCGGCAAAACGCGCCATGTTACGCTGCTGTGCGAAAACGCCCTCATGAACAGCATCATCGACCGCTTCGGGGAGGATGCACCCACGCAGATTGTGGACAAGAACCACTTCACTGTGGAGGCGACCGTTGATCTCAGCAGCAATTTCTACGGCTGGGTATTCGCCTCCGGCGGGAAGATGAAGATCACAGCGCCGCAGGAAGCGGTAGACGGCTTTCAAAGGATGCTGGAGAGCTTCAGCGAACGGCAATCAGCCGATGAAACGCCCAGCATATCCATCGGTCAGGTTAAAAAATGAAGATTTTTCCCCGAAGGTGTGCATCTGATTGCACACCTTCTTTTTCCCCCTTGATTTTCTCCGAGTTATGTGTATAATAGAGCTATCAGGAACTATTGTTCCAGATAGGAGATAAGTACAATATGAGAAGCAAGAGCGAGGAGCTAATGCTCCGCATCCGGGAGTACATCGAAAGCTACTTTGAGCGGTATTCCTCTACCCCCACTGTCCGGGAGATTGCCGGAGCCATGAGGATCGCGGTTTCCTCCGCACACAGATACCTTGTGGCAATGGCGGAGAAGGATATGGTTTTCTACGAAAACGGCGCACTCTCCACGCCGAAGATCCGGCGGATGAATCCGGCGGTTAGCCCCGCCGCCATTGTCGGTTCCATCCCCTGCGGCTCGCCGGAGGAAAAGGAAGCCCAGGTGGAGGAATACCTGCCCCTGTCCGTGTCCTTCTTCGGCAAGGGGGACTTCTATGCCCTCCGCGCCTCCGGCAGTTCCATGACGGGGGCGCAGATTAACGATGGGGATTTGGTTATCATCCGCCAGCAGCACACCGCCCAGATTGGGGAGATCGTCGTTGCCCTCACCGACGAGGACAAGAACACGCTGAAGCGGCTCTTATATGACGATGACCGGCAGAGCTACTATCTCCACCCGGAGAACAAAGACATGGAGGATATCTATGTATCCGGGCTTCGGGTACAGGGCGTAGCCACCCATGTGATCAAAGCCCTTTGACGGAGGTATTGCCCATGCAGAAAAAATATGTGTCCGTCAACGCGGAGGTGGATACGGACGGCGTGATCCGCCCGCTTCTTATCCGCTGGCATGACGGCAGACAGTGGGAGGTGACAAAGGTGCTTCATACCTGTACTGCTTCTCACGATGAGTTTGAAGGCGTCCGCTACACCGTCAAGATCGGTCGTGCGGTAAGATATTTGTATCGGGAGGGTCAGCGCTGGTATGTTGACCGCTCCCCATAGGAGGTGTTTGTGAGACATGAGGATTTTTTCCTATGAGGAACTCGACGAATTGGGCGAAGGTTTAATTCGCCAATATCTTGGGAAGGAAGCGGAGCGCACCTGCTGCGTGGATATCGAGGGGTTCGTTACGGACTTTCTGAAGCTGCCCCTGCTGTACCGCAGCTTTGCCGAGGAGGACAGCGATAAGATCGGCTTCATTGCGGACGGCGTGACTCCTCTGCGCGTCTATGAGGGCGGAACCGTTGTCCGGCGCGTGTATCCCAGAGGAACCATCGTGATTATACGCGCCATCAGCGGGGTCAAACTAATCGTAGAAGAAAGAAATGAGGGAATGTAGTATGGCTGGAGCAATTGTGCTGTTAATTATTCTTGTACTTATCATCATCCTGCTGGCATCATGTATCAAGATTGTACCGCAGGCTCAGGCATATGTTGTGGAAAGGCTGGGCGCCTACCAGGGGACCTGGAGCGTGGGCCTGAAATTAAAAATGCCTTTTATTGATAAGATTGCCAGAAAGGTGAACCTGAAGGAGCAGGTGGTTGATTTCGCTCCTCAGCCGGTTATCACCAAGGATAACGTAACCATGCGGATTGATACCGTAGTATTTTTCCAGATTACGGATCCCAAGCTGTATACTTACGGCGTGGAAAATCCCATCATGGCTATTGAGAA
>OLSP01003790.1_pt1 | contig 10072 bp, 9 predicted proteins | sample 1672941 | NCBI WGS metagenome assembly OLSP01 (sample SAMEA3136739, study PRJEB25190) | human gut metagenome
TGCCTTTGATTTCTGCTATCTTCTTTATCACATATGGAATGTTTGACGAATCATTCCGCGTGCCTCGATGTGGCTCCGGGGCCATGTATGGACAGTCTGTCTCAAGAAGGATTCTATCAAGTGGAAGCTCTGACACTGTCTGTACCAGCTTCTTTGCATTCTTGAAAGTTACGACACCTCCCACTCCGATATAATATCCCAGCTTTACATACTCCAGTGCCATCTCCGGTGAATATGAATAGCAGTGTATCACGCCGCGGATATTCTTTTTTGCTGCCTCTGTCATGATTTCCATGGTGTCCTGTGCTGCATCACGCGAGTGTATGATAACCGGCAGCGATGATTCTGCTGCAAGCTCAAGCTGACGCTTAAACCAGTAGCGCTGGTTTTCCTGCACCTTTGGCTCCTTATCCCAGTAATAGTCCAGTCCGATTTCCCCGACTGCAACAGTCCTTTCCCATGCAGTCTGTTCCCTAAGCCATGCAAAGGTTTCCTCGTTTAAATCAGCTATGTCGCTTGGATGCACTCCAACCGCTGCATATATAAAGTCATATTTCTCTGCAAGCTCTATTGTAGTCATGGTAGAGCCAATAGAAGCCCCGACATTTATTATCGGGGCAACTCCTTTTTCATGGACGCGTTTTATTGTTTCATCACGGTCGTCCTTAAATCTGTCATCATCATAATGGGCATGTGTTTCAAATATCATTAATTACTGTGTCCTTCCTCCGCCCAAAGCTTATCGGCACATGGCTTCCATGCCTGCGCATACTCCTTACACTTGTTGCACAGATGCTCTGCACTCTCAGGTGACTGCAAATCAGTTGATTTTGCACCTGTTTCCTTTACGAGCCGCTGTAAGATCTCAGGATTTTCAAGCATAGGACATGGTCTATAGTGATTCTCATTAAACGGCTGGTTATCATGATATGCCATGAAAAGCGGCTGTTTCAAAATCTCAAGCATGCTGTGTGTACGGATGTTGGCTCCTGAGTAGTGGATAAATACACATGGCTCAGCATCACCGTTGGCATTGATATGGAAGTAGTTTCTTCCTCCTGCGATACAGCCTCCGACAAACTCGCCGTCATTCTGGAAATCCATAGTGAAAATTCCCTTGCCGCTTGTCATATTTCTGATCTCACGGACACGGTCCTTGATGTAAAGCCTCTGCTTAGGGTTTGGTAAAAGTTCCAGTGATGCATCGTTTCCGACAGGCATATAGTGGAAGTAAAGCGCATAGCGGCAGCCCTTTTCCACAATCATGTCGATAAAATCATCACTGGTAACTGTCTTATAGTTCTTTGAAGTGTAACATATTGATGTACCGAAAACAAGTCCGTTTTCCTTAAGCAAATCCATTGCATGCATAACCTTTGCAAATACACCTGTGCCTCGTCTTAAGTCGTTTACCTCTGAGAAGCCCTCAAGACTTATTGCAAGGTACAGATTTCCGATACGCTTTAAGTCTGCGCAGAAGGCCTCATCCACGAGTGTGCCGTTTGTGAATGCCAGAAATGCACAGTCACTGTGCTTCTCACAGAGCTTAACAAGGTCTGCTTTTCTGACAAGAGGCTCCCCTCCTGTGAACATATACAGGTATACACCAAGCTCCTTGCCCTGTGTTACGACCTTATCCATCTCATCAAAGGTAAGGTTCAGCTTGTGGCCATACTCTGCTGCCCAGCAGCCTGTACAGTGCAGATTGCAGGCACTTGTCGGATCCATAAGAATGAGCCATGGCACATTGCAGCCATACTTTTCACGATTTTTACGGATAGTCTTGGTACCGTAAACAAATGCCTCAAAGCCCAGATTGAGTGCGATTGTCTTTAATACATGAGGATCTATCTCGTTGATAAGACGATGCATGTATTTGTTGAGCGTGCAGTCCTTATCACAGATCATCTTGCGCGCACTGTCATAGTTTAAATCAATCTTCTCATCTCCCATGAATTTCTGCCACATGTCGATGAGCTTTACAACCTCTGTCTCCGGGTCCTTGCAAAGTCCTTTTACAATGTTGTCACATATTTTTGATGCAGCAAGTCTCGCTGCCTGATGTCCTAAATTTCCCACTTTGTATTCCTCCTTATTGTTTCAACGGTATTTCTGACGACAAATAAATTTAGTATTCCGTCAAGACTCAAATTCAGTCCTATTAATCTCACTATCATGCCTGCGGTCTCAAATGGTGTCACAAGAAGCAGTATTCCCACAAATGCCACTACAAACGACATCACGAGTATGAGCCACCATCTCTCGATGCCAAAACGCTTTGCTTCCACTGCAGTCTGTATCTTGAACGCTCCATCTACCAACATAAAAATGCCTATTGCTGTAGACAATATCTCTATAATATACTCAGTTTTTTTAATAATTATGATTCCAAGCACTATTGAAACTATCCCAAGCGCCAGGTCAAACTGAAACGCAAGCTGAAATAAATCCTTTGCAAAATATCCGGACAGCTTTGTCACTCCGTATACTATGAGAAACACTCCATACACCACGCACAAAGTCCTAAGTCCAAGCTGTGGCGCAAATAACAAAGCTGCCCCCAATGCAATCAGGCATATTGTCATGACAGTGTATGCATTTTTCACACGTACCAATGTGTGCATAAAGTATCTCCCTCCTTTTTGTCTGCTATTCTAATCCACCATAATCGTCTTTAAAATGGACAAAAAAATAAGAGTGTCTGAAATTCAGACACTCTGTCAAATCTGTTCGAATTATTTTGTCATACAATATCCGCCTGCCTACAGACAGCACTCAATCATATCATAAATTGTGGCATCGAAAGAGTCACCTATTCTCTTAACAATATCTCTGTTGTATTGGCTTTTTGACAGTCCAACGCCATTTGCCGTAATGTTCTCAGGCAAACGGCTCATCATACTGCCTCTCTCAATCCACTTAATTGTACTGCCCACGATTCCGTTGCTGTAAAACGCCGTGATAAAAGCAATGTCACTATCATCCAGGCTGTAGCCCTCTGCCTTTTCCAACACAAAGCGGCGCACCACCTGCGTAACCACGGCATCCAGATATGTCCTTAATACCCTGCCGTTTTCCGATGCATAAATGTGCATTATCGCCTCGCGGTTATTAAGAATAAGGGCAGCGACTCTGGCATATGCATCATGAAATGTCACGCCTTCCTTTGCCTCATCCATCACAAGCCTGACCTCGTCCTCAAATATGGCCTCAAGCACATCATATATGTCCTTGAAATAATAGTAAAATGTATTTCTGTTTATCTCACACTGCTCGCATATATCCTTGACTGTAATCCTGTCAAGCGGTTTGTTTTTCAGTATATGTAAAAAAGTCTGCATTATGGCTTTTCTGGTAAATGTTGCCATGTGTATATCTCCTGATGTGCGTATTATACATAAACCCTACTCTCAACCGCCATTATATTACGATTGTTATATTTTTGTCAAACTATGTCTTCGTGTAACTTCAAAGTAAATTCAAAGGCCAACACCAAAAGAAAGAAACTTATCCATTAAAATCCAAAGTCCGCATAATCCTGCGGCAGAAATCTATGGTAAATAATATGGCAGCCCTCATCATGGAAGCAATAGTAGTATGTGTCATCCGGCTCATTTAAGAAGCGGATGTAACAGTCAAACTCGCCGTTTTGCATTTCCTTTTTTTCGATGTCGTCCGAGTATTTGTAAAACAACTCAGTTATCTGCTCCATGGTGCAGCCATGCGTGCCGACAAGTGTAATCAGCTCCCTTATAAACTCGTTGTCAGCTGTGTTTTCATGCACATACTCACTGCCCTCAGGTGGTATCTCTATGCAGAAACGCTCATTTTTTGCGGTGACCTTTATCTCACCTATGGTGTCAGTAAGCTGTTTTGGCAGGTTGTCCGGTGCAAGTATTTCAAGCATCTGCTGCTCTGAAATTACGCCGGCTGCAATTTTATTGTCATCCCCTGCACACTCAAAGAAATGTCTGAGCGTGGAAAGAGGATAATACAGTCTGACTATTTCCTTCCTGTAGCCAAGCTTCGCCTGCTGCTCTTTTACTATATCAATAAGACTCTTCGCCAGACGAGCGTAACCGGTGGCGCTATAATCGCTGCTGTAATTGTCTCTATAATCGCCGCTGTAATTGCCTTTATAATCGCCACTATAATTCACTTTGTCGTCAAAATCGCTTGTTTTCGTCATACCGATAGCTTCTCTTCCTCCCGGCTTTTAAGGTTTTTCTAGGGCATGCTCACCTTATCGAGTATTCCTGTCAGGTGTGCTATAGCCACGCCATAGTTTGTCATCGGCACATGCTGAGTGCGTGCCCTGTCTATTCTTGATAATACATATTTTCTGTTAAACATGCAAGCACCGCACTGAATAACGAGATCGTACTGAGAAAGATTATCAGGGAAGTCTGTACCGCTTGTAATATCCACGGTAAGCTCCTCACCGACACGCTTTCGAAGCAGGTTCGGAAGCTTCACCCTGCCTATATCCTCTGCAAGAGGCGCATGTGTACAGCACTCTGCGATAAGCACTCTTGAGGATGGCTTTAAGGCATCAATTGCCCTTGCGCTCTCCACATAATATGGCAGATCACCCTTGTATGCTGCAAAAAGCACTGAAAATGATGTGAGCATACTCTCCGCCGGTTTGTGCTCGTACACATAGCCAAACACCTGTGAATCTGTCACGATGAGCTTTGGCGCGTGAGATAATGCTGCAAGCGCATCTGTCATTTTGTCAGTCGTCGTGCTCATCACAAGACATTTTCTATCGAGCAATTCCCTGAGTGTCTGCACCTGTGGCAATATGAGTCTGCCCTTTGGCGCCTGGATATCCTGCGGCATAACAAGAAGCACCAGGTCTGTCTGAGAAACAAGGTCTCCCAGGATAAATTCCTGTCCGAAATCCTCAGGCAAAAGGCATCCATTCCCTTGCCCTTTAATGCGCTGACTGCTACAACCTCAAAGCTATTGTCTGCATTTTTGCCCATCACAGCACTGTTTTCCTCATAAACCCAGCACTTCGCGGCCTCTATTGCAGCATTGTCAAGCTTTCCCCTGCTCTTTTCCTGAGCCTCTGCGGAAAGCAAAATCTCGTCTATCTTGTTTAAGGCAAATACAACCGGAGTATGTTTTTTTGCAAATAGCAGGCTCCACTCTGCCTCATCCTTAAAAGCCTTTTTAAATGGTACCCCTGCCTTCTTTGCAGCAATGACCTCTGCAATATCAAGCACTACAACGGCTATGTCTGTCTTCTCTGCTGCCAGATGGGTCTTTTCCACTCGTCTTTCACCAAGCTCACTGTCATCATCAAAGCCCGCCGTATCAATAATCACGCACGGTCCGAGCGGATGTATCTCCATCGGCTTGTACACAGGGTCGGTTGTCGTACCTGCCACGTCAGCTACAATGGAAACCTCCTGCTTTGTAACCGCATTTATCAGAGATGACTTACCACTGTTTGTCTTTCCGTATATACCTATATGAAGTCTGTTGGCAGAAGGCGTCTCATTCAAATTTCCCATATTTCCTCCTTTAGAAACGGAAATCACGCTTTCCGTCTGCAATATCATGTATATGCTCATAGCAGGTCTGCTTAACCTTTGGATTGGTAATCTTTTCTATTTCCCTGTCGATTAGCTTCATTCCAAGCTCTCTTGTCTGCGGGCTTGCATAGTCCTCGAGATACTCCTTAAGTGTCATGAGTGCGTTCGGATGACAGCAATTAAGTATCTGCATGCTCTTGCACAGTGCCATAAAACGGTCTCCCGTTCTGCCTTCTCTGTAGCAGGCTGTACAGAAGGACGGAATATAGTCCATCTTCATAAGCCAGTTTACCACCTCGTCAAGTGTTCTCTGGTCGCTGACATCAAACTGCTCCGATGTTGCCTCTGCATTTTTCTCAGCCTCCGGGTCTGCATAGCCTCCAACACTTGTCTTTGATGCGCCGCTGATCTGTGAAACACCGAGCGGCAGAACCTTTTCACGGACAGCCTGGCTCTCACGGGTTGAGATTATCATTCCTGTGTATGGCACTGAAATACGGATAAGTGCGCATATTTTGGCGAAGGTATCATCACTGATGCCATTGTCAAATACATCCGGGTCTATATCATCTGCGTGCTTTATACGCGGCACACTGATGGTGTGAGGACCTACACCGTGCACTGCCTCAAGGTGCTCTGCATGCATCAAAAGTCCTGCAAACTCGTACTTGTATTTGTCCAGTCCGAAAAGTACACCAAGTCCCACATCGTCAATGCCGCCCTCCATAGCACGGTCCATGGCCTCTGTGTGATATGCATAGTCATGCTTTGGTCCTGTCGGATGAAGCTGCTCATAGCTCTCCTTGTGATATGTCTCCTGGAAGAGTATGTAGGTTCCGATTCCTGCCGCCTTGAGCTTTCTGTAATTCTCCACTGTAGTGGCAGCGATATTTACATTTACACGGCGGATAGCTCCGTTTTTGTGCTTGATGCTGTAGATTGTGTTGATACACTCGAGAATATACTCAATCGGATTGTTTACAGGGTCCTCTCCAGCCTCGATTGCAAGACGCTTGTGTCCCATATCCTGAAGGGCTGTGACCTCCTTTACTATCTCCTCCTGAGTGAGCTTCTTTCTCGCAATATGCTTATTTTTCATGTGATATGGACAGTAAACACAGCCGTTCACACAATAGTTTGACAGATAAAGCGGTGCAAAAAGCACGATTCTGTTTCCGTAGAAATCCTTCTTTATCTGCTGTGCAAGCTTGTAAACCTCGTCAAGCTTCTCCGGAATCTCACAGGCTAAAAGCACTGATGCCTCTCTGTGTGTGAGTCCTTTTTTTAGCTTTGCTTTCTCGATAATCGCATCGATAAGCCCTATATTATTTTTGTTTGCCTCTGCGTATTCGAGAGTCTCTTTGATTTCCTCGTCTGAGATGAATTCCTCAGCCTTTAATGATTTTACGTTGTACATTTTTATCTCCTTCTATATCCTAGTGCTGTTTTATATTTATTAATCGTAACTATTAATCAAAAATCTGCGTAGTCCCCGCGCGACACCACCACCTGATAGCCGATGCTTTTCATCCGGTTTTCCATGCAGAAGCGGCACTCTGCAGCCTCATCTCCGGTGCAGATTTTATTGTCGTAAAGCTTGTATTTGTCACGGACATTGACCGGTGAGAGGTTTGGCATCACGACATTGGCACCCGACTGTATACCCTTTTCCCTGCCGAGCGGATGGATTGTGCCAAGCGCTGTCGTGGCAGGCAACAGTACTTTTGGATGTATGAGCCTGATGATTGAAAGCAGGCGAAGCGTCTCATCCATCGTACCTGACTTCTCGTTTGCAAAAGGTGTATCCTTCTGCGATATGAACGGACCGATTCCAACCATGTGAGGCTCAAGCTCCTTTATAAACTGCAAATCCTCGTACAAGGTCTCCACTGTCTGTCCCGGCGATCCGACCATGAAGCCGCATCCCACCTGATATCCTATCTCTTTCAAATCCCAAAGGCACTGCTTTCTGTTTGCAAGTGACATCTCTGCCGGATGAAGCCTACTGTAATGCTTTTCATCCGCAGTCTCATGGCGCAGCAGATATCTGTCTGCCCCTGCATCAAAATAGCTCTGATAGCTCTCCTTTGACTTTTCTCCAATAGAGAGTGTAACTGCGCAGTCCGGATACTTTGCCTTAATCCCGGACACTATCTCACAGATGCGCTCATCCGTGTAATACGGATCTTCACCTCCCTGCAGCACAAAGGTACGAAAACCAAGCTCATAGCCGCTCTCGCAGCATGCCATAATCTGCTCCGTACTCAGGCGGTAGCGGTCCGCATGGGTATTGCTGTGCCTTATGCCGCAGTAGAGACAGTCATTTTTGCAGTAGTTGGTAAACTCAATCAGCCCTCGTATAAAAACCTGATTGCCATAGGTCTCGTGTGCTTTCTCAGATGCCCTCTTTCTAAGGTAATCAACTGCCTGCATATCATCCGTCTCAAGCAGCATATGCAGCTGCTCGAGGGTGATATTCCGGCATGCCGTAATTTCATCTATAATTTTTATTATTGCTGTATTTTCGGTCATGCTTTCTCCTGTAGTCTGGTCTGCTTTATTTATTAGAGTAAACTGTCTTCACTCCTATGCCATCCAGCCTGCCAATCCTGCCGGACAAAGCACTGATAATATCCTGTGGTGCGTCAATCGCCACACTGATGATATTCACGTTCTTTTTCTCGTATGGGATACCCATGCGCCCAACAATGAAGCTGCCGTACTCATGCAGCAGATGATTAAGCTGCTCAACCGAATCCGGGTTTTCAACTATAATGCCGATCAGGGCTATTCTTGTTTCCATGCGTTACTCCTTATAATATTTAATATGCGGTTATTGTAGCTCTTTGTATTTAATGAGAACAAAGCCCCAACATTAATTGAAAATTCGCCTCTTTCGAGGCTTCTCCGCAGCTTGACGCTGCTACAATTTTCAATTTATGTTGGGATGTCCAATAACCACATACGCCCTTGCATGCGAGCATGCAGATGCGCATGCGGTTATTGTACCTCTTTGTTCACTAACAAAGGGTGCACTTCGCCGGAAGTACACCCTAAATCTTAAAATGTTCTTCCTCCTCATACGTGAATCAACTATCATCTGCTCACAGTATTTGGTGTCAGTGACTCTGAATTATGACATCAGAGCCTTCAATGTCTGCAGGCTTGAAGAAAGAGAGCTGTTATCAGCATGTCTCGCTTCTTGCGTGCTATCTAATATCTAATCTGATTGTATCATGTCTAAATCATTTCAACAATATTATATCTGCTTGTTTCCCGAAATATACACTATTTTGGGACAAAAAAAGAACAGCCATCGTTCTGCTGTCCTTTAGGAGAAGGTATTTTACTATGGGGATAGTAAAAATATATAATGTATTGGGGGGTTTTTACGTTAATTATAGTATCACGTACCATGAAAAATGTCTATTATCGTGATGCACAAACATGCATAAATTTTCAATTATTTTTTATGCAATATGTATATGATTGATTTAAGATAATCATTTGGTTACAATTACGGCCCATTAAGAATTTCAATATTTTTGAAAAGAAATCTACTTACAAGTTGACTTTTTTAACCTAAAGGAAGAAAATAGAAACATAAATTGGAAGGAAAGGAGCGGACTCTCATGAAGAAAATACTGGTTTTACCACTGTTGCTTTGTCTTATATTCTGCTCCTTTCTAAGTCTCGACAAAAATCTGGACGAATTTGATCCTGACCGCACAGCATACGGTTCATACGATCACAGGGTTGTCTGGGGCTCTTATGCCTCTTCTGATAAGGCCGCGCTTCCACAGCAGGAAGTCTTGGACTCACGCGCAGTGCTTTATTCAGAGTCAGATATGTCGGCACTCATGGATTGCCAGTATATAGAGGAAATACCTTCTTTTCCTGAAGTCATATGCCGCATCCGTACCTCTTCGCTTGGTTTTTTAGGCAGGCTTACATCCAATTTAAGCTGGCTGGGTGCGTTACTCCAGTTAATACATATTATTTTATTCGCATATGCCGCTATCGTGGTCATGCGCATATGCCTCACAAACACGAGCCGGCGCTTTATTATCCGTTTTATCCACGACAAGGATGGGCATAAACTAATTTCCTTCGCTGATTATTTCAAAACTCGCGCATATGCGGAGGAAATATAACTTAGATACATTAAATAAACATCTTCTCCGCGTCATGCTGATAAAGTAAAACGGAGGATTTAAAATGCTTGAAGCAATAATAATTGTCGTGTGTGCTGCCGTTTGTATCGGCGCTGCAGCCTATGCCTGGTGGATGGAGAACGGTCCTGAGAAGGACGACAGTGATGCAGCCGGAAAGAACAGCCAAGGCCATGCTTATACCAAATACGACAGCAATATCAAGGATGATGTTGTCTTTCACAAAGCACACAAATAATGATAACATTTATCAACATTAGTAACTATAAACCTAAATAAATTATCTCACCCAATTCGTCATAAATCATCTTTAACCCGGATGATTTATGGCAGAACAAAACGAGCCGCAATCCTGAT
>OLSP01003797.1_pt1 | contig 10050 bp, 8 predicted proteins | sample 1672941 | NCBI WGS metagenome assembly OLSP01 (sample SAMEA3136739, study PRJEB25190) | human gut metagenome
CGCTTCCACAAGCAGTACATATGTAAACAAAAAGATTTCCCTGAAGATCATGACCTTAAATAACAACCGTCAGAAGATCAACGACTGCCTGGGAAATCCGGTAGAAATCGGAATTGCCGTTATGTGGCGTGTAACAGATACTGCGAAAGCTGTTTTCAACGTAGATAACTATAAGGAATATCTTTCCTTGCAGTGTGACAGCGCGCTACGAAATATCGTGAGAATTTACCCTTATGACGTAGCACCCAATGTAGATACCACTGGGGATGGTGTAGCAGATGAGGGAAGTCTTCGCGGTTCCAGTGAAATCGTAGCCGGACGCATCCGTGATGAAATCCAGCAGAAAGTAGCAGATGCCGGTCTGGAAATTATTGAAGCCCGCATCACCTACCTTGCTTATGCACCTGAGATTGCAGCGGTTATGCTGCAGAGACAGCAGGCTTCCGCTATCATCGACGCAAGAAAGATGATCGTAGACGGTGCTGTTGGTATGGTAGAAATGGCATTAGAGCGATTGAATGAAAATAATGTGGTAGAACTTGACGAGGAGCGGAAGGCTGCCATGGTTTCCAATCTTCTCGTAGTGCTGTGCGGCAATCACGATGCCCAGCCGGTGGTTAATTCCGGCAGTCTGTACTAATGGCTGAAACCAGAGATACCCGGCCTAAGAAACAGATCCCGCTCAGGCTTTCTGCCAAGCTTTATGACCAGATTGCAGCCTGGGCGGAGGATGATTTCCGCTCCGTAAACGGGCAGATTGAATATCTGCTCACCGAATGTGTCCGCCAGCGCAAGAAAAATGGGAAATACGTTTCCGACACGATGGATAAACCGCCGGAACTGGATATCTCATGATTTCCAGCATAAAAAGCCCTTCTACTTGCCAAACCCACTATCGACAATTATAAAACAATACAAATTTTTCACATTTTAAACAAATCAGGGAGTACAGATGTTATAACAACAGTGCTGTACTCCCCGCTTTTATCTATTCGTGCACAGAGGGTAATGACTTTCTGAATGCTCTGAACACCAATTCTGTTTTGTATGGTATTTAACGCTTATAATTATAATTGTTAAGCTTATTTTCTTCGTTCTTTGTGTTAATTTATCTTTTGTATTTTAGTATTTCTATAATTCTATAAAATGATATATTACTTGCAATTTGCTTTCTCTATATGTATTTTTCTGTTTCGTTTTTCTATTTTGTTTTTCTATTACGTTTTTCTGATGCATTTTATATTTCATGTTTTCTGAGAGTATTTCTACAGCCATTCTTATGTATGAATGGTTCTGTCAATCACATACACAGCCTCTGCTTTATCGCGGTGATGTCTTTCTCATGTTTGTTCACGTAAAATAAAAGTCTTTCCTGCGTTTCCCATCTCTTTTGTTGTTCTTCCAGCTTTTGTAAAAGATTGGAATGATTCTCTGCTACAACCTGAAGCTTCCAGTCTGTAGTGTTCTCCACATGAAGCCAGAGTTCTTTTACACTTCTTTGCAATTCTGATACTGATGCATCCAATTCACATACATGCTTGTCTACGCTGCGCAAGTTCGCTTCCAGATTCTCAAAGCGGCTCTTGGTTTCGCTTTCGAAGTTGTCAACGCGAGTTTCTAAGCTGTCAAAGCGGCTTTCCAAATTATCGAAACGGCTTTCCAACTTGTCGAAACGGCTTTCCAAATTCCCAATCCGTGTCTCAATGGGCACCAGCAATCCTGCAATCGCCTGTAGATCTTCTTTCGTCAACATTTCTTTCACCTCCCGTATATTTAAGATAAAAAAAGTATATCAGCAAAATAATATAAAAACAACACTTGAAGTACATTTTGTTCTGTGTTATAATCACGCCACACATGATTTGCAGCAACACATTTCAGAACAGGAAAAAAGTCCACTGTCTGGGAATCCCCAAGGCAACGGACTTTAAAGCTTCTACTCACCTAATCTATATTTTCTATTACTTTCATATTCTTACCAACTGTGGAAATTTCACCAACACCCCATCTTTTTATTCCCAAGGTGCCTTTACGACTTCCTTCGCTTCAAACAGGTGCTTCATCCAGTCACCGGCAAGCTGAATCCAGCTCTCACATTCTGCCTGGATTCCATAGCCATTGGGGCATGCTGTTTCTGCAGTGGCAAGTCCCAGACCATGACTGCCCACTGGATAAATATGCAATTCTGCCGGAATATCCAGAGCGTGAAGTGCCTGGAAAAACAGCAGGGAGTTCTCTACCGGTACAGTATCATCCGGTGCTGTATGCCACAGGAAAGTCGACGGGGTATCCTTCGTAACATTATATTCCAGGGACAGGAATCTGCGTTTCTCTTCATCTGCATAATCCTCTCTCAGAACGCTTTCAAAAGAACCCTTATGTGCTTTCTCGCCAGAAGTGATTACCGGATAGCTGAGCATAAGCCCATTGGGGCGAAACTTTTCGGAGTCCATGCCCAAAGCTTCTGCAACAAAGGGCTTGTTCCAGAATACACCAAGGCTTGCCGCCAGATGTCCACCAGCAGAAGAACCCTGGATTACGATCTTCTCTGTATCAATATGCCATTTTTCTGCATTTTCACGGAGCATTGCAACTGCTGTAGCCAGCTGAAGAAGCGCCTCCGGGAAACGTGCCGGAGCAACGCTGTAGCGCAAAATCGCAGCATGATAGCCCATTGCCATAAATCTGACAGCAAGAGCTTCTGCCTCTCTGTCAGAAGTCATCTGATAGCCGCCGCCAGGACAGATCAGCACAACCGGTCTTTTTCTCTCCGGATCGATTTCAGGTGAATTGTCCAGGAAATATGTAAATAAATTTGCTTTAAACTCAGAATCTTTTAATTGAATCTCTATTTTTTCGTGAATCATTTCGCGAACCTCCTGTTGTATATATTTCGTTCATTTTATAATGTCAGGAATAACCAGCTTATCCCCTAAAGCATGTTTGGAAAAAAGCTTTCTGTAAGACGTACGTCACAATTTTGGCGTGCAGTTTGCAATAATGCTTTTTCAAACAGGCTCTAATGCCATAATAATTTTCTTCCTATAAGAAATCAATACCTAAATAAAATTGACACCTGCTTTTTCAAACACGCTCTAGTTCCCCATCTTCTTCCTGTCATACATCTCCCTGAACTCCGTAGGCGTACAATTATTCATCAGCTTAAACATCCTAAGAAACGCCGACAGACTGGAAAAGCCTGACTTAAATGCCACCTCCGTCACACTCACTCCCGGATCCTGCAGCAACGTTTTTGCAAATTCAATTCTCTTCTGATTCAAATACTTATAAAAAGTAGAATCTGTATACTGCTTAAACAACCTGGAAAAATGATACTTACTGAATCCTGCCTGGGAAGCCACTCCCTCCAGGCTCAAATCTTCCGCAAAATGATTGTTAATATAATCTGTAACCAGGATAAACTTCTCCACATATTCCTTCTGCCTGCTGTTTGCTCCGTTTTCTTTCTGCTGTCCCGCTACAGTATGTGCATTTACACGCTGTCTTCCAACGCATGTAAGAATCTCAAGGAATTTCGAAATAATCATAGTTTCCAGATAGGGAGACTCACCGAAATATTCCTCTTTGATTTCCAGCATAAGCGTTTTTACTTTTTCATAAATCTGCGGATACCCCTCCGGTGTAATCAAAGTAGCCGGGGTTATAATCATAGTAAGCAAGTTCAGCTCCTTGGTAGAAATATTGTTCAGACACGGCTGAAAAATAATCCGCTCTCCGCTTTCCGGAGCAAAAAGCTCATGAAGCATACACGGACCGATAATCAGCACATCCCCCTCACGCAGATTGTATTCCTTTCCACCGCACAGTGCCTTATAGCCATTTACGATTGGCATAAGTACCTCGAAGGAGGTATGCCAGTGCGGTGGGTAATTCTCGTATTCATCATTATAATAGAGACAAACCTGCTCATCCTCCCGGAAATCTACTGTTTCATGTATTCCACTAAGCTTATGTATCATTTCCCCATGCTCCTTCCCTGTATATTCTTATTATAATGCTCCTGAGTTTCACCCTTTTACCAGAGCATGTTTGAATTTTCCCAACATATATCATTTTCCGACGGTCAGTATCAAATATTGTCATTTAGTTCTCAAATATTGCGTTTTTTAATATGTTTGTATTGTATCAAATGTTTCTTTTTTTATCAATATATAGCCAAATTTATATTTTAAATCTAAATAAGTATCGTTTATCTTTGTATATATTGCATAATTTTCTATGTTTTAAATTATATACTTTGACATGTACTTGTTTTTGTACAATTTTAGATAGCAATAATTGATAGTAAACAAACAAGAATTAGAAAGAAAACCCAGGCAATCTCTGCTATAGTAAGAATTACCAAATACGAGATCTAAATTTTTAAAAGGAGGTTCAATATGAACAAGAAACGAGCACTTTCAATATTAATGGCTGCAGCAATGGCAGCTGGAACACTGGTTACATCTGTACCGGTTTATGCTGATGATGTTGAAGAAATCACATGGATGTTCTGGGATGACCTGGAAGCTACGGAAGATCTTATTTCCAAAGGTTACAAAGATGTCATTGATCGTTTCAACGAAGAGTACGATGGCAAATATCACGTAACTCCGATCACCACCAACCTGGAAGAGTATGATGGCAAGCTGAACGCACTGATCGCAGCCGGACAGACACCGGACGTTTACATCTGTAACCCTGGTCCAAACATGGACGTATATGTAAATGCAGGCGCAGCAGCTGATCTTACCGATATCCTTGAGAATCAGGAAGCAGACTGGTACGCATCCTTTACAGATGGTATCTTCGAGAGAATGACCTATGACGGAAAGATCATGGCAGTTCCTACCAACTTCGCAGCAGCCTGCGTTTACTACAACACAGAGATGTTCGCAGATGCCGGAGTTGAAGTTCCTACCACATACGACGAACTGATCGCTGCATGCCAGAAGCTTCAGGATGCTGGCTACACACCAATCTCCTGCTCCGCAGGTACCGCATGGTGCTTATCCATGATCGCTGGTTATCTGTGTGACCGCCAGGGCGTTGACCTCGCAGCTATCGCAGACCATACCGCTAACTGGACAGACGAGAACTGTATCGAAGCAGGCACCAAATTAAAAGACCTTTCCCAGTATTTCCAGGCTACAGCAGCCGGAGATTCCAACGACCAGGCTACAGCAGCTTTCTATAACGGCGAAGCAGCTATGCTGGTTCAGGGTTCCTGGGCAATCGCACAGATCAATGGTAACAACCCAGACTTTGAGTCCAAATGTGGTGTATTCCAGTTCCCTGGAATTGACGGTGCAAATGACCCGAACCGTATGATCGTTAAGACAGACAACCTGCTTATGAGCTCCACAACAGAGCATCAGGACGCAGCCATCGCTCTTATGAAGATGTTCACAGACGAGACAGCTCAGAAATACACAGCAGAAATCGGCGGCAAGTTCCCTATCATCAAAGACCTTGAAATCGACTACGACAAAGCTCCTGCACAGCTGAAATACGTTCAGGATATCATGGCCAAAGCAACTGGTACATTCGTATTCTACAATGAGTCCCTTGCATCTGTAGAAGCTGGTGACTGCTTTGATAACGCAATGGTTGACATCTTCCTTGGAAACCAGACACCTGAAGAAGCATTCCAGACCGTACAGACATTCTATGAGGAGAACGTTTGGGAATAAATCCTCCCTTATAAAAAATAAGTTATAAACCCAGGCACATGGCTGCCGCGGAACGGACTAAGGCATGTTCCGCGGCAGTCTTTTTACTAAAAAGGTTATCGCCAGTCAGTGAGCCCACCAAAATCAATACAATACTCATGCAGACAACGGCTTATTCTTTGCTATCATTCGGTTTTCTTTAGTAGTAAAACCGCACACATTTGACGGAAGGAGATATTATGGATAAAATTCTGCGCGACAAAAAAGCCATTTTCGTATTTATCGCCCCGGCGCTGATCATGTTCCTTCTGGTCCTGATCATCCCGACGATACAAATGGTTTACTACTCACTCTGCGATTACGCAGCACTTACACCCCCTGAATTTGTGGGATTAAAAAACTATAAGAAACTGTTTTTCGGTGACGCCACATTCCGTATTGCCCTGAAAAACTCCATCTTTTTCATGATCTTTTCAGCAGTCACACAGCAGATCTTCGGTCTTTTACTTGCTGTTATGCTCACCAACATCCCGAAAGGCCGCAACATTTTCAAGAACATTTATTATCTTCCATGCGTACTTTCCTCAGCAGCACTTGGACTTCTCTGGTCCTTCCTTTTCAATCCGAGAATTGGTATCAACAATCTGCTTGCAAAATTCGGCATTGAAGGACCTCTGTGGCTGATGGACTCTACCGGATTTATTGTACTTCCCATGTGGGTTATCGCATTTGTTGCCCTGTGGCAGTACCTTGGTCAGAACATGATGCTTTATATGGCACAGATCACCGGAATTTCCCGTGACATTTATGAAGCTTCCTATATAGACGGCGCGTCAAAGGTAAAAGCATTCCGCTATATCACCCTTCCGCTGATCAAACCAATGATGATCACATCACTTTCCCTGAACTGTATCGGTTCCCTGAAGTTCTTCGACCTGGTTTACAACATGACTCAGGGTGGTCCGAACCACAGAACAGAAGTCCTTGCAACTGAGCTTTACGCAGAAGGTTTCAACTATTTCAAATACGGCTACGCCAGCGCCATTTCCGTAGTTCTCCTGGTGCTCTGCCTGCTTGTAACCCTTCTGGTAAAGAAAGTCATCAAAGTTGAAACTTACGAGTCATAAGGAGGTGGGAAAATGAGCAACGTAAAAGTAAAAGCTCCGAAAAAGCCGGTAAAACCGGTAATCGTAGTGGTTTATATCCTGCTGGTGATCCTGGCAGTTGTTTATCTGGCACCACTTCTGTGGATGTTATCCGTATCTTTGAAAGATAACGCTGGCGTTATGTCAGCACCATTTTCCCTGCCGGATGTGTTCCATTTCGAAAACTATCAGCAGGCCTGGCAGATGGGAAAACTTGGTACTGCGCTGGTAAACTCTGTTCTGGTCTGCGGTGTCACGCTGATCATCAGCCTGTTCTTCGGCGCTATGGCCGCTTTCGCCATCGCCAGAATGCGCTGGAAATTATCAGAATTTATGCACACCTTCTTCCTCATCGGAATGATGGTTCCAGTACATTGTGTTCTGATTCCTCTTTTTGTAAGATTTGCAAAGCTTGGCCTTACCAACTCACAGGGCGGACTGATGATTCCTTACATCACTTTTTCCCTGCCAATGACCATTTTCCTGCTTACCGGATTTTTCCGCTCCATGCCCGGGGAAATGTTTGAGGCGGCTGCCATTGACGGCTGCGGAATCTATGGCTGCTTTTTCCGGATCGCACTGCCACTTTGCAGAACCGGTTTCTTCGTATCCGGACTGATGACCTTCATCAACAACTGGAACGAGCTGCTTCTCGCCATGGTATTTATTTCCGATCCTATGAAAAAGACACTGCCGGTTACACTGACCTATTTCGTTGGTCCTTACGCAACCAACTATGTGCAGATGTTTGCTGCGATCATTATCGCAATCGCACCTACCGTTGTTGTTTACTCACTGTTCAGTAACCAGATCGTAGAAGGTCTTACCACAGGTGCAGTAAAAGGATGATATGCAGCCTGAAAACTCACACTCGCTTTACAACGTAACCTGCTATTTGTGGGTCACAAACCTTATATGGCTCAATGTTTTACAGTCACCATGAATTCGCAACAAGGAGAAACATTATGGATAGAAAAAAGGCTAGAAAAAAAGCGACCGAACTGGTCAGCCAGATGACCTTAGAGGAAAAAGCAAGTCAGCTACGCTATGACGCACCTGCAATCAAGCGGCTTGGCATCCCCGCCTACAACTGGTGGAATGAAGCGCTCCACGGAGTTGCCCGCGCCGGACAGGCCACAATTTTCCCGCAGGCAATTGGACTTGGCGCCACTTTTGACACCGAACTTCTGGGACAGATTGCAGATACCATTGCTACCGAAGGTCGTGCCAAATACAATGCATATTCCCAGGAAGAAGACCGTGACATTTACAAAGGTCTTACCTTCTGGTCGCCAAACGTAAATATTTTCCGTGATCCAAGATGGGGACGGGGACATGAAACTTACGGTGAAGATCCTTACCTTACGAAAGAGTTGGGAGTCTCTTTTGTAAAAGGGCTCCAGGGCGATGGCAAAGTTATGAAAGCCGCTGCCTGCGCCAAGCACTTTGCAGTCCATTCCGGTCCGGAGGCCATCCGCCATGAATTTGACGCAATCGCAACTCCGAAGGATATGGAAGAAACTTACCTCCCAGCATTTGAAGCTTTAACCAGAGAAGCGGACGTGGAAGGCTTCATGGGTGCCTACAATCGCACCAACGGAGAGCCCTGCTGCGGAAGTCCTTCCCTTCAGAAAATACTTCGCGGCGACTGGGGCTTCCAGGGATATTTCGTTTCCGACTGCTGGGCCATTAAGGATTTCCACGAGCATCATATGGTAACCAGCACCCCGGCAGAGTCGGCTGCATTAGCACTGAACAATGGCTGCGATCTGAACTGCGGAAACACTTATCTTCACATTTTGAAAGCTTATGAAAAAGGGCTGATCTCCGAGGATACCATCACGGAATCCGCCATCCGCCTTTTCACTACCAGATATCTGCTGGGATTATTTGAAGAAACGGAATACGACAAAATTCCTTATTCTGAGGTGGAGTCACCTGCCCATCTGGCACTTTCCCAAAAAGCTGCTGAAGAAAGCTTTGTACTTCTGAAAAACAATGGGATCCTGCCTTTGAACAAAGAGAAGATCAAAACAGTTGGAATCGTTGGACCAAATGCAGACAGCCGTAAGGCTCTGGTAGGCAATTATCACGGTACAGCTTCCCGCTACTGCACGATCCAGGAAGGTATTCAGGATTACCTTGGAGATGATGTACGTGTGCTTGCCTCTGTAGGATGTGACCTTTTCCGCGACCGCACCGAGCATCTTGCTTTTACTCAGGACAGACTTGCGGAAGCGAAAATCGTTGCAGAAAACAGCGATATCGTAATTCTCTGCGTGGGGCTTGATGAAACACTGGAGGGTGAAGAAGGAGATACCGGAAACAGCTATGCTTCCGGTGACAAAGAGACCTTGCAGCTTCCACAGGTTCAGCTGGATCTGATGGAAGCCATGGCTGAATCCGGCAAACCGGTTGTCCTGTGCTTAATGGCAGGAAGCGATATTGATCTTTCTTATACAGAAGAACATTTTGATGCAGTGATGGTTCTGTGGTACCCAGGTGCTGAAGGTGGAAAAGCCGCCGCAAGAATACTGTTCGGAGACGTCTCCCCGTCCGGCAAACTACCAGTGACCTTCTACAATACCCTGGAAGAGCTTCCGGATTTTACAGATTATGCCATGAAGGGACGTACTTACCGCTATATGGAAAATAAGGCGCAGTTCCCATTTGGATATGGATTGACTTATGGGAAGGTAGTAGTGACAGATGCAGTTGTCAGTGAAAACAGCGCAGCCGACACAAATGGTACAAGTGTTTCCGGCAAGGCAGGTTTCGAAAGCGGCACTAATACCACAGCAGCACCAGTTACAATCCAGGCCACTGTCACCAACCAGGGCGCAATTGATACCCGGGATGTGGTTCAGGTTTACATAAAGAATGCAGATTCTTCTCTGGCCGTTCCAAACCCGGAGCTTGCTGCTTTCACTCCTGTTTTCCTGAAAGCAGGCGAAACAAAAACCGTCACACTTTCCATTGCTCCAAAGGCCTTCACCGTAGTAGATGAAACCGGCGCAAGAACAGAGGACGGCAGCCACTTCCATATTTACGTTGGCTGTACACAGCCAGACGAGAGAAGTGTGGAACTTGCAGGTGTGAAACCAGTGGAAATTGAATATAGTAAATGATCTTTATAAGGCGAACGACTATCTTAGTCGTTCGCCTTATATTCATCTCAGTTTTTACTCAATATTTTCCTGTCCATAATAAGCATTTGCACCATGTTTTCTATA
>OLSP01003801.1_pt1 | contig 10035 bp, 15 predicted proteins | sample 1672941 | NCBI WGS metagenome assembly OLSP01 (sample SAMEA3136739, study PRJEB25190) | human gut metagenome
TATGGATATGATGTATATGGAAATTCACGATTATCTGCCACCGGAGTGTCCGGCTGGTTGTGGTACTTGGGGGCCTTGGTCTTGCCCACGATGCCCAGCTTCTCCATGACCTGGCGCTGGGCCTCCGGCCCCATGCGTTGCAGGTCTGCGGCGGTCAGTCCCATCTCTCGTGCCTCCTTCCGTTTGGTGCAGCGGCGGGCCGGGCCGAAGCCCTGCCCCCGCAGAAACATCATGGGGTGCAGCAGCTTCCCGGACAGGCCGCAGAAAACTGTGTTGTCAACGACGCGCACATACTCGCACTCGTCGCAGTATTCGATCTGGCCCTCCCGCTCCAGGGCCATCTCCAGCGGGGTCTTATCCAGCATTAGCCTGCGCCTCCTCCGCTTTCAGCTTGCGCTTGCGCCGGGCGTAGGCGCTGTCGGCGGCGGACAGGCCGGGGTTCGTGAGGCGGCGCAGCCGTGCCTTTTCCCGCAGCTCCTCCCGGTGGGCCTGCTGGTATGCCCGGTTCCGCGCCCGCTCCTTCTCCGGGTCCCGGTTCCGGTCTTTCAGCTTCCGGCGCTCCTCGGCCTTGCCGTCAAACCAGCCGATGTGCTTATAGCTGGCAGCAAAGCAGCCCTCGGAGCAGAAGTACGTCGTGGCCTGCCGCTTGCCGTCCCGCTCCACCTGGCGCACCCAGGGGGTGTCCGCCGTGGTCACGATCTGCTTTCCGCAGGTGCCGCAGGTGCGAAACAGGGTCAGCCGGTTGGCCGTCTGTCGGCGCACGCTCATAAGTCGGACCTCCGCTCCATCACGCCCAGGATGTACTTGCCGTCCTCGCCGCGCCGGGCGTGTATCTCGTACTTCTCCCGCATCTCCTTGACAGAGAAGAACGGGACGGCCAGCCGCCAGCCCAGGGCCGTCTCCGGGGCATCCGGGTCCATGGCCCGCTCCCCGTGCTCCAGCACCACGGCGGTGAGCACAGCGTCCACAAGGGCCTGGGTCTCCTGGTTTCCGACATCCGCCTGGGCCAGGGCCTCCCGCAGCTTCTCGTTCTCCTTGGCCGTGTCGGCCACCTTCTTGCGCCAGCGCCCCAGCTCATGCTCCAGGCGCTTGATCTTATCGACGTTTCTTTCCATGTTACTCCGTCCTCTCGTAGTATTTCAGCAGGTTGGCGGCCACCGTGCAGCTTTTCCAGTACTGGAGGTTGGCGCAGTAGCGGTCCGCGTACTCGGCCAGGGCCTCCCGGTCCGGGAAGCTCATGCAGCCGCCCTCGCAGCGGACGCACAGCCGCTCGTCCCAGCGAAAGAACGGGCACGCCCAGGTCTTGTGTGAGTAGCCAGCCATTTGTCCGCCCCCTTGCTCATTCCGTGATCTGTCGCTGTCCTGCCGTGCTGCCCGGCAGGCCGATGGGGTTCTTCCGCAGCATCGTCTCGTAGGTTTGCTCGAAGTGCTCCATCTCGAAGTATTTCTTGTCCGGCGGCATGAACGCGTCGATGCCGCCCATGGCCTCGATGACCTTCTGGGTCCTGGTGGGCATCCCCTCCAGCGCCTGCTCTTTCGTCCGGCCAGTCAGCCGGGCCAGTTGCAGTTCGCTGCGGGCCATCAGGTAGGCGTTGCTGATTTCCGACCTGACCTCGTGCAGAACGGCCTCCGCCGCCTCCCGCATCTCCGCGATGGTCGGAGGGAATTTGCAGGTCTGGCACACCCGGATGACTGCCTGCTGGGCCGCCCAGAAGTCGATGTCCCGCAGGCAGGTGGTCCAGAGCGTGATGGTCGGGGCCAGCTTTGCCTTTAGGCTGTCCTTGTCCGGGGCCTTGAACATCTCCGCGTTTGGATAGGCCATCATCAGCACCGCGAAGATTTCCGTCACTTCCGCCCTGGTCATAGGCCGCTAAACTCGTCGTGCAGGTCTCGCAGGGCGTCCATCTTCTCGCCCGTGCTGGCCTGCTGGGGTCTGCCGCTGCGGCTTGGCTGGTAGGACCTGTCGTCCTTGAGGGCGAACACGCCTGCCCAGCAGTGGTCCTCACTCTGGTGCAGAATGGCGATCTGAGCATCCCGGTCTCCGGGGGCCAGCTTCTCCAGTTCCGTGACCAGGCGCTTCTTGGCCTGGTCCGTCATCGGCTTTTTGATCTTGTTCCGCATCGCCTCGAAGCCTTGCAGAGCGGAAAGCAGGTCGGCGTCGCCGGAGGCGAAGTCCGCAAAGATAGTTTCCTTTGTTTTCTTTTCCTTTGTTTTCTTTTCCTCTGCTTTGCTTTGCTTTTCTTTACTCTGCTTTGCTTTTCTTTTATTTGCATCGGTTTGCTCTGCATTTGCATTACTTGTGGATGCTCCGCTGCCGTCGTCGGCCTTGCAAGGCTGATTTTTCCAGCGTTTTTGCGCCGCCTCCCGGCGGAGGTTGGAGATGTCGTCCACCTTCCCCATGCGTCGGAGAAGGGAAGCGGAGTAAAGATACTCGCCGTCGTTCACCAAAAGCGTGCTGCCGTTTTCTGCAAACTCTGTGCAGCAGTCTGTGATGATCTGCTCCAGGTGGGATGCTTCCACCTGCATTTGCATAGCAAGTGTATTCCAAATGTACTTGTTCACGGACAGCCGGTACTCCGGCTGCTCCCGGAGTATCTCCACCAGCATGAAGTACACCCCGTACCCCTCCGCCCCGTAGACGGAGCGGAGGGCCAGGATTTTGGGGTCGTTGCGGGCGTTGCAGTCGTGGGAGAAGAAATAGGCGTCTTTCTCGTTGGTCTTGGGCATACGGATGCCTCCTTACGCAAGCGCCTGCTGCCCCGTTGCATCCTCGAAGATGCCGTCGGGCAGCTCCGGCGCGGTATTGCTGCTGGGTTCAATGACCTCCCCGGTCTCCGGGTTGGCCTCTGGAAGGGCCTCTGGCGCGTTTTCGGGTGCATCCAGGTAATTCTTGCTCCCGTCGGTGCCGATGGCCGCCTCGTCGCTTGCAAGGGCTTTCTGGAGGTCAATGGACATGATGCCCCACTTGCTGATAAGCTGGCGCAGCATCGTCTTGCAGGCCATCCCGTCGAAGTCCTTGTACCAGAAGGAGGAATACTTCCACTCGTCGCCCTTGGGGTAGTTGCCCGCCACGAAGTCGGCGTAGGACACGCGGCTGTACCGGGGGTCTTGGGCCTCGCGGGCCTCCAGGTGGAACGCCTGGGAGTAGCGGTCCGCGTGGGCCAGCATCTTGTCCTTGCTCCAGTACAGCACCTTGCGGAAGCCGTTGTTCAGCTCGAAGTAGGCGTAGTAGCCCACCACGGGGCGGCTCTCCCGGTCTCCGTCGTCCTCCAGGAACTCCAGGATGGGGCGGCGGGCGAAGCGGTCCCGGCCTCTGTACTCGCCCTCCACCGCGGGGAACGCGTCGATGTCCAGGTATTGGCCGCTGCGCTCCGCAAGCTGGATGTAGCCCTTGTAGCCGAGCTGGAACTGGGCCACGGTGCCGCGCTTCTTGTCCTTGTAGGGGACCATGTAATACTGGCCGAGCTGCGGGGAGGGGGACAGGTTCAGGCTCTCGCCCAGCAGGGCGGCGGTCAGCACCGTCCCGGCGTCGCACTCCTGGAGGGACGGGTTTACGGCCACGGCGGAGCTGATGGCAGCCACGAAGCGCCGGGCGCGGTCCGGGTCTCCCAGGGTGTCGTTCACGAGCTTCTGGTACATCGGCGTCTGGATAGCCACGCTGAACTTGGGCTTGCCGCCGCTGCGGCTCTGCAAAGAATTGTTCACGGCCATGATTAAATCCTCCTATACGAAATGTTCCGTTCTTTCAGCCAGCGGGAAAGCTCCGCCGCCTGGTCCCTTGTCACCTGGCACTCAAAGCGCAGCAGGTAGATGGTCTCCTCAACGGCCTCACCGCCGCCGGGTTCCCAGGTCCCGGCCTGGGCCGCATTGGCAGCGGGGTCCGGGGTCTGCTCTGCGCCCCGCGTCGCCTCTGCCTCGCGCTGTTCCTCTGCCAGGTTGGCGGCCTGGGCGGCCCGCTGGGCCTCGTATTCCCGCAGGCGCTTGGCCCGCTCCTGGAGGCGGGAGCGCTCCATCAGGGCCTCGTTCAAGTCCAGGTGCTCCAGGTACTTGATCTTGACGGCCTCGGCAAACTCGCTCTCCACGGTAGCCAGGACCTCCAGATCGGACGCGGCCTTATCCTCCGCCGCGACGATGGCCTCCCGGACCTTCTTCATGGTCACGCTGGTGTTGTACCAGGTGTCCTGCCACAGCTTCTCAAAGGGGAGCAGCGCCCGCAGCTCGCCCACGGTCTCCTCGTAGATTTCCAGGATAGCGGCCCGCTTGTCCGCCCGGCGCTTCTCCTCGTACTCCTTGAGCTGCGCGTCGATGGCGGCGATGGGCTGGTCAATAAGGCCCACCAGCTCCTTCACCTTGGCCTCGAAGTCGGTGTACGGGGCCATGCACTCGCGCTTGACCTCCTTGCGCTTGTTCTCCAGGGCCTCCCGTAGCTTGTTCAGCTTGGCGCGGTCCTCCTTGGCACCCTTGATGCCGTCCTCTGTTACCACCAGACCGGTGTACAGCGCCAGGCTCTCCGCAAGCTGGCCTTTCAGCTCCTCAAAGTTGAAGTCTATCGTCTTGGGCAAAGTCTCCAGGCTGTTGCCCATCACAAATTCCATGCTCATGTTGTCCTCCTGTTCAGATAGGCGGGAGCTTGAGGTTTGGTTTCTGCCGCTGCTCCACGCAGCGCCAGAAGGGGACCGCCTCCCGCCGGATGATGGCGATGTCGTCCTCGGCATCCGCCCGTTCGATTTTGTAGTGCCGGGTCTCTTTCCGGTCCTCGCCCTCCGCCGTGGTATATTTGATCTGGGCCAGCAGTTCCACGAACTGCCACCCGGTGGCAAGCATCTGCTGGCACACCTGGGCGTAATACTCCGTGGGGATGCGCCCCTTCCAATGGGTCCAGCCGGTGGAGGAGAGGATTTCCGTGGTTTTGATCTCCAGGCCGCCCAGCCGCCCGGTGGTGGTTTCCTCCAGCTCCCCGTCCGGGGTGCAGGTGACGAAGGGCAGGTCCTGGTGTTTGATGATCTTGTAGGGGGTGAAGCTCACCCGGTATTCCGGGTGGTCCAGGGCGAAGAAGGAGCGCAGCAGCGGCTCCGCGTCGTTACCGTAGCGCACATAGGGCTTGTCCCCGATGTCCTCCGGGATGACCAGCCCGCACTTTTCCTCCCAGAGCTGCACGTTGGTTTTCCAGGGGGAGAGGCCCAGGAGGGCGGCGGTGTCAGACGCCCCCAGCCCATCCTTGCGGGCCTCCAGCCATTCCGCCCGGTCCTTGCAGATGATGACCTGCGGCTGCATCACATCATCACGACGATTTTGCCGTCCTTAACCTCCTGGGCCAGCTTGTCCTCGAAGTAGGCCGCGATGCTGGCCTTGGCCGTCTGCTGCCACATCCCGCCGTCAGCCTCGAACAGGCCCACGTTGCCGTCATCGTCCAGGCGCAGCAGGAACTCGCTCGCCGGCTGTTCCACCTCCAGGAAGGTGCGGAAGGGGCGCAGGGCCACGCGGGGCTTGACCTGCACCAGCGCCTTGAGGGAGACGCCCTGGCGGGCCTCCACTTCCTGGCTCACGCCGTTGTCGCGGGTGGTCACACCGCTGTCCTTGCTCATGCGGGAGAGCAGGTCCAGCAGGTAGTCCACGCCGGGGCCGGGGGCAAACTTGCTCCGCAGCTCAATGATGGCCTGCTCATACTCCCGGAAGCCGTCACGGAAGCCCGGAACGTCGCATTTCGCGGTATAGAGGCTGTCGCGGCACATCATGTCGTCGTAGGTGGTGAACACGGAGACCGTGCGGGCATCGTCCACGCGGATGAACACGGGCAGGTTCTCGAACATATCCAGCTCGTTGCGGACCAGCTTCACGATGCTGTCCAGGCCGGAGACGGAGAGGTTGGCAGGGCGGTCAATGTGGGGCTTGATACGGACCAGGTCGTGGTCAGAGTAGGTGTCGCCGTGGATGTTGTAGGTCTTGTTGTCCTTGAGGGACACGAGGTACTGGGCAAATTCTTTCAGCATGATGAATACTCCTTTCAGATCGTGGCGTTATGCCTGGCGTTTGAACTTCAAAATTTTGGGGTGGTCCTGCTCCTCACCGTCGAGGGCCAACTGGCCGGGGACCTGGGGCACCATTTCGGCCACCAGCAGCTCGCCGGTGCTGGGTGCGTTGGTGATGTAGAGGCTCGTGGTCACGGGGTCCGTCGGGGTCAGGGAGCACTTGGCCGTGCTCTGCACCGTGATGGTCCGGCGGTCCGCGCTGGGGATAAGCTCCAGGGTCACGGAGATTTTGCGCTTGGCGGTGGCCTTGGTGTTGGGGTCCAGGATGTTGTCCATCACCTTGCCCATCTCATAGTCCACGCGCTCCAGGATTGCACCCATTGACATCTCAAGGATGCTTTTCTTGTCCAACTGGTCACTCATGCGGTTTTATCCTCCTTTTTGGTGGCCCGTTTCCGGGCCGCATATTCTCCTAACAGCCGCTTGAGGGCTGCGTCATGCCAGCTTTGCCAGGACGAATACCCGCACACCTGGAGCAGGTCGTCCGGCAGGCTTGCCGCGAACTCGCGGCTGATGCGGTAACACTTGCGGAAGCGCCCGGTGGGTGCGGTGGGCGGCGCGGTCTCCGTCTCGCTGGCCTCGCTGCGGCTCTCTGCTGTCGGCAGCGCCCCCAGCAGGTCCAGGTCCTCCGCGTCGTAGAGTTCCGTCCTGGACACTCCCAGGACATCCTCCAGGGCCTTGAGCTGGTCCGCTGTCGGCAGGCATACGCCCTTCTCGTACCGGCTTACCATGCCCACGTCAGCCCTGGGTTCCGTTTCTTTCAGTCTGGCGGACACCTGCGGCTGGGTCAGACCCAGCGCCATCCGCCGCTCTTGCAGTCGGTTCATCGTCCAACAAGCCTCCCTTGCAGAAACAGCTCCAGGGCGCTTGGCCGGTTGCCCCGGTTGTTGAAAATCTTGTTGAGGCCGCACCGGCATACGGCAAAGTCGCTGTCAAAGTCGCTTTGGCGGACCTCCATTTCTCGTCCGCACTTGGGGCAAATCACCTGGCTGTGCTTAATCTGAAAACTGCCTCTAACGCAATAGCACTCCTCGTTCTCAATGTGTGAGCAGCAGTTGCATTTATCAAATACGCAGTCATCACACGGAAAATCGCTGTGCTGTTCCATTAAGTCGAAAATAGTGATCTGCTCCAAATTTCTCACCCCTCATACGGGCTTTCCAGGGACCAGTCCCAGGTCTGCCCGCCTTGCCACTCCGTGGTGAAGTAGTTGTGTACGCCGTCTCCGGTGAAGTACAGGTACTCCTTCGGCAGCACCCGGCCCACGCTGCCCACGCACTCTTTCTCGGCCATCCAGCGGGCCAGCACATCCTCCACCAGGGCCAGGATGTCCGGGTCCACCGGGTTGCTGGGGTCGTAGCCGTAGAACTGGCAGGGCTGGGTCGTGATGCCCTCCACCGTGTCGGCCCAGAAGCGGTCCCCGCTGTCGTAGCGGTTCAGCACGCACCAGATTGTGGCCGCCTGTTCCGTGGTGGAGCAGCCCCGTGCCTCGCCCCACACCATCTTTGCCAGGGCTACCTTGGACGCCTCCATCGGGTCGATGGCCTCCTGGTCCTCAAACTCCAGCGTGATGGGTTCCAGCGTGGGTGTCTCCGCCGGAAGCGCCGTTGCCGTCACCGGCACGGTGGCCTCTGGTGTCTCCGGCTCTTGTGGACGCCCGCTCCAGGCGAACGCCGCAGCCACGGCCAGAAGGGCCAGCGCCAGGCAGGCGGTTCTCTGCATCGCGGCCCTGCGGCGGCGCTGCTGCCGCCTCCGCCGTTCAGTCCGGGTCATAGGTGCTTCTCCTGCGGCGGTACAGCTCGTCGATAAGGTCCGTGTCGCTGTAATCGGCCAGCGCCTTGCCCTCTTCCTCGGTCTCAACCGATACAAGGATAGAGGATTTCAGATACAAAGCGGGACGCGGCGCGAAGTAGGCGCGGTACACGTCGCGGCTGCCCACGGTGCCGCCGGCGCCGATGCTGTACGCGCCGTCGCCACCCGAGAGCGGGGAGCTGTTGGTTGTCCAGCCTGTTGCCAGCCAATAGGGCTTGGAGGTCAGCGGCAGGATGCTGCGGTGCTTGCGGTACTCGTCAATGGTCAGCGCCCGCACGACGGCCAGGGGCTTGCCGTAGTCCGTCATGCCGTCCATGGTGGTCAGGTCGATGGGCCGCTCCACCACGGCGGAGAAGATGGCCGGGTGCTTGTCCCGCAGCCAGCGCTCCACGGTCTTGGAAAGCAGGCTGCCCGCATAGTTGTTGTGGTCCTCCCGCTCGGCGTCGTCGTCCTCGAACTGGCAGCACTCCGGCAGCGTGTCGGCGGCCACCGCAAAGGCGGCGTCCAGGTCGTCCTCCAGCTTCACAAACTCCACGCCGTCGAGGGTGAAGCGTTCGCCCCGACGTACCTGTGCCAGGGCCAGGTTCTTCATTTTCATGTCCTTGTCCTCCTCTTTGGTTTACTGGCCGCTCTCGGCGGTCGTGGTGGTCCGCCGGTTGCCCCGGCGGCGGATTGCCTCTTGAAACGTCCTTTGAGCCAGGCGGGGGTCATACTCCGGGCGCTGGTTCTTGTCCAGCTTGCCCGTGTCGCCTCGTCGCAGCTCCTCATAGATCGTTGCGGGGTGGCATCCGATTTTGTAGGCGATGTCCAGCACGCGGGCTTCCTCCTGGTACATCTTTGCGATTTTCTTTCGGTCCTGGAAATCCAGGTACTTGCAGGCCATCACGCGCACCCCCTTTCCTGGGAAAAAATAAAGCCCGAAGGACTGTTTCATCCTTCGGGTTTTACGATAGCATTTGCGAAACTTTGCAAAAATGCAAAAAGTGCTTGCATTTTCCTGCTTGGTGTGATATTCTATCCGAGCTTGAAAAGGGCGGTCCTCTGCCGTGCGCGGGTGAAAGAACCCTGATGCGCCATGGAAAAGCGGTCACGAACGCCTATAAATTAGGAGGAAATATCCATGGATCTCATCAAGGAACTCGAAAGCCAGCAGATGAAGGCTGAGAAGCCCGTTGCCAACGTCGGCGACACCGTCCGCGTCCACGTCAAGATCAAGGAAGGCTCCCGCGAGCGTATCCAGGTCTTCGAGGGCATCGTGATCGCCAAGAAGCACGGCGGCATCGAGGAGACCATCACCGTCCGCCGTCTGGCCTATGGCGTCGGCGTCGAGAAGGTTTTCCCGCTGCACTCTCCCTCGATCGAGAAGATCGAGACCGTGCGCACCGGCTTTGTCCGCCGCGCGAAGCTCTACTATCTGCGTGACCGCGTTGGTAAGGCTGCCAAGATCCGCGAGAAGCTGTAAGAAAAGCAAAATAGAAACGACGTGGGCGACCGCGTCGTTTTTATTTTTGTTGTTTTTTTATGTGGCGCGTGGTATCATACACCATGAAATATTCTGCGGCCCTGCGCCGCCTGAGCGATGGAGAAACGACTATGAACGATTTTGATAACGAGATCCTGCCCACCGATCCCGACGAGGGAGAGGAGATCACCGAGCGCGTCGCCGGGCGCGAGACCTACGAATGGGTGCGCTCGCTGGTGGGCGCGGTGCTGGTCATCACGCTGCTCTTTACCTTCGTGGTGCGCCTGATGGGCGTTGACGGCCATTCGACCAGCGCCACGTCATTGACCATACGGGCGGCGGCAACCAGATGCGTAAGAGCTTTTTTGTTGCCCTCGCTCAAATTTTTATATCCCTCGAAATCCGGCGAAATCAGCCGGACGTCAAGCGTCTGGTTTTCCATTTTGTCTTTCAGTTCGGCTTCGTCGTAATTGATGTCGTATCCGTTAATTTTCATTTTCTTTTATCTCCACGGTTCTGAAACGGTAAACTTTAATTGCATTTGACCAATAGCTGGGGCTCATCCCTGCCTTCAGTTTTAAATTGTTCAAAAAATCCCTCTTGTCCGGCAGCTGCTTCCAGACCGAAGGCAAAAACAGTCCCTGGCGGCTGCCGTCGCGAATCACCAGACCGTCGACGCCCGCGTTCACTTTTGCCAGCAAATCTTCCTCGTTTTCGTAAGCAACCGGCTCA
>OLSP01003803.1_pt1 | contig 10033 bp, 6 predicted proteins | sample 1672941 | NCBI WGS metagenome assembly OLSP01 (sample SAMEA3136739, study PRJEB25190) | human gut metagenome
AGGACATATACCGCCGGCTGTCCGAACTGCAATACGAACGCAACCAGCTCAACTTCGTCCGCAGCACTTTCCGCGTGCAGGGCGACACCCTCGATATCTTTCCCGCTCACTTGGAAGACCGCGCCTGGCGCGTTTCCTTCTTCGGCGACGAAATCGAAAGCATCTGCGAATTCGACGCCCTGACCGGCAAAAAGACCGCCGACCTCGAAAAAGTGGTGGTTTACCCGGCCAGCCATTATGTTACCCCGCGGCCGACCCTGTCCCAGGCCATTTCCCGCATCAAACAGGAACTGCGGCCGCAGCTGGAATATTTCCGCGAACACGACAAACTGCTTGAAGCCCAGCGGCTGGAGCAGCGCACCCGCTTTGACCTCGAAATGCTGGAAACCACCGGCCATTGCAAGGGGATCGAAAACTATTCCCGTTATCTGACCGGCCGCGCGCCCGGCGAGCCGCCGCCGACGCTGTTTGAATACCTGCCTTCGGACGCTCTGTTGTTCATTGACGAAAGCCACATTTCCGTACCGCAGATCGGCGGCATGTACCGCGGCGACCGCAACCGCAAGGGAACGCTTGCGGAATACGGCTTCCGCCTGCCGAGCGCGTTCGACAACCGCCCACTGACGTTCCCGGAGTTCGAGGAAAAGGTCCATCAGGCCATCTACGTCTCCGCCACGCCGGGCGAATACGAGCGCAGCCGCGCCGGGCAGATCGCCGAGCAGGTCATCCGGCCGACGGGCCTGCTGGACCCGAAGGTCGAGGTCCGGCCCATCGACGGGCAGGTCGACGACCTCATCGGCGAATGCAACCGCATCATCGAGCGCAAGGAGCGCGTGCTCGTCACGACGCTGACAAAGAAAATGGCCGAGGATCTGACGACGTATCTGCAGAACGCCGGCATCCGCGTGCGCTATATGCACTCCGACGTCGCAGCGCTTGAGCGCATGGAGATCCTGCGCGACCTGCGCATGGCAAAATTTGACGTGCTCGTCGGCATCAACCTGCTGCGCGAGGGCCTCGACCTGCCGGAGGTCTCGCTCGTCGCCATTCTGGACGCAGACAAGGAGGGCTTCCTCCGCAGCGAGACGAGTCTCATCCAGACCATCGGCCGCGCTGCTCGCAACGCCGAGGGCCGCGTCATCATGTACGCCGACAAGATCACGCCCGCCATGCGCGCCGCCATCGACGAAACGGAGCGCCGCCGCGGCATCCAGGATGCCTATAACAAGGCCCACGGCATCGTGCCGAAGACCATCGTGAAGGACGTGCGCGAGCTCATCGAGATCACGCAGGCCGAGGGCGAGGCCCAGCGGCGTGACGGCGTGAAGATGACGGCCGCCGAGCGCGAGCGCGAGATCGCAAAGCTCGAAAAGGAGATGCGCGCCGCCGCAAAGCAGATGGAATACGAATACGCCGCCGTGCTCCGCGACCGCATCATCGAGCTGCGCGGAAAAAAGGACTGAACCCCAATCAGGAGGAACTATGAGACTGGATAAATTTCTCAAGGTGTCGCGCCTCATCAAGCGCCGCACCGTGGCAAACGAGGCGTGCGACAACGCGCGCGTGACCGTGAACGGCCGTCCGGCCAAGGCGTCCTGCGACGTAAAGCCCGGCGACGTGCTGCGCATCGCCTTCGGCCAGCGGACGCTTGCCGTGGAGGTGCTGGCCGTGGCCGACGCCGTGCGCAAGGACGACGCGGCCGCCATGTACCGCGAGCTGCCGGAATAATTCTGCCCGCACTGGACAAGCGGCAGAATTTCTGCTATCATTGTATATTATTTCGTTTATCGAACGATAAGGAGTCTGATCGCCCATGGAAAAGCTGATCGACCGGCTGTCCGCCGTTGTGGCGGAGGCGTTTTCCGCCGCCGGATATGACCCGGCCTGCGGCCGCGTGACGGTCTCGAACCGCCCCGATCTGTGTGAATTTCAGTGCAACGGCGCCATGCCCGCCGCAAAGCAGCACCACAAAGCCCCGCTCGTCATTGCGCAGGACGTTGTCGACCGCCTGCAGGACGGCAGCGTCTTTGCCTCGGCCGAGGCCGTAAAGCCCGGCTTTATCAACCTGCGTGTGCAGCCTGCATATCTGGCCGCCCATTTGGAGCAGATGCGCCAGAGCGAGCGCCTCGGCGTGACCGGTGAGCGCAAGCCCCGCAGCGTCGTGCTCGACTACGGCGGGCCGAACGTGGCAAAGCCCCTGCACATCGGCCACCTGCGCTCCGCCATCATCGGCGAGAGCATCAAGCGCATTTACCGCTACTTCGGCGACAACGTCGTCGGCGACATTCATCTGGGCGACTGGGGCCTGCAGATTGGCCTGATCATCGCCGAGCTGGAGCGCCGCAAGCCGGACCTGCCCTATTTTGACGAGAGCTTCACCGGCCCGTATCCCGAGGAAGCGCCGTTCACGATCTCCGAGCTGGAGGAGATCTACCCCACGGCCAGCGCCCGCTCGAAGGAGGACGAGCCCTTCGCCGCCCGCGCCCACGAGATCACGTTTGCCGTGCAGCAGCGCCGCCCCGGCTACTATGCCCTGTGGCGCCACATCATGCAGGTCTCCGTGGCCGATCTGCGTAAGAACTATGACAATCTGAACGTCAGCTTTGACGTCTGGAAGGGCGAAAGCGACGCGCAGCCCTACATTCCCCCGATGCTCGAGAAGCTGAAGGCCGAGGGCGTGCTTGTCGAGAGCGAGGGCGCGCTCGTTGTGCCCGTGGCCGAGGAGGGCGACCGCAAGGAGCTGCCGCCGTGCATCCTCGTCAAGAGCGACGGCGCGACGCTGTATGCCACGACGGACCTGGCCACCATCGTGCAGCGCATGGAGGATTACCATCCGGACAAGCTGCTGTACCTGACGGACAAGCGCCAGAGTCTGCACTTCGAGCAGGTGTTCCGCACGGCGCGCAAGGGCCATCTCGTCCCGCCGGAAACGGAGCTGCAGCACATCGGCTTCGGCACGATGAACGGCAAGGACGGCAAGCCCTTCAAGACCCGCGCAGGCGGCGTCATGCGTCTGGAAACGCTCATTTCCGACATTGTGACCTATGTCACGGACAAAATCCGCGAGAACCAGACCGTCCCCGAGGACGAGCTGGACGCCACAGCCCGCTGCATCGCCATCGCGGCGCTGAAATACGGCGACCTGTCGAACCTCGCCACGAAGGACTATATTTTCGATCTCGAGCGCTTTGCCGCGTTCGAGGGCAACACCGGCCCCTACCTGCTCTACACCATCGTCCGCATCAAGTCCATCCTGAACCGCTGCGGCGGCGAGGGCGACTGGGCCATGGCCCCGGCCGACAGCGAGAGCGCCAAGGCGCTGCAGCTGGAGCTGGCGCAGATGCCGGACGCCCTGCAGATGGCCTACCGTGACTCCGCACCGAACGTGATCTGCGCCTATGCCTATGAGCTTGCGGGCGCGGTGAACCGCTTCTACCATGAGACGCGTATTCTGGCCGAGCCGGACAAGCAGAAGCAGGCGGGCTACCTCGCCCTCATCCGTCTTGCCAGACGCGCGCTGGAGGAATGCATCGATCTGCTGGGCTTCTCCGCCCCGGACCGCATGTGAAGCAGAATGAAAACGTCAATCCCTCCGGCTCAGCCGGAGGGATTGACGTGATCAAACAAATCAGGGAGCTGCGGCAATGAACCGCAGCTCCCATTTTTTACTGCTCCGTGAACCACGGACCCGCATTCGGGAACAGGATGCGGAAGCGGATCTCATAGCTTCGTCCAAGCGGTGCGGAGAAGTCCGTCAGACGGAATTCCGGGATCACATAGTCCGTCACGCCGTCCGGCCCGGTCACAAGCGCCGTGTCCTTCAGGGCCGTCTCGACGCGGGTCGTCATATTCTGCCCGAGCAGGGCCTGCTCGATGCCCTCCGGCGTCAGGTCCTTGATCGTCGGGCGGCAATAGCGGCAGTAGGCGATGTCCTTCATATAGGCGAAGATCAGCTCGCGCGCAAAGGCCTCGCTGTCCTCCGGCTGCGGGTCCTGCTCGCCCTGCAGCCACTGCAGGCGCGTCAGACCCATGGAGAGCGCGATGCCGACGGAATTTGCCGCCGTGCCCCACGCGCTGTAGCCCATGAGCCACTGCAGCGAGGTATCCTCCAGCTGCTGCGGCAGATGCTGCGTGGCAGACGAGGCATCGATGACGATCGTCGGGACACCATTCCGGCAGTTCTCCTCCCAAGCTGCCAGATACCGGCTGCACTCCGTGGAGGAAGCGCCGCGCGTGAGCACCAGCACGACAGCATCTGACTGTTCGTTCCAGTCCACAAGCTCCGCGCCGAGCGCCGTGATATGCTGCTCCACGGACTCGCGGAGCGTCGAGGTATCGTAGGCATCGGCCACGCTGTCCTCATAGCCGCCGAAATAGTGCACGGACAGGCGGCTGTTCCATCCGGCGCAGTCGGCATAGGCACGCGTAAAGGCCATCATACCAAGCTCGTCCGTTCCGCAGAACAGAGCGCAGTTTTTGCCGAGCAGCCGCTGCAGATAGCGGATCTCATTTGTCTGCACGGAGATGCGCGCAGCTGAGTCGTCAACACCGACGACACAGGCCGCAAAGCTCTCGGCATGGCGCAGCAGATAGTCCGTCAGCCGCAGCTTGCGCGCGCGGGCAGCCAGATAATGCTCCACCAGCTCGTCATCCAACGTCGTTTCGATCCGTTCGCCGTCCGCGCCGTAGGGGTAGCCTGCAATGATGTTATCGACCGTCAGATTGTGACCGGTCAGCTCGCCGCGCTCGGCCATGCCGTAGCTGCGGAACAGGCGGTAGGCCTCGCTGTCGAGTCCCTGATAGCCGGCGGTCGTGGCAAGGCGCATCACCGTGTCGAACACATAGACCGGCTTGCGTGCAGCGATCTGTGAAAGTGTATCGATGGCATCCTTTTCCCACGTCAGGTCCGTCCCGTCCTCCCAGCGGCTGTTCACAAGGCCGCCGGAGAGCAGCTGGTCCATGCTGACGATCAGCACATCGCAGGCGTCCTCATTGTCCAGCACCCACTGCAGCAGGGCGTGCGTGTCGCCGTACTGCGTGCCGTTGGCATTCGTCGTCTGCCCGTCGAGCCGCGTGGCATAGAGGTCCTCCGGCGGCAGCAGCACGTTCATGCCGGTGCTGTCCGCCAGCGCCTCGACGCGCAGGTCGTTGACGGGGCGGTTGTCGAGCGGCAGGTAGAGTACCGTCGTGCCGCGGGCCGTGAAATAGTCCGCGCGCGGCATGGCGTGCTCCTGCTTCTGCAGGCTGCGGCAGAAGCGGGCCAGGATCGCGGCGGTCTGCGCGCGGACGGCAAGCGCCTGCGGGCGGAGCAGAACGGCGCCGTCCTCGGCAGAGCCGGTCAGATAGCCCGCGCCGACGGCCCAGCCCATGGCGCTGCGCGCCCAGCTGCTGACCGTCCCGGCGTCCGGATAGCCGGAGAGGGGCGCCTCGCCGTCCCCGGCAAGGTCATACCACACGGCATAGCGATAGAGGATGGCCGCCGTCTGTTCGCGTGTGACGGGGTCGTCCGGGCCGAAGCGCCCGCTGCCGTAGCCGTTGACGATCTGCGCCCCGGCCGCCCACGCGACGGCATCGGCATACCACACGCCGTCGCCGACATCGGAAAATTCGCCTCCGGCCGCGGCGGGCTGGCCCGCCAGACGGTAAAGCACCTGCACGAGCATGGCGCGGGACGTGGCCGTATCCGGCTCGAATTCCGTCGTGCCCGTTCCGCTCATCAGCCCCTGCCGGTAGGCATAGGCGACGCTCTCAAAATACCACGCGCGGCGCGAGACATCGCGGAACGGCAGCGTTTCGGGCAAGATGCCCTCCAGGCGGCCGTCGTCGCTGCCGTAGCGCACGCAGACGAACAGCCTGCCGTCCTCGAGCCGCTGCACGGCGGCCGTCGTCCCGCAGACCGTTACGGACGGCGCATCAGAAAAGGACGCAAGGCCATCCGGCTCGAGCACGAGGCCGAGATAATAATACACACCCGGCTCCGTGACGGTGCCCGCCGGGAGCGGCTTACTGATATGCTCACCGTCCGGAGACGAGAACCACACCATGCCGGACCAGCTCTGCCAGCTGTCCGCCAGATGGCAGGCCGCGTCCGTATGGAACGACGGCATACGCTCCGGGAGTCTGGCCCCGCGCATCAGCGCGGTCGGCACGCCGGAGACGGCGACCGTTCGGATGGTCTCCTGTGTTGTCATGGCCAGCGGCTCTGCACCGCCTGCGACCACACCGCCCGCAAGCTGCAGCACCAGCGCCGCGATCAGCATACAGATGACACCCTGTCTCATGTTCTCTCCTCCTGTGTTTGCGGACCGGCGCCGGCCGCGCCGGTCGTTCCTTCTCTCTTTGCAAGATTAGACGGCAGGAAGCCGAAATTGTTCCAACGTTTTTCTGCATTATAGCATACACGCGCTTGCCTTGCAACAGGTTGTTTCGATATGACGTCGGCATTATTCTGCAAAGCGGAGGCTTTTTGACAGTCTGAGACTCCCAGACGGTTCCCGGCTTGTCAAATATCCCAGTCTTGTCATTGCGAGGCCCCGCAGGGGCCGTGGCAATCTCGCAGGACTGTTCTGAATTTCAGGAAAATCTCGGCGAATTCGAAACATTTTACCGGAGATTCCCACGTCGCTTCGCTCCTCGGAATGACAAAGCGGAGGCTCTTTGCCATACCGAGGATACCCCGACGTTTTCCCCTTGTCTTCCCTCCGAAACCTTCGGCTGGACTGGTTTTTCGACACCCAGACACAAAAACGAAATGTACCGCCCGGCAAGCCGGACGGTCAGCTTGTCAAAAAGTCCCTTCGGGTCTTTTGCCAAGCTGCCTTCAAAATTGCAAAACTTTTTGTAGTACTGTTTTGCAATTCTGCCGCTGCGGCGGGTTATTGAACGCGAAAGGAAACCCTGACGGTTTCCTTTCACACTTTTCTTCCCTCCGAAACCTCCGGCTGGGCAGCTTTTTCGCCAGCCCGTTTCGCAAAAACGAAATGTACCGCCCGGCAAGCCGGACGGTACATTTCGAAGAAAAGAAAGAAAGAGAGAGAAAAAGAGAAAAAGCATGAAAAAGAGAGGGGGTGCGATCTATGGAAGACATCGGATCAGGGCCGGGGACTGTCCTGCTCGGACGGCTCCAGCGCATTGGTCGATGTTGTTGGCTCTTCGTTCTGCACCGCATCGTCCTTGCTGTCAAACACGATGGGCAGGCGGAACGTCTTGCCGTAGCGCTCGATGGTGAGCGTCGCGTGCTGGCCGCCGCGGTAGTGCCGCAGCGCCGCGCTGAGGTCGGAAAGCGTGCGCACGGTGTAGTCATCAAGCGCAAGGATAAAGTCGCCGTCGCGCAGGCCCGCATGGGCACCGGCGGAATCCTCTGTGACATCCCGCACCTGCACCCGGCCGTTGCGGGCCGTGTTCGTCGAATAGACCGTGCCGACCATCACGCCGAGCTGGGCGCGGTTCGGCACGCGGCCGTATTCCCGCAGCTCCGAGAGGATCTCGCGGACGTCGTTGATGGGGATGGCAAAGCCGATGCCCTCGATCGTCGCGCCGGTGACGGTCTCGCCGGAATATTTCGCCGTCGTCACGCCGACGACATTGCCGCGCAGGTCGAACAGCGGACCGCCGGAGTTGCCGGGGTTGATGGCCGCATCGAGCTGCATCATGCGGATGGATGGGCCGTCCAGATCGACGTCGCGATCCTTCGCGCTGATATAGCCGACGTTCAGGCTGTAGTCCAGGTCGCCGAGCGGGTTGCCGATGGCAGCAACCTCCGTGCCGATGCGCAGCCGGTCGGAATCTCCGAGGCGCGCGTGGCGGTAGCCGCTGCCGTCGATCTTCAGCAGGGCGATGTCGCTGTCCTCCTCATAGCCGAGGAGCTTTGCCGTGTGCTCCGTGCCGTCATACAGCGTGACGGTGAGCTGCGTGCAGTCCTTGACGACGTGGTAATTCGTCAGGATCTCGCCGTCTCCCGTGAGGAGAACGCCTGAGCCGGTGCTGGCCTGCATGGTGTCCTTTCCATAGAGGTCCGTGACCGCGCTGAGGTTCAGCACACCGACGACGCAGGGCGCATAGTGCTCATAGAGCTGCGTCGGGGTCAATTCTCCCGCAGTCGAGGCCACACGCGCCGCGGAAGGCTCCGCGCCCGTGCTTTCTCCCCCGGATACGGCCGTCTGCTGACCGGCCGGCCGCATGGCCGCTCGCTCGCGGCCCTGCAGAAGCAATCCCGTCGCCGCGCCTCCGGCGATTCCGCCGAGCAGGGCGCAGCATACAGCGAGAGCCGCCAGCCGCAGGTGCTTCCTTCGTTTGCAGGCCAATACCGGCTCGCCTGCACTGGAGTCGATGCGTTCGTTTTGCTCCATGGTGTTCAGCTCCTTGCTGTGCTCGTAGTATACCCGCCTGATATGTCCAAATTATGACGGACCGGAAAACGATTTTTGAAGGAACGCGGGCGTTCAGCTGCAGCGATCCTGCATGATATCGAGGATCGTGCGGTCCGTCTGCCGCATGCCCTGCTGCGCCAGCACACCGACCTTGGCGATCGTGTCGTCAACATTGCTGCCGACAATGCCCTCGCCGTAGCGGAATTCGCGGTGGTGCAGATACATGCGGTAGCCCATGATGCCCGCATCCACGGCAGCGGCGATCTTGGCCGCGCAGGACGGCTTTGCGCCGTCGCAGATGGTGCCGGAGAGGATGGCCACGGCGTTGACGACCGTGTGCGCAACGGCGTCATAGTCGCCGCCGAGCAGGTAGCAGATGCCCGCGCCTGCACCGACTCCGGCAGAAATGGCCCCGCAGTAGGCGGAGAGGCGGCCGATGCCGGTCTTCTGGTGAACGGTGACAAGGTCGGAAACGGCCAGCGCGCGGTAGAGCTGCTCGCGGGTCGCGCCGATGTGGCGGGCATAGGCCACGACGGGCATGCAGGCCGTGATGCCCTGATTGCCGGAGCCGGAGAGGATGACGACGGGCATTTCGCAGCCGCTCATGCGGGCGTCCGAGCCCGCGGCCGCATAGGCCTTGGCCCGCTGCTTGATATCATCCCCGTAATCCTCCAGTAAAATGCGCCCGATCTGCGCGCCCCATGCGCCGCGGAGGCCCTCCTCGGCAATGGCGGAGTTGCAGCTGACCTGCGGCTCCAGCAGGGGCAGCAGGTCCTCGAGCGGCACCTCGGCCGCAAAGCGCAGGATATCCGCCACATTCAGCAGGCTCTTGTCCGCGCGATGCTCCTCGGCAGAGTCCACAACGGGAAGCTCCCGCAGGACCTCGCCGTCGCGCTCGAGGCAGACGATATTCGTGTGATGGTTCGTGATGCGCACGCGGGCCGTGTGGCCGCCGCAGCTGCCGCGCAGATCGATGTCGAGCTGGCAGGGAGAGTGGCTGCACGAGACGGAAATATCCACCCGCTGCAGGTAAGCGTCCAGCTCCGCAAGCTGCTTCTCCGTCACGGCGGAGATGACCTGCAGGTCGCGCGCCGCGTCGCCCGCAACGCACCTCATGGCTCATCAACCAGAAGATCTGCCCTTGCGCCCGCCGGTGTTTGGGACGACGACGCTTTTGACGTTTTTCAGAATGTTGCCGCTGACGGCGGCGTCCACCCGCTCGGGCAGTGCGCCCAGCAGCTCCCGAAGGGTCGCGGCGCAGTAGGCAATGGCGATCGGCTCCGTGCAGCCGGTCGCCGGGACAAGCTCTTCGCGCAGGATGTCAAGATAATTCTGCAGGATCGACTGTTCCAGCATGTTGCCAGCTCCTTATATCGGTATTTTGGAAACGCCTGTGCAATGTTTACTAAGCTAATGATATCGTATTTTGCCGAAAAAGGCAAGAAAGAAAAACCGGTTCGCCGCAGGGCCTGGTGCTGCACCGGCGATACGCACAGGCTGCCGAAAAAAACGTACAAACCGATTACGTCTGCAGCGGCGCTCAGGGAGCGCCTTGCAAGCTGCAGGTTTGGTGGCACTATCGTCGACCGCACCCGCCTTGTAGGGGAGCGGCATGCCGCTCCCGGCGCTGCACCGGCGCAATCAACAAGCTGCCGTTAAAATGG
>OLSP01003805.1_pt1 | contig 10026 bp, 6 predicted proteins | sample 1672941 | NCBI WGS metagenome assembly OLSP01 (sample SAMEA3136739, study PRJEB25190) | human gut metagenome
AAGGGGCCCGCCGCGTACGCGGCGGGACCCTTTGAAAAACGGTATTTTCTTGTGCGCGAGGCTTACAGCGCGGCGCGGAGCGCCTCCACGCGGTCGCACTTCTCCCATGCGACGCCCAGCTCCTCGCGGCCCATGTGACCGTAGGCGGCGAGTTGGCGGTAGATGGGGCGGCGCAGGTCAAGGTCGCGGATGATAGCGGTCGGGCGCAGGTCAAAGACCTTCTCGACGGCCTCCTCGAGCTTCGTATCGGCGACTGTGCCGGTGCCGAAGGTCTCGACGAGCACGCTCACGGGATGCGCCACGCCGATGGCGTAGGCGAGCTGCACCTGGCACTTCGACGCAAGACCGGCAGCCACGATGTTCTTGGCGATCCAGCGCGCGGCGTAGGCGGCGGAGCGGTCCACCTTCGTCGGGTCCTTGCCGGAGAAGCAGCCGCCGCCGTGCGGGGCGCTGCCGCCGTAGGTATCGACGATGATCTTGCGGCCCGTCAGACCGCTGTCGCCCTGCGGGCCGCCGATGACGAAGCGGCCGGTCGGGTTGACATAAATTTTCGTTTCGCTGTCGAGCAGCCCCGCGGGGATGGTGGGCTTGATGATCAGCTCGATCATATCGCGGCGGATGGTCTCCAGCTCCGCCTCGGGCGCGTGCTGCGTGGAGACGACCACGGTGTCGATGCGCTTGGGCTTGCCGGCCTCGTCGTACTCGACTGTGACCTGCGTCTTGCCGTCGGGACGCAGATAGTCCACAAGACCCTGCTTGCGAACCTCGGTCAGGCGCTTGGCCATCTTGTGCGAGAGTGAGATGGCCAGCGGCATCAGCTCCGGCGTTTCGTCGCAGGCGTAGCCGAACATCATGCCCTGGTCACCCGCGCCGTTGTCGAGGTCGCTCGCGCCGCTTTCCTTGTTTTCATAGGAGTTATCGACGCCCATGGCGATGTCGCCGCTCTGCTCGTCGATGTTGGTGATGATGCCGCAGGTGTCGCAGTCAAAGCCGTACTTGGCGCGGTCATAACCGATATCCCGGATAACTTCCCGGGCGATCTTGGGAATATCCACGTAGCAGCTGGTGGTGATCTCACCCATGATGTGTACCAGGCCGGTGGAAGCGGTGGTCTCGCAGGCCACGCGTCCGTTGGGGTCCTTGGCCAGAATGGCGTCCAGCACTGCGTCAGAGATCTGGTCGCAGATCTTGTCGGGGTGGCCCTCAGTCACGGATTCAGAGGTAAATAAGTAGGTTCTTGCCATGTTTTTTCTCCTTTGCTGTCCCTCGCCGGATGACAAAAAACGCGCGCTCCCGACATGGAAGCGCGTGAAAAGATCGTTTTCCGCTCCTCATCTGTCGTTTCCGTCGGAATTGGCACCTTGTGAAAACAGGTTGCCGTGGCTTCATCGGGCCGTTCCCTCCGCCACTCTTGATAAGGGACTTTGAAATTGTACTTCTATCTTAACAGGTATTTCCGGGATGTCAAGAGACTTCGGCAAATTTCCCGAAAATTCCTCCGTTTTTTTGTAGGAAACATCTTGACAAGCAAAATCTTATCGTGTATAATTCCCAACATCAAAGGCAATGGCGTCTTGGAGAGTGATCTTCAAGACGCTATTTTTGATTGTTATGCGGAGGTCAGCAGATCCCAGTCCTGTTCCCTGGTCTCATCCCACTCCCGGAACTGAGCAAACTCATTTCCCATAAAATTCAGCTTCTTACCAGGATGCGCCATCATATACAGATACATGGCTCTTGCCTGCGGGAACTTATCCTCATATTCTCCGTTCATCTTCTGGAGAATCGTTGCCTTTCCATGTACCACTTCATCATGACAGTATTCCAGCAGAAAACGCTCATTATAATAATACATCATCGAGAACGTCAGCTTATGATAATCTCTGCTTCTGTATTCTGGTGCACTCTGGAAATATTCCAGCGTATCGTGCATGAAGCCAAGATCCCACTTGTAATCAAAACCAAGTCCTCCCTGGTCAACCGGTTTGGTGACACCTGGAAAATTAGTGGAATCTTCTGCGATCAGCATGGCCGTCGGATGAAGGGACTTTAGTCCCTGGTTCATCACCTTCAGAAAATCCAGTGTCGTTCCGTTGACACCTCTGGTCTCGTCACCCTGCCAGTAGATCAGACGGCTGACCGCATCCATACGGATTCCGTCAAAATGGAACTCACTCAGCCAGTAATTTGCTGCCGACTGTAAGAAACATCGTACTTCCCCTCTGGAATGCATGAAATTACAGCTTCCCCATTCGCTTTCACCTACTGCCGCATTTGGATATTCATACAGACAGGTTCCGTCAAATTCTTTCAGTCCATAATAATCGACTGCAAAATGTACCGGAACAAAGTCCATGATCACACCAATTCCTGCCTGGTGACACTCATCCACAAATTTTTTCAGCTCATCCGGTGTTCCATAGCGTGCGGTCGGTGCAAAAAATCCGGTATTCTGATATCCCCAGGATCCGTCAAACGGATGCTCGGCAATTCCCATCAGTTCCACATGTGTGTAACCCATTTCTTTTATGTATTTGGTAATTGCCCTGGCAAATTCTCTATATGTATAGAATCCTTCATCTTCCCTTCCCGGGTGACGCATCCAGGAACCAATGTGTGCCTCATAGACAGACATTGGCTCGTGCTTATGATTCCAGGTCTTTCTACGTGTCATCCACTCTGTATCTGTCCATTTGATATTCTCAATATCTGTGACCCTGGATGCTGTTCCCGGTCTTAACTCCGCATAATTGGCATATGGATCTGCCTTAAATATCTGTTCTCCCGAATAAGTCTCGATACAATATTTATACATCTGATCCTTCTTCACACCTGGTATAAAACAGGTATAGATCCCGAGCGGCTCTTCCCTCTTCATCGGATTTGCCTCTGTGTCCCATTCATTGAACTCTCCGACTACCGATACCGCCTGCGCATGCGGTGCCCACACTGCAAAATACACACCTTTTTGTTTTCCGTTCTGTACCAGATGTGCGCCCAGCTTCTCATAAATCTCATAATGATTGCCCTGTCCGAAAAGGTATTGATCCAATTCACCTATTTCATATGGTTTTTTCTTTTTTTCAGCCATAATTACCCCTCGCATTCTGCTGCATATTTATAAGAACATTATACTTTACAAACAGGCAAAAAGAAAGAGCTTTGACCGTTTAGTTTGTCAAAACTCTTTCAAAATCCGACCTGTAAATCCTGTTCTCGACAGCTTCTTACAGGTATTCGTTTTTGTTAAATTCTAAAGTCTTCTTCTTTCAGAATAATTCTGTCAGAATCGTCGGTTCCCTTGCCGAATACTCTTCGTGCAAGATGTTTTACATTTGCTTTCTGTGAATGTGAGATTGCTTCATCCATAATCTCTTTTACTTCAGCAACTGATACTGCATGATCTTCTCTCTGCATTACATCGATACGGCTGTACAGTGCAAGGATTCCCATCTCATCCAATTTGTATCCATTCTCTTTCGCATATGTCTGACCGAATGTTACCAGCTCATCATTGATGAATACCGGAAGCTCCAGCTTAGAACTGAACTTCTTCTTGAATTCCGGGTTTGCTGTCATCAGACGCTCCAGAGGTTTTCTCTGATCTTCCAGTACAAAGAGCAATTCTCCTGTCTTCTTCTCCATCAGATAATTTAACTCTTTTACAGTTCTCGCATTCAATTTTCCTGCATTCTCGATGATGATCGCTCCGCCGCGCAGCTTCTGAATAATATTCGTAAGCTCTTTCTTATTAAGAGATTCACCTGTAACGATTGCTACTTTACCCTGTTTCAGACTTCTCTGTTTCTGAATTGCTTTTACAATATCAACCGCAAGGACTGTCTTACCAGATCCTTTTCTACCAATCACAAGAAGGTTTCCTGTCTTGGATGTTCCTTCTCTCTGTGCCCTTCTATCGTTATCAAGTACTTCAACGATCTGTTCGCTCATTCCTCTCACCGGTACAAAATATGAGAACAGCTTCTTCTGTTCTTCTGTAAGTCCGGCTTTCAGACCAATCTCACTCGTAGCACTCAGATCATATCTTCCGGTTACAACAAATCCTGTATCAAACGGAACACCGCCTTTAGATTTCTTGATTCTTGCCTGAATCTCTTCCTCTGATGGCTCTTCGATTTCTAACTCTTCATCCGCTTCTTCGTCCTCTTCAATCTCTAAGTCTTCGTCATCAAAATCTGTTTCTTCATCGTCTACATCTGCAAAATCAGCGTCGAAGTCTTCTTCTTCGTCCTCTACATCCGCAAAATCATCATCGAAGTCTTCTTCTTCAAAATCGGCTTCTTCAAAGTCTTCATCCTCAAAGTCTTCCTCTTCAAAATCAGCTTCTTCTTCGTCCTCTTCTTCGAAGTCTTCATCCTCGAAATCAGCTTCTTCTTCGTCCTCTTCTTCGAAGTCAGCCTCTTCAAAGTCTTCATCCTCAAAGTCTTCCTCTTCGAAATCAGCCTCTTCAAAATCTTCATCACCGAAATCGGCTTCTTCAAAACTGCTTCCACTCATATCGATTCCGCTAAGTTCTTCTTCGATTCCTTCAATGAAGTCTTCTTCCGTTTCCGAACCATCTTCAAAGTCCTCTTCATAGAGTTCTTCTTCCGACTCTTCATTTCCCATTTCTTCCATCAGACGTACAATATCATCCGGCATTCTCTGTGTCTTGCTTGTCGGTTCTGCCTCTTCCTCGGCCGCCTTTCTTGCTGCTTCTTCCTCGGCCTTTCTTCTTGCCTCAGCTTCCGCCGCTTTTCTCTCCACTTCTCTGCGTTCTTCTTCCTGGCGGATACGAGCCTGTTCTCTTTCTTTCTGAAGACGCTCTTCATCTTTTGCTTTCTGCTTCTCGATTGCTGCTTCGTGGTCTTTCTGTTTTTCTTCCCATTTCTGAAGAATATCATCGATCATCATCTGACCATTAGCCAGAATCTCATCCTCACGTTCTTTCATTGCTTCTTCTTCAATTGTAATGCCATTGGCAACCGCCATGCCCTGCGCTAAAGCTTCCTCCAAAGTAGCTCCCGTCACAACCTGTTTGATCGTTGATCCATGTTCTTCCGCAGCCTCTTCCGGTTCAGTATATACCGGTTCTTCTTCCACGACTTCTTCTGCAGCTTCTTCTACAATTTCTTCCTGCGGAATCTCTTCTTGTACAACAGTTTCCTGCATTGGTACTTCCTGCGGAATCTCTTCCTGTACAACAGTTTCCTGCATCGGTACTTCCTGCGGAGGAATTTCCTGAACTTCAGATTCATCAACTCTTTCTGTCACTGGCTCTCTGACCGGCTCTTCTTGTACGTCAACAGTCTCTTCTGTACCTTCATTATATTCATTCTCGTCATCCACTTCTTCCAGTGTTGATTCCGGTTGTTTCTCCGGTTCCGGTTTCTTCTTAACCGCTCCCGGACGGCTGTCATATTTCTCCTGCTGAAGTGGTGTCAGTGGCTTATACTTCATCTTCAGTTCCATTGCAAGGTATACATATTTTCCTTCACTGAACCACAAGATCAGATCATCACATTCTTCCAGACATTCTGCTGTCATTCCGGCTTCATCATACAATTTGGCAAGTTCATATGCCCACTTTTCAATATATTCCGCTTTTTTAAATTCTTCCAGTGCTGTAATCTGATCTGCCAGCGATGCCCCCTGTGTTCTCAGAATCTTATATTTTAAAATATACTGATTCGGATCTTTTGGTGCCAGCTTTACGAATTCTTCATAACAATCCGTTGCTTCTCTGATATCTTTGATCTTCAATGCCAGTGTGCCTAAACGATATACAATTTTTCTGCTTCCCGGTGCTCTGTCAAATGCCAGGAACAGTATATCTCTCCCCTTCTTAAACTCACCGTTATATTCATAAATCTCACTGACTGTATTGAGCATTGACGCATTCTTTACTCTTCGCCAGTCTATACCATCAGCAATTTCCTTTGCCTGCTGGTACTCCTTCTTTTCCAGATGATCAAGCATTTGCTCGGTCTTCACCCTATATTCATATTTATCCAATATTTCTCACCTCAAATGTTTATTTTAAAAAAGCGTATTTCCCTACAATTTTACTTATATAAGTTTATCATATGACCTGTTTATTGTCAAAATATCCCGCCAAATATGTTAAAAAAATATTACAAAAATTACAATTTTTTTATCCCTGTAAAATATCTGCCGGCTGCTCTCTGATATCAACGTAAAAAACAGCCATCATATTCTTTCCTATGATGGCTGTTACATATTCAATTTTATCATATTTAATTTTTATATCGGAGAATGATTTTTAATTTTTATTCCCTGTCGCCTTTGTATGCTTTCCGATGATCTTTTACTCATCTTCTTTGCACATTCATTCAAATCTACTATTCATGTTTCTTTACACATATTAATAATATCTTTAAATATGTGGTATTCTGTTCAATATGTCTGCAGTTCTTTTTATCGTCCGGTGTATATTTTCTCCGTCTGTTCTATTCTTCCGAATCTCCTCTACCGGCCTTTTATCTATTATAATAAAGGCTTATTCTCTGGGAACTTCTACCTGCCATACCACTAACATATTGATTCGATGATTCTACTGTGTCCATTGGATTAAGCCTCCTTTTCATAAATTTCCAATCAACGATATCTCACCGACATATGAAATATTCTTCATCCTTGATAAACTTTTCTTTTATCACTTAAGATATAAGTTCGAATTTATTATCTCATCTCTTCTATGATTATGATCCATATCCCCTTGATATCTTTCTATAATCTTTATTCACCCATTCTCTTTCTCTACAATATATTTTACGATATCTAATATCCGATGCCTTACCAGATATTTAATACCTATATCCTGTATTTTTCGATTCTTAAATGAATTGAGAATTTATAATAAAAATACATCTTATAAAATATGTGATATTAAATTTTCAAGATTCCCTTTCTCGTCAGAAATTCTTTTTTGTTTATTTTGGATTTCCTTTGGATTGATTACATAATATCATTCGGCTTTTATTTTGTCAATACTTTTTGCAATTTATTTTATTTATTTTTCATTATTTCATTTCAGCAATTAAATTATCTGATTTTTCTTTATTTATTTTAATGTTTACACAATACTATACATTTTCAAATCGTATGTTTTTGTTAACATCATACGCTTGCCTACGTTCGATTGTTAACCTTCTATCTTTTACAGTTGACATTCTACTCTGTTTATTTTATACTTCTGTTATATTTTTGATATAAAACTAAAGGAAAGGAGTTCTGCCATGTCATACGGCAGACAATTACCACTATGAACAACACAGCAAATAGCACAACAACGAAAAAGCTTTCCACCCGCAAACTGGTTCTGATTGCTTTGATGACTGCAATCACCTGTATCTTCGCTCCTATGGCGATTCCGATTCCGGTCAGCCCGGTACCGATCAGTCTTACCAACCTGGTGATCATGATCAGTATCTATGTACTTGGTTTTAGAGATGCAACCATCAGTTACATCGTATATCTGTTACTTGGTCTTGTCGGTCTTCCTGTATTTTCCGGTTTTACCGGTGGATTAGGAAAGCTTGCAGGCCCTACCGGTGGATACCTGATTGGTTTCATCTTCCTTGCACTGATTTCCGGACTGTTCGTTGATAAATTCCCAAAGAACAGAATCCTGGCAGTTGCCGGTATGATCCTCGGTATGGCAGTCACTTATATCTTCGGTACAGAGTGGCTTGCGATCCAGTTAAAAATGTCATTCGTTGCAGCACTTTCTATCGGAGTAATCCCTTATCTTGCTGGTGATGCAGTGAAGATTATCATTGCGATCATCGTCGGACCTGTACTCCGCGCACGTTTGCAGATATTTCAGTAATATCATCTATTACTGAAATATCTGCAGAACCTGCTGCCGCATGTTCTTATACAAAAATACACAATACAGGAAAATCAAATTAACATGTTCTTCCTTGTATTGTGTATTTTTATTATTCCAACATTCTTTTTCTAGCACAAACTGCTTAGCCACTTCCGACGTAGTTCTTCCACCGACCTCATAATATAATCCGGATGGTATTTATATTTCTTTTCTTCTTCCTCAGTTGCCTCTCCCGTAAGCACCAGCACGGTATCTATCCCGGCATTGTATCCACACAAAATATCCGTATACAGACGATCTCCGACGATTACTGTCTCTTCTTTCCTGTAATTATTTCTCCTTAATGCCAGTTCTGCTATATCAGGTTCCGGTTTCCCGATAAAATGCGGCATCCGTTTTACTGCATGTGCCAGCATCTCACAGATTGCTCCGCAGTCCGGTACATATCCGAACTCGATCGGACACACATAATCGGGATTCGTAGCAAGATAGTCTACCTTCTTTGTACTTAGAAGTTTACAGGTGTCTGTCAATTTCTCATAAGTGAGCTGATTATCATAAGAGATTACCACACAGGTAATCTCCTCATCTTCACAATCCGTTGTCACACGGATCTTATTCTTCTTCAATTCCCGGATAAATGATTTCGTCCCTAATACATAGATCAGTTCTCCGTCATGATGTTTCTTCAGATAATCAATCATTGCATAAGATGCTGTCAGAAAATTCGTATATTCCGTATGAATTCCAAGCCTCTGAAAAAAACAGATATAATCTTCCACACTTCTGGTCGCATTATTGGTAATAAAGACATACTGCCCGCCATTTTCTTTAATGTCTCTTAAAAACTTTGCTGCACCTTCGATCAGTTGATTTCCTTTGCAGATCGTACCATCTATGTCCAGAAGGAACAGTTTCTTTTCTTCCAGCATCCGCTTTAGTTCTCACTTTCTTTCCGGACACGGACGGCCACATCCGGATAATTTGTGATCACTGCAGTTATGCCTGCTTCTATCAGTTCTTTCATATCGGTTTCTTCATTCACAGTCCAGACACGGACCTTCAGACCACTCTTTTTATATTCTTCCAGGAAATCGGCCATCTTCACATGATATACCGCCGGATGTAAACCATCTACGTTTGTCTCTTTGGCATATCCTTCCACGTTCAATATTACGTCGCTGTACAGATACGCCGTCTCTGCATCCGGTACGATTTCTTTCAGCCGCTGCACACTGTAATGATTGAAAGACGAGTATACGATCCGGTCTTTCATTCCTGTTTCTTCTACAATCTCCGCAACCTTTTTCTCAATATCCGGATACCAGTAAATTCCCGTCTTTAATTCTATATTTACCTGAATGCCGGATGGTTTTACTGCTTCCAAAACTTCTTTTAATGTCGGAATTTTTGACTGGCTGTATGCAGGAAATCTATCCTTTAATACAGTCAGTTCTTTTAATTCCTGAAGTGTATAGTCTTTTACATAACCGGTCTTATCTGTCACCCGGTCGATTGTCTCGTCATGAATGACAACCGGAACTCCGTCGCTGGATAATTGTACATCCAGCTCGATTCCGTCCGCCCCCTGTCTGATTGCCAGGGCAAATGCCTCCAGTGTGTTTTCCGGAGCATAGCCGCTGGCACCTCTGTGCGCAAATACTTTTGTATTACTCAATTGTAACGCCTCTTCTTTTTCTAATTATTTACAGTGTTATAGTCTTTGATGGATTTGTTAATCGTATCTGACATTTTCTGTACCGCTGTATCTACATCTTCTTTTCCATTCAGCATACTTTCAATTTCAGATTCTACCGTTGCTCTTGCCTCCGGGAATACGCTCAACAACGCTCCGCAATACTTCGGTGAAGAATCATGCAGCTGATCAATCGCTGTCTGGAACTGTGGATACTGTGCAATGTTGTCTTTAAATGTCTGCTCGTCCTGTGACTTTGTTGTAACTGGAAAATAACCTGTCTGTGCATTCCAGTATGCCTGAGACTCTGGAGAGATCAGGAATTTTACGAATTCCCATGTTGCGCGGAGTTTCTTTGGATCTTTATTGTCCAGAGCCCACAAAGATGCACCACCGATAGACACGCCGCCTTTATCACTTTCTTTTACCTTAGGGAAGTATGCTGTTCCAACATTGAATTTACCATTCACATCCT
>OLSP01003806.1_pt1 | contig 10019 bp, 7 predicted proteins | sample 1672941 | NCBI WGS metagenome assembly OLSP01 (sample SAMEA3136739, study PRJEB25190) | human gut metagenome
AACAGGTCGGCCAGGCCGCTCTCGTCCAGCTCCGCGCCAATGACGCACAGACGGCCGGTGTAATCGGCGGCGCCGCGACGGATTTCCGGCATGCCGGGCACATAGTCAAAATGCAGCCATCCGCCGTCCGCACAGGGAACGATGCCTTTCGCACGCAGCACCGTGCCGAGCGCGATATCGCCAAGCGCGGTCAAGCAGCCCGAAAGCTCTTCCTCGGTGAACTTTTTCGGGGTCTCCACGCCCCAGCTCTGGAACACCTCATCCGCGTGGTGGTCATGGCCGCACGCGCACGCACCATCATGATGGTGATGGTGTTCATGACCGTGGTCATGGCAGCCGCAGGTGCAGTGCTCGTCATGCTCATCGTGGTCATGATCGTGGTCATGGTGGTGCTCATCTTCATCGTCGTCATGGTGGTCGTGGCAGCCGCAGGTGCAGTGCTCATCATGCTCATCGTGGTCATGATGGTGGTGCTCGTGCTCGGTCTCCTCGGCAAGGAGCTTCAGCTCCTCTTCAAGGGTATTCTTGTGCTCCATCGTCTCGAGAATCTGTGCGCCGGTGAGCTGATCCCACGGGGTGGTAATGATGGTGGCGTTCTGGTTGTGCTCGCGCAACAGAGCGACGCAGGCTTCAAGCTTTTCGGGCTTGATACCGTCCGTGCGGCTCAGAATGATGGAGTTTGCGTGCTCGATCTGGTCGTTATAGAACTCGCCGAAGTTCTTCATATACATCTTGACCTTGTTGACATCGGCCACGGTGACAAAGCTGCTGAGCTGGACGTCCAGATGCTCGGCCACGCCCTCGACAGCGCGGGTCACATCAGACAGCTTGCCGACGCCGGACGGCTCGATGACGATGCGGTCGGGGTGGTACTGCTCCACCACCTGCTGGAGTGCGGCGCGGAAATCGCCCACCAGAGAGCAGCAGATGCAGCCGGCGTTCAGCTCGTTGATCTGGATGCCGGACTCCTTCAGGAAGCCGCCGTCGATGCCGATCTCGCCGAACTCGTTCTCGATGAGCACGACCTTCTGGCCTGCAAAGGACTCCTTGATGAGCTTCTTGATCAGAGTGGTCTTACCGGCACCAAGGAAGCCGGAGAAAATGTCGATCTTGGTCATATTCGAAATGCCTCTTTCTTTTATGCAGCCGCCCGCAAAAGGCGCTGCCCAGCAGGCCCTTCGGGCCTTACAAGCAATCCGGGGCGCTGAGTGCTGACCCGGAAAAATTCCTACACTCCTATTATAACAAGGCTGTCAATGGCAAACCGGCCTTTTTGATGAGAAATTTGTAACATTTTTTGCAATTTGCTTGCGTTTTCGGGTCAGCTCAGCTCCTCCGTAAGCCAGTCCGCTACTTTTTCAGTTTGTTCGTCCGTCTCGGCGGTGAGCCAGAAAATGCCGTCCTCCGTCTCCACTCGCAGGAATTTTCCGGCGGTGGGGTCGAGGCAGAGGTGGACAGTGCCGTCGTGTACCATGACGAAGGTGCCCTGCCAGTAGTGTTCCAAGTCGATGCCGCCGACCCGGCCTGCCTCCGGCAGAGAGGAATAGACCTGTACTTTGGTGATGCTGTCCAGAGGGATGATGTACTTCCGGGTCTTGCCGTGGTAAGATTGCAGCTCTACGGTGGGTGATACCTGCAATTCCAGCCTTGCGGGCGTGTGGTCGAGGACGCCTAGCACCGGCCCGGTCAGTAGGATAGCAGCGATTGCAATGGCATTGACCGCAACAGCGAGCTTCCCCCGGAGGGTGGCGAGGTTGGCGGTAGTCCCCTTGCCGATGCGCTTAGGCACAGAGGCGCGCGTGTCGTCAGGAGCATAATAGAACAGACCGTATTTCCATGGGACATCTCCGGGGGCTGCGGGCCAGCCGTGGGCATTCCGCAGCCTTTGGAGGGTGCGATTTGCCCACAGACAGGGCAGATACGGCAGAGCCAGACTTCCGAAAAAGAAATAGACCCAGACCATGACCCGGAGCAGCGAATCGGGCAGGAAAAACAGCCCGACTCCCCCGGCGGCGCAGAGCAGGCAGATGATGCGCAACCAGCGCAGATATTGTTGCACGATGCTCTGCACCTCGGGCAGGGCGGCGGCGTCCGGCGGCAGTGTGACGCCCAGCAGAGCGCCGTTTTGGTCGATGCGCTTCAGGCTCAGATAATCGATGCCGACGCAGACGATAAGACAGGCGAGCATAATGATGGAAAATGCCATAAGAACGCCTCCACTCAATAAGTCTATGGCCCTAGGATACACGGAACGCGGCAAAAAGTCAAAACGCCGCCACGAATTGCATTCTGTGGCGCAGAATGATACAATAGACCCGGCAGACTATCGCCGCCGGGCGTTTTTCCGGCAGAACAAAGAAAGAAGGCTTTTTTGATATGAGCATGAATACCGTTCCTGAGCGTCTGGCCGCCCTGCGCGCGGCCATGAAGGCAAATGGTGTGGACGTCTACCTCATTCCGGTGGGCGACCCGCACGCCAGCGAGTATATGCCGGACCACTACACCGCCCTGACCTACTTCTCCGGTTTCCACGGCGAGAACTCCAACTTCGTCGTGACCATGACCGAGAGCGCCGTCTGGGCGGATGGCCGCTACTTTGTGCAGGCCGAGAAGGAAATTGCAGGTACTGAGATCCAGCTGATGCGGATGGGTGAGCCGGATGTGCCCACCGCCGAGCAGTACTGCGCCAAAGTCCTGCCCGAGGGCGGCAAGCTGGGCCTCTGCGGCCTGACGGCCTCCTGCGGTCTGGTGCGCAGCCTGCAAAAAGAGCTGGACGCCAAAAAGGGCACCATCAAGCTGCTGAACCTCGAGGACGAGCTGTGGACTGAGGGCCGTCCCGCCCTGCCTGCTACCCCGGCGTGGATCCTGCCGAAGGAATATGCAGGCTTCTCCCCTGCCGAAAAGCTGGGCCAGCTGCGTGCGAAGCTCTCTGAGCTGGGCTGCACCGCACAGCTTGTGGGCAAGCTGGACAACCTTGCATGGCTGCTCAACCTCCGCGCCATGGACATCCAGTGCACCCCCTATGCTATGGCCTACTGCTACGTCACCCCGGACAAGGCGACCCTCTTCATCAACACCGCCCGCGTCAGCGCGGAGGCAGCGGCTGAGCTGAAGGAGAACGGCGTCGAGCTGGCAGAGTACGACGATGTGCTCTCCTTCCTCGCCGCCCAGACCGAGGCCCAGACCGTACTGGCCGACCCCGCCTCCGTCAACTATGCTGTCTATCAGACGCTGGAGGCCAACCCGGCCCTTACCGTCAAGGATGAGGCCGACCCCCTGCTGCCCATGAAGGGCGTCAAGAACGAAGTCGAGCTGGCCCACACCCGCGAGGCCCACCTCCGGGACGGCGTGGCCATGGTGCGCTTCCAGATCGAGCTGGAGAACCGTCTGGCTGCCGGCGAGGAGCTGACCGAGCTGACCATCGACGAGCTCCTCCACAAGTACCGCAGTGCACAGGACAAGTTCCTGACCGAGAGCTTCGGCACCATCGCCGCCTACGGCCCGAACGCCGCCATGATGCACTACCACGCCACCGAGGAAGATCACGCAAAGCTGGAGAAGAAGGGCTTCCTGCTGGTGGACAGCGGCGCGACCTACATGGACGGCACCACCGACATCACCCGCACCTACCCGCTGGGCGAGCTGACCGAGGACGAGCGGCTGTTCTACACTTGGACGCTCCAGTGCCACATCGACATCGCCCGGGCTGTCTGGCTGGACTACTGCGACGGCCATATGCTGGACACCATCGCCCGCGAGCCGCTGTGGCGCCACCTCATCAACTACCGCTGCGGCACCGGCCACAGCGTCAGCCATGTGGGCAACGTCCACGAAGGCCCCCACGCCCTGAATGGCCGCAACACCACCGTCTTCAAGCCCGGTATGATCGTCACCGATGAGCCGGGCGTCTACGAGGGCGGCGTCGTGGGCATCCGCATCGAGAACGAGCTGGAGTGCTATCACAAGGCCTCCAACCAGTACGGCGAGTTCCTCGCCTTCCGTCCGGTGACGTTCGTGCCCATCGCCACCTCCCCCATCGTCCCCGGCGTGCTGAGCCGCGACGAGCTGGATTGGCTGAATGCCTACCACCGCGAGGTCTTCGAGAAGCTGGCTCCCCGCCTGACCGAGGATGAGCGCGACTGGCTGGCCAAGAAGTGCGCCGCCATCGGGGCATAAATAACAAAAAAGCGGGAGGCCCGCAGGGGCGCTCCCGTTTTTGTTTCTCGTCAGGACCTCTGCTCCAGCTCGGCCTTGTGCTCTTTCCAGTAGGCTTTGGCCTCGTCGATGACCTTTTTGAAGGGGCCGGAGGGATAGGTGCTCTCGGCGATGTCGATGAGGAACTTGTAGAGCTGGGGACGCACCTCCTCGTACATCCCGAGGCGGGTGTAGAGGTCCTTGTAGTAGCGGAACACCTGAATTTTGTTCTGCACGAGGGTGGCAGGCTTGATCTGGGTGTGGCAGATGCTCTGGGGGTTCTGGACGTAGTAGTAGCCGGGCTGCGGGATGGACGCAAAGACCTCGGCATACTGGATATACTGCATATTGAACACGAGGTCTTCGGCCCAGCGCATCTCGCTGGTAAAGCGGATGTCGTGGGCCGCGAGAAGGTCGCGGCGGTAGAGCTTGTTCCAGAGCACGCCGTAAAAATACGAAGCGGGCTTGTCCATCAGGCGGAGGGCGAAGGTGTCCTTGTCGTAGATGCCTGCGGGCAGGAAGCTGTATTCCCTCGTTTCCGGCGGGCGGGCAACGTGCATGACGCCGAGGTCGTCCTGAATCTTTTCCAGCACCTGCTCGGGCTTGGATGCCCCGGCGGGGATGACCATGGTGTAGGGCGAGATGACGAGGTCGGCGCCCGACTGCTCCGCCGCCTCCACCAGCCGGGCCGTGTAGTTCGGGGCGATGTAGTCATCGCTGTCCACGAACTGGACGTACTTACCGCTGGCCAGCTTGAGGCCGAGGTTGCGGGTGTCGGACACGCCGGAATTGGCCTTGTCCACCAGCAGGATGCGGCTGTCCTTTTTGCGGAACTCCTCGCAGACGGGCAGGCTCTGGTCCTTGGAGCCGTCGTTGATGACGATGATCTCGAGATCCTCATACTGCTGGGCACAGATGCTGCCAAGACAGCGGTTCAGATGGCTCTGGGCATTGTACACCGGCAGGATGATGCTGACGAGGGGCATTTCCATAGCAGTTTCTCCTTTTATCGCAATTTTCAAAAATAGCGCCTATCAAAACGGCATCTTTGCGATAGCGCTTTTTACAGCAATGATACTCCCACCGGGCCGAAAAAGCAAGCACCCGGCGGCAGGCCCGAAAGGGGGCTTTGAATTGATCTTCCATATCGCAGTGTGCAGCCCGGACAGCGTCCTCCGCAGCCGGGTGGAGCGGCAGTGCCTCGACTATTATGCCCGGCGGGACGATGCCTGCATCGTCGAGCAGCTGGACGGCCCGGAGGCCCTGCTGGCCCGGGACGACGCCGGGGAGCGGTACGAGCTGTACCTCATCGAGCTGCCCAACACGGCGGCCGCTGCGTCGCTGCGGGCGGCGGCGACGCTCCGCAGCCGGGGACGCAGGACGCCGATGGCCTTTCTGGCCCACACGCCCGCCCACGCCTACAGCGCCTACCGGGTGGACGCCATGCAGTATTTGCTGCTGCCCGTCCCGCCCGAGCAGCTGATGGCCCTGCTGGCCCGGGCCACCGAGCCGGAGTACGGCCCGGCCATCCCGGTGGCCACGGCGTCGGGGCTGCGGGTGCTGCCCTTCGCGGACATCGAGTACCTCGAGTGCACCCACCATGTGGTGCATTTCCACCTCGCCAGCGGCGAGGATGTGCCCTCCCTCTCGGTCCGGGTCCCCTTCGCGCAGGTGGCCCAGCCGCTGCTGGCAGACGAGCGCTTCGTCCAGCTCCACCGCTCCTATGTGGTCAATCTGGCGGCAGTCTCCCAGCTGGCAGCGAGCGAGTTCTGGATGCAGAGCGGCGCGCGGGTCCCTGTGCCGCGCGGACGGGAGCCTGCGGCCCGGACAGCGCTGCGGGATTATCTGGAAAAGCAGTTTCAATAAACAGCAGTGGGGAGGCTCATTCCGGGCCTCCCCACTGCTGTTTTCATGTTGCTATAATTCTTGCCTTGCGATAAAACCGCTTCTTAAAGCTCCGCCCAGTCCAGCTTCGTCCAGTCGGGGATGTACTGGTCGGCGAGCCGCTGCAATTCCGGCTTGTCGGCGGCGCTGCACGCATCCTCGATGTCGATGAGGTAGAAGCCGCACTGCTTTGCGGTGCGGGAGGCGTAGACGGCGTCTTCACAGACGACGGCGTCGGCGGGGCAGCTGCCGCCCAGACGGCCCAGCACCTCATGGAACACGGCGGGGTGGGCCTTGCTCTTCACGCCCTGTGCGGTGCAGAAAAACTCGAAATAGTCCGCCACGCCCAGCCGGGTGAGGACCTCTTTACACTGGTCAGCCCATGTGTTGGAGCAGATGCACATCCGCGCCCCCTCGGCCTTCAGCCGGGTCAGCATCTCCCGGACGCCGGGCTTCAGCTCGACCTTTTGATACAGGTCCCGGATGACCTGCCGCATGGCGGGCTCGTAGTCCCGGAGAGTGAGGGGCAGGTCGTAGGTGTGGATGAGATACTCCGCCCCCTCCACCATCCCCATGCTCAGAAGGACGTCGTGGATGCCGGGCCGGGCCTCGCGGCCATAGCGGCGCAGCAGCTCCAGCGGTGCGCCCTGCCACACCACGGTCATGCTGTCGGTGAGGGTGCCGTCCATGTCGAATATCCATTGTTTGCGGTGCATCTGTGGTCCTCCTGAATCGTTCTGGCAAAGTAAATTTATTATAGCATATTTTTTGTTACAAAAACAGAGAGAAATCTCCCGGGAAATATGCTATAATCTAGGAAAAACCGGAACGGATCAAAGGAGGCGGCAGATATGGCGCAGAACAACACCCCCATAAGGGCGCTGGTGCTGGCAGGCGGCGGTGCACGCGGCAGCTATCAGGTGGGCGTCTGGCGGGCGCTCGCCGAGCTGGGCTGGCGGCCCCAGATCATCACGGGCACTAGCGTGGGCAGTCTCAACGGTGCGATGTTCGCCCTCGACCTCTACGAGACGGCCCGGGATATGTGGCTCACCATCCGCAGTCAGGATGTGATAGAGCTGCCCGCCGAGGACGCGCCCCTGCCGGAGCTGCACGCCTTTCTCAAGGACGCCGTGACGCAGGGCGGCATGGACGTCACCCCGCTGGAAGAAATCGTGGAGCGGGTGCTGGACGAGGACGCCCTCCGCCGCAGCCCCATCCGGCTGGGTCTCGTCACGGTGGAGCAGAAGACGCTCAAGGCCCGGGAGCTTCCGCTGGAAGAGATCCCGGAGGGAAAGGTGAAAGACTACCTGCTGGCCTCGGCGGCCTGTTTCCCGGCCCTGCGCGCCCACACCATCGACGGCGTTTCCTATCTGGACGGCGGCTACCGGGACAATATGCCCACGGCGCTGGCCCAGAAGATGGGGGCGGAAGAGCTGGTCTGCGTGGACCTTGAGGGCGTGGGCATCACCCGCCCCAACCGCACCGGCCTGCCCACGACCCTCATCCGGAGCTACTGGGAGCTGGGCGACATCCTTCACTTCGACCCTGCCACCGCCCGGCGGAACATCGAGCTGGGCTATCACGATACCCTGCGGGCCTTTGGGCGGCTGCGCGGCTGTGCCTACGCTGTGGACAGCGGGGCCGGGAGCAGCGCGGACGCCGCCGCATTCCATGCGGCCTTTGAGGCCGTCCAGAAGGAGGTGCGGGAGAAGCACCCCTCCACCCTGACGGCGGACATTGCCCTCCTGCTGGCGAAGCTCTCGGATGCCGAGCTGGCCCCGCTGGAAGCCGTCGCCGAGGATGTGGGCGTGGACCCTGCCCCCTACTATACCACCCGCAGCTTGGGAGAAGCGTTCCTTGCAAAATGCGACTTTGAGCGCCTTTCGCGCTTCGGGCCGCTGTTCGAGGGCGAGGCAGGCCCGGCACAGGCCGCGCGGGCCGCGCTGTTGCCCAACACCTTTTTGCAGGCACTGGTCTGCCGGGCGCTGACCGGCAGGGTGCCGCCGGAGGAAATGGAAACATGAAGAGATACAAGGGCTTTACCGCCTCGCCCGGCCTTGTGCTGGGGCAGGTGAGCCGTCTTGAGCGCCCGCCGCTGGTCTTTGGCGAGGGGCCGTTCCATCCCGAGCAGGAAAAGCAGGCGCTGGAAGATGCCATTCAGCTGGCTCAGAAGGAGCTGAACGATATGGCAGACCGCGCCGCCCCCACCGAGCAGGCCATCTTTCTGTTCCAGAGCATGATGCTGGAGGATGAGGGCTTCATGAATGAGGTCAACTTCCAGATCCGGGCCGGTGTGGGTGCGGCCGAAGCGATGGACCGTGTGGGCCGCCGCTACGCGGCCCAGCTCTCGGCCATGAAAGACAACGCCTATATGCAGCTGCGGAGCGTGGACATCCTCGACGTGACCCAGCGCATCACCAACATCCTCTGCCGCCGCCCCCGCAGCTGGCTGGCCCTCGACCACCCGGTCATCATCGCGTCGGACCTGCTTATGCCCACCGACCTGTTCAGCATCCCGTCGGGGCGCATCCTCGGCCTTATCACTGCCGAGGGCAGCGGCCAGAGCCACGCGGCCATCATCGCCCGCTCGCTGAACATCCCGGGCATCACGCAGGTGGGCCGGGACTTCCTCGAGGACTGCGATGGCCGCGAGGTCATCCTGAACGCCACCGAGGGCGAGTGCATCCTTGACCCGGACGCCGCCGCCCGCCAGAGCGCCATCACCCGCATCTGCGAGCTGCAGCGCCAGAACGAGGAGCTGAACGCACAGCTGGAGCTGCCCAACCGCACCCGGGACGGCGAGGAGTTCGAGCTTCTGGCCAACTGCTTCGGCCCGGAGGATGTGGGCACGGCCATGAGCTCCGGAGCGTCCGGCGTGGGCCTGCTGCGCAGCAGCTACATGATGCTGCCCGGCCACGCCATGGACGAGCAGGAGCAGTATCTGTTCTATACCTCCTGCCTCGCCGCCGCCAAGGGAAAGATGGTGACGGTGCGCACCTTCGATTTTGGCGCCGACCGCACGATGGCGGACGCCTATCAGGGCGTCCAGTCCTCCAAGCTGGGCCTGCGGGGCATCCGCAGCAGCCTGCGCAACCTGCCCCAGATGGCAGTCCAGATCTGTGCCCTCATGCGGGCTGCCGCCAAAGGCCCCCTGCGGGTCATGTTCCCCATGGTGACGGACATCGAGGACTGGGATTCCGCCATGCAGGTGGTGGACCACTGCCGCCGCAAGCTCGCGGAGCGGGGGGAGGAGTTCGAGCCGGATGTGCCCTTCGGCGTCATGCTCAGCATCCCTGCCGCCTGTCTGACGGCAGAGGATTTTACGGCCCACGGCTGCCGCTTTTTTGTCATCGGCACCAACGACCTGACCCAGTACACCCACGCCGTGAGCCGGGAGCTGGCCATGCCGTAATCATCTCTTCTCTGAACATGATGCCGTTCCGATGAGCTTTCCCTCATGATCAGACTCTTCTGTCTCTGTCATCCTCCGCTCAATGCTGTATCATATCCTCCGCCAATATCCCATACCCCCGCGCTGCATCCTGCACAAACACATGAGTCACGGCCCCGGCCAGCTTGCCGTTCTGGAGGACAGGTGAACCTGACATTCCTTGTACGATACCGCCCGTCAGCTCCAAAAGCTCCGGATCTACCACCTTGATCACCAAGCTTTTATTTTTATGGCCTGCATTGATGTCTACCTTTTGTATCTCGATCTCATAATCCTTCAGCTCTCCGGAAATATTGCTCCGTATATAGGCAGTCCCCGGTTTGACATCCTGGCGGCAGGCGATCTCTATGGGCTCGCCTGGGAGGTCCTTCATAAACTGCTGGTTTACGGTTCCGAAAATGCCTTCATTTGTATTTTGGGTGACATCCCCCATATGGGACTGGGGGCCGTAGTAGATGACACCGGACAGGAGGCCGGGCTTTCCTATGGT
>OLSP01003810.1_pt1 | contig 10005 bp, 9 predicted proteins | sample 1672941 | NCBI WGS metagenome assembly OLSP01 (sample SAMEA3136739, study PRJEB25190) | human gut metagenome
ACTTCGACGGATTCAATATCAGAAGGATTCAAACTTTCCAGTGTACCACCACGGGTAAAACAAATGACGAGCTTTTGCAGAGTCTCATGCCGCAGGATTTGCTGAAATATGGTCTGATTCCGGAATTTATCGGTCGTCTGCCTGTTGTGGTAACGCTGGATAATCTGGATGAGGATGCCTTTGTGCATATTTTAACAGAACCAAAGAATGCGCTGACAAAGCAGTATGAATATCTTTTTGCACTGGATGATGTTATTCTGGAGTTTAAGGAGGAAGCACTGCGTGCCATCGCAAGAAAGGCAATGGAACGGGAAACCGGCGCGCGTGGGCTACGTTCTATTGTAGAGGAATTCATTAACCCGATTATGTATGAAATCCCGACACAGACAAACGTGGAACGCTGCATTATCACAGAGGATGTTGTAAACGGCAAGGCGGCTCCCGAATATGTTTATAATGAAAACAGAAAGCCCCTGCAGCGGATGCGGAAGCGCAAAAGCAGCAGAGGAAACAGCGGTGTTTCCGCATAAATCAAGAAAAAACGGGAAAATTGAGTATCTCTATCCTAATGATAGGGATACTTTTTTATTGGAAAAACGCACAATAGAAGGGGATTTCATTTTGCAGTGTGCGGAAAAATGTGCATATTTGGCGGATTTGTCGGAATTTTTAACAAAATCGCAAAAAATGTCTAAAAAATCACAAATAGCTGTTGACGGAATCGCATTTGCGTACTATAATTTATGCGTACTTGAGAGAGAGACAAGGACAGAAAAATGTCCTTGATAAAAAGACAAAACATATTATATAAAAGACACTAGGAGGAAGAAAAATGCTTACACTGGAAATGATTCAGGACGCAAAAAAAACACTGGAAGGCGTTGCAAGAGTAACACCTTTGTACGAATCCGCTTTTATCAACCCTAACGCAAACGTATTTATCAAATGCGAAAATATGCAGGTAACAGGCTCCTTCAAGCTGAGAGGTGCTTATGTAAAAACAGCAAGCCTGACAGAAGAAGAAGCTTCCAAGGGTGTAATCGCTTGTTCCGCAGGTAACCATGCACAGGGCGTTGCTCTGGCAGCACAGAAAAAAGGCATCAAGGCTACTATCTGCATGCCCGCAGGCGCTCCTCTGGCTAAGGTTGAAGCTACAAAGAGCTACGGCGCAGAAGTTGTTCTGGTTCCCGGTGTATATGATGATGCTGCTGCAAAGGCAGTAGAACTGCAGCAGGAAAAGGGCTACACATTCCTGCATCCCTTCAATGATGAATATGTAATGGCAGGTCAGGGTACTGTTGGTCTGGAAATCATGGAAAAACTGCCCGAAGCTGACGTTGTATTCGTTCCCATTGGTGGCGGCGGTCTGATTTCCGGTGTTGCTTGCGCAATCAAGAGCATCAACCCCAACTGCAAGGTATATGGCGTACAGGCAGCAGGCGCTCCTTCCATGAAGCAGTCCATCGAACATAAGAAAATCGAAAAGCTGGCTAGCGTTTCCACAATGGCTGACGGTATCGCAGTTAAGGAGCCCGGCACACTGACATTCGAGGCTTGCATGAAATATGTTGATGGCATCGTAACTGTAACAGAAGCTGAAATCGCATCCGCAATCCTGATGCTGCTGGAAAAACACAAAATGGTAGCAGAAGGCGCAGGCGCAGTTTCCGTAGCAGCAGCTATGACAAATAAAGTAGATATCAAGGGCAAAAACGTTGTATGCGTAGTTTCCGGTGGTAACGTAGACGTAAACGTACTGGACAGAATCATCGACAAGGGTCTGCAGGAAAACGGCAGAATCGCTGAATTCTCTGTAATGATGGCAGATAAGCCCGGTCAGCTGATTCAGCTGCTGCAGATTATTGCACAGACAGGCGCAAACATTCTGGATGTAAATCACGACAGAAGAGCAAAAGGCGTAGCAGTAAGCAATGTAGTTGTAAACGTAACCGTTGAAACAAGAAACAAAGCACACTATGAAGAAATGGTTGCAGCACTGAAGGCACAGGGCTACACAATCTGATTTTTCCGAGTGCTTCATAATAACCTTTAACAACACAGGGTACTGATCGAAGGGTCAGTACCTTTTTTTGTTGAAAAAAGCGAAAAAATATATTATTCTGTTACCTGAGGTGAAAAATATGGAACAACAAAAGAAAAAGCGTACAGCAGGAATCTGCCTTACCCTCGCGGGTGGCATTTGCTGGGGGCTTTCCGGCTGCTTTGGGCAATATTTATTTCAGAAAAAGGATATTACGGCAGATTGGCTTGTGATGGTGCGGCTGCTTTTGGCGGGAGTACTTTTGGTTTTGATGGGCTTTTTGCTGACGAAAAAACGGATGGGGGATATCTGGAAAAATCCTGTGGACAGAAGGCAGCTCTTGATTTTTTCTGTTTTTGGTATGCTGAGCTGTCAGTATACTTATTTTGCGGCCATCCAATATTCCAATGCAGGCACGGCAACGGTGTTGCAGTCCTTGGCGCCTTTGCTGATTTTGGGGGTTGTGTGCTTCAAGGAAAAGCGTTGGCCTCGTAAAATGGAAACAGGTGCTATCTTTTGTGCATTGCTGGGGGTGTTTTTGCTCAGTACGCATGGCGATATTCACAGCATGAGCATCACAACCTTGGCTTTGGTGTTCGGCTTAGGTGCGGCGGCAGGCGGTGCGGCGTATAATCTGCTTTCCGGGGATTTATTGCGGCATTATGGCGTATATGCCGTTGTGGGCTATGCCATGCTGCTTGCGGGTGTGGCAATGCTGCCCTTTGTGCGCCCCTGGAGCTATGCCGTTCCTTTTGACCAAGGAACTGTTTTGGCGACGGCAGGGGTGGTTGTGATTGGCACGGCGATTGCGTTTTCGCTTTATCTGAAGGGTGTCAGCATTGTGGGGCCCTTCATGGGAAGCCTGCTCGGGATGATGGAGCCGATTACGGCGGTTATCGTTTCCCTCCTCTTTTTGCACGCAAAATTCCAAGGTATAGACCTGATTGGCTTTGCGCTGATTCTGGGGACAGTGGTGGCGCTTTCCTTGCAATCGAAATAACGAAAAAAACAGGATACCTTGGTTTTTGCGGAAGCCAAGGTATATTTGCGTGCAAAGGAATTTTGTGATAAAATTATGTATTGGAAAATTTTTATCTGAAGGATATGGAAATAGATGAGGTGAGAGCTTTGGCGGAACAGAAAAATAAGAAAAAAACTGCCAAAACCACTGCAAAATCGCCGTCTGTGAAAAAAGCAACGGCAAGGAGCAGTGCCGGAAGGGAAACAGCAAAAAAGGAAACGGGAGCGAGAAAAGAAACCACCAGAATGACGGCGCAGCCTGCCCGTTTTGGGGACAGTATTCTGGATGAAGTGATTCTGCTTCTGATTATTGTGGCATCAATTATTGTATTTATCAGCCTGCTGACGGAAAGGATGGGCATCATCGGCGGCATCATCAGCAGCTTTTTCAAGGGACTTTTCGGGCTTGGCGGGCTTTTTCTGCCCATCTGCGTGATTGCCTACTGCATCTGGATGCTGGTGAGCGAGGAAAAGCGATATCCGCTTGTGCGCGGCATCGGGGCGGGGCTGTTTCTGCTGACCGTAGCCGCCTTTGCGCAGGTGCTGCACCCGATTCAGGCGGCAGAAAACCTCGGCTTTTTCAAACGCTGTGGTGTGCTTTACGGCGCAGGGGCATTTACAAATGGAGGGCTGACAGGTGGACTGATTGGCGGTGGACTGGACAGGGCATTGGACACCCTTGGGAGCGTCATTGTCCTATTGGCGACAGGCATTATTTCCATCGTCATGGCAACAGGAAAATCCTTCTTCCATGCTCTTGGGGATGCCAATGCGCACCGTAAGGCGAGACGGAAGGTGAAAAACGAAAAAATCAAGAATAAAGCCGAGCGGATTCGCCAGCAGGAGGAGCTGGAAGCGGAGCGGCAGGCGAAAAAGGCGCAGCGCCGCAGAAGGATGAACCGTGAGGATTTCAATATCGAGGTACAGGAGAACAGCGGCGAAACGCCCTACGTGGAGGAAACGGTGTTCCGCAAGAAGCCTTTGATTCTGGAAACGAAAAAACGGGAACCGATTTTTGATTTTGTGAAGGAAAACGGCGCAGAGGTTGCGGTGCGCAGAGAGGAAAAGACGGAGGATGCGCCGAAGGAAGCGCACGACGAAAAAGCCGCAGAAACGCCTTCTATCCGAGAAGCGGCGGCAATGCCGGCAGAGGATGTGCGGAAGGAGGCGGCAGAGGAGCAGGTGAAACCGCAGGCAACAGAATCCGATGCGGCGGATGCATTGTTTGCGGAAATCTTTGCAGAAAAGCCGCGCGAGGAAAGCATCAGCATTGATATTCTGCCGGAGGAGGACATGGGCAAAACCGTTGTGCCGAGAAAGGAAACGCCTGCTGCCAAGGAGGAAATCCCCATTGCAATGATGGAGGAGGAGACTGTGGAAGAAACGCAGGCAGAGGAAGCGGAGGAATCCGAAGAAGCGGCAGAGCCGGAGGCAGCGAAGCCTGCGGCAGATATGCCTGAGCCAAAGAAGGAAACGGCACCTGTCGAGGAAGAAAAGCCGTATATCTTTCCGCCGATTACGCTGCTGGGAAAAGATCCGCAAACGGGCAACGGCAGCAACCGTTCGGAATTATTTGAAAATGCAAGAAAGTTGGAAACTACGCTGAAAAGCTTTAGTGTGGATGCAAAGGTAATCCAAATCAGCAGAGGTCCTACTGTGACGCGCTATGAGCTTTCGCCGAGCCAAGGCGTAAAGGTCAGCAAGATTGTGAATTTGGCGGATGATATCGCGCTGAATCTGGCGGCAAGCGGAATTCGTATTGAAGCACCCATTCCCGGCAAGGCGGCAGTCGGTATCGAAGTGCCGAATAAGGAAACACAGTCGGTTTATATGCGGACGCTGCTGGAAAGCGATGCCTTTAAGCAGCACCCCTCTAAGCTTGCCTTTGCCCTGGGGCAGGATATTGCAGGCAACCCTGTTGTGACGGATATTGCAAAAATGCCGCACCTGCTGATTGCGGGCGCAACGGGTTCGGGGAAATCGGTCTGCATCAATACGCTGATTACGAGTATTCTTTATAAGGCAGACCCCAAGGAGGTTAAGCTGCTTCTGGTTGACCCGAAGGTGGTAGAGCTGAGCGTGTATAACGGGATTCCGCACCTTTTGATTCCGGTTGTGACAGATCCGAAAAAGGCGGCCTCTGCGCTGAATTGGGCGGTGCGTGAGATGCTGCAAAGATATAATGATTTTGCCGCACACGGCGTTAGAGATATCAAGGGCTTTAATAAATTGATGGAAGAAAAGGGTGACGAAAAGGGCAAAATGCCCCAGATTGTCATTATCATTGATGAGTTGGCAGACCTGATGATGGCAGCACCCGGCGAGGTGGAGGATGCTATCTGCCGTTTGGCGCAGATGGCGCGTGCAGCAGGGATGCACCTGATTATTGCGACACAGCGTCCCTCTGTGGATGTCATTACGGGGGTAATCAAGGCGAATATCCCTTCCAGACTGGCGTTTGCCGTATCCTCCGGCATTGACTCCAGAACGATTCTGGATATGGTCGGGGCAGAAAAGCTGCTGGGGAAGGGCGATATGCTGTTCTATCCTTCGGGACAAAGCAAGCCTTCCCGTTTGCAGGGCGCATTCGTAACAGATCAGGAGGTCGAAGCTATTGTCGATTTTCTGAAAAAGAGCAGCAAGCCCAATTATACACAGGAAACCATCGACCAGATTACCGCTGCCGGCAAGGTTGGCGGTGCGGCGGAGGATTCGGATGAATTTTTCTCGCAGGCAGTTGATTTGATTCTGGAAAAGGAAAAGGCATCTGTTTCCATGCTCCAAAGACAATTCCGCATCGGCTATAACCGCGCGGCAAGGCTGATGGATGATTTGGAGAAGCAGGGGATTGTCGGCCCGGAGGAGGGCAGTAAGCCTCGAAAGGTTCTCATTACCAAAAGCGAATGGGAGGAAATGACGGGGGCAGTTCCCGATGAGATTTAAAATACCAAAAAGGATTGTGGAGAGAACTCTCTGCAATCCTTTTTTCGGTTTTCGACTTAAAATGATTGACAAAAAGAAAGAAATATAGTACTATCACGATAGGGTCATATGACTGACGGAAGTGGAGACAACCACATGGAGTATGACTATTCGAATGCCGACCGTCTGGGCGATGATGCTTGGATTGGGTGCGGTTTTTTTTATGGAAAATTTTCGGTAAAAAACGCACCGTCCCTTGTATCAGATGTGGAACAGCGGAATACCGCCAAAGCAGAGAGGAGATTTTTCGAATGTTTAAAACAGACTTACAGATTGCGCAGGAATGTAACATGGAGCATATCCTGAAGGTTGCTGAAAAAGCAGGGATTCCCGAAGAATATGTAGATTGCTACGGCAAATACAAGGGCAAAATCAGCAGCAAATATTACGACAAAATCAAAGATAACCCCGATGCAAAGCTGATTCTGGTAACAGCGGTGAACCCTACCCCCGCAGGCGAAGGCAAAACAACCGTTACCATCGGCCTGACAGAGGCATTGCAGCAGATGGGCAAAAATGCCATTACCTGCCTGCGTGAGCCTTCCTTGGGGCCCTGCATGGGCGTAAAGGGCGGCGCTGCCGGCGGCGGCTATGCACAGGTGGTTCCCATGGAGGATATCAACCTGCACTTTACCGGCGATTTGCACGCCATCACAACAGCAAATAACCTCTTGGCATCCATGGTGGATAACCACATTCAGCAGGGCAATGAGCTGAACATTGACCCCAGAAGAATTGCATGGAAGCGCTGTGTAGACCTGAACGACAGACAGCTGAGAAATGTGATTTCCGGCTTGGGCGGCAAGGTAAACGGCGTACCCAGAGAGGACGCATTCCAGATTACCGTTGCTTCCGAAATCATGGCAATCTTCTGCTTGGCAAATGATTTGAAGCAGCTGAAGGAAATGTTGGGCAGAATCATCGTTGGCTACACCTATGAGGATGAGCCTGTAACCGCAAAAATGATTGGCGCAGACGGCGCGATGACGGTTCTTTTGAAGGATGCACTGCAGCCTAACGTAGTGCAGACACTGGAAAACACACTGGCAATTATTCACGGCGGCCCCTTCGCAAATATCGCACATGGCTGTAACTCCGTTATGGCAACAAAAACAGCAATGAAAATTGCGGATTATGTTGTAACAGAGGCAGGCTTCGGTGCAGATTTGGGTGCTGAAAAATTCTTTGATATCAAGTGCCGTAAGGCAGGCCTGAAGCCCGATGCGGTTGTTTTGGTTGCAACCGTGCGCGCGCTGAAATATAACGGCGGTGTGCCGAAGGCAGATTTGTCCAATGAAAATCTGGATGCACTGGCAAAGGGCTTTGTGAATCTGGAAAAGCACATTGAAAACATCCAGAAATACGGCGTTCCCGTTGTGGTAACACTGAACCATTTCGTAGCTGATACAGATGCAGAGGTGGCTTATGTGAAGGAACGCTGCGAATCCATGGGCGCAACCTTTGCCGTAGCGAAGGTTTGGGCTAACGGCGGCGAGGGCGGCAAGGCTCTGGCTGAAAAGGTTCTGGAAACACTGGAAACAAAGGAAAGCAAATTCCATTTCCTGTATGAGGATGAACTGAATATCGTAGAAAAGGTAAATAAGGTATGCAAGGAAATCTATGGCGCAGGTACAGTAAACTTCTCTGCGGCGGCAAAGAAAACACTGGCACAGATTGACAAGCTGGGCTTTCACGATTTCCCTGTATGTATTGCAAAGACACAGTATTCTCTTTCCGATGATCCCAAGGTTCTGGGTCGTCCGGAAGGGTTCGAGGTAACAGTAAAGGAGATTCGTATTTCCGCAGGTGCAGGTTTTATCGTTGTACTGCTGGGCGATGTTATGACAATGCCCGGCCTGCCCAAAAAGCCCGCAGCCTTGAATATCGACATTGACGATAACGGAAATGTGGTAGGTCTCTTCTAAGAAAAAGGGAGTTAAAAAGGATGAAAGCACAACTGATTGATGGCAAACGGATTTCTGCGGAAATTAAGGCAGAGGCGGCGGAGGAGGCAGCAGCATTAAAGGCAAAGGGTATCACACCCTGCTTAGCGGTTGTTTTGGTCGGCGATGATTCCGCCTCTCAGGTATATGTGAATAACAAGAAAAAGGCGTGTGAGGCAGTCGGGATTCGCTCGGTTTCCCATGTGTTGTCTGGGGGGACAACGGAGGAAGCACTTTTGGAGCTGATTGCCAAGCTGAACGCGGATCAGGACATTCATGGGATTCTGGTGCAGATGCCTGTGCCAAAGCAGATTGATGAACGAAAGGTTATTCTTGCCATCGACCCGAAGAAGGATGTGGATTGTTTCCATCCCGTAAACGTGGGCAATCTCCACACAGGCGGAGAGGGATTCCTTCCCTGCACCCCTGCGGGCATTATCGAACTGATTAAGCGCAGCGGTCATTCCATCGAAGGGAAGCAGTGTGTTGTGATTGGCAGAAGCAATATCGTAGGAAAGCCTGTAGCTATGCTGTTGATGCAGGAGAACGGCACTGTGACGATTTGCCATTCCAGAACAAGGAATCTGGCGGAAATCTGTCGGGGGGCAGATATCATTGTCAGCGCAGTGGGCAAGGTAAACACAGTGACGGCAGATATGGTAAAGGAAGGTGCGATTCTCATTGATGTTGGGATGAATCGCAATGAAGCAGGCAAGCTGTGCGGCGATGTGGATTTTGAGAACGTGAAGGAAATTGCAGGGGCAATTACGCCTGTTCCCGGCGGCGTTGGCCCGATGACCATCGCTATGCTGATGAAAAACTGCAACATAGCCGCAAAAATCCAGAATGGATTGGAATAAAGAAAAATTGTAAGAAAATCTTAAGATGAATACCCTTGACTTTCAGAGAGAGCCAAGGGTATTCTTTTTATATAGGGAAAATAAGGAAAAACGGTCGGAAAGGAAGTGTTTATATGAAAAAAGGTGCTTTGAAGGGTATTGTATGCTTGGTTGTAATCGTGGTTATCTGGATGGCAGTTTCTTTTCGGAGCAAACCGCTTTCCGAGGAGGGGGAAATTTCCCTTGAGAATTTTGTAGTTTGCCGTGTGCAGATGATGGAGATAAAAAATGATACAGGCTATGTGAGTGGGGCAGAAATCAGAGAGAAGGAACGGATGCAGAAGGCATTGGATGCGTTGGGTGAAATAGAGGTCAGAAAAATGATGCCATGGGAGAAGTTCTTTTCCGACAGGCAGGAACAGGAAACGTATTATACAATGATGATTTGGTACGACAGCGAAACGGAAGGACGGTATGAGTCGCTCGCCTGCTGGGAGGGAGGACGCATTGATTTCAGAGATACCGCCTACATGGTTACGGGAAAGGAGAAAACAAAAGCAACAGACCTACTGGAAGGACTTTTGCAGGAATACGAAACAGCAGAATAAGAAAAATTAACCCTCGATTGTATCGGGGGTTTCTCTTTGGCAGAAAGAGGGAAAAAGAATTTTGCGGAAATATAGCAATTTTCTCGGTTTTATAGTAAAATATAATGATGGAAAAAAGAGAAGATTTTAAGGAGGAATACAATGAGCAGAAAAATCGCATTCACCTCTTTGGGGTGCGATAAGAATAGAGTTGACAGTGAGGTTATGCTGGGGATTTTGCAGAAAAACGGCTACACAGCGGTAGCGGATGAGGCAGAGGCAGATATCATCGTGGTGAATACCTGCTGCTTTATCAAGGATGCTTTGGAAGAAAGCATTGAAACCATTCTGGAGATGTCCCAATATAAGAACCCTGATGTGGGGAACTGCAAGGGATTGATTGTGGCAGGCTGCTTAGGGCAGAGATACGAAAAGGAATTTTTTGATGAATTGCCGGAGGTGGATGCGATTATCGGCACAACGGCGTACGAATCCATTGCGGAGGTTGCGGATGAAATTCTGAGCGGCAAGGAGCAGGCGAAAAAAGTCAAGAAAAAGTGTAAAAAAGTATGAATATCTTGTTGACAATGAAA
>OLSP01003813.1_pt1 | contig 9994 bp, 7 predicted proteins | sample 1672941 | NCBI WGS metagenome assembly OLSP01 (sample SAMEA3136739, study PRJEB25190) | human gut metagenome
AAAAACCACAAGCTCAACTATAAAGTCAATCTCTCTTACAGCAAAACCCATTGCACTTACCGGCGAAGTGCTGACCGATGAGCAGGCCGCAGCGGAAGGCTATATCTATGGCGTCTATGCGGATATTGAGTAATTGAAGATATGTGCCGTTCGTCCAAAATCATCAAAAATTAGTATAGTGCATGAAAATTTCCTCTGAATCTTGTGTTCAGGGGAAACTTTTTTGCGGAAAAATGGGAATATACCTTGAAAAATACGGTGTTATCGCATAAAATAGAAGAAGTTTAGTTCGTAAATGAGGCGAAAGTATGCTCAACATTGTTTTGGTCGAGCCGGAGATTCCGCAGAACACCGGCAACATTGCCCGCACCTGTGCGGCGACAGGCTGTGTGCTGCATCTGGTCGAGCCGCTCGGCTTTGCTATCGACGATAAGCGCATGAAGCGTGCAGGTCTGGACTACTGGCATCTGCTCGATGTGCGTATGTATAAAAATCTGGATGAATTTTTTGAGAAAAATCCGGACGGCCGCTACTTCTATGCGACAACAAAGGCGCCGCACGCCTATCATGAGGTGGAATACCGCGACGGCGACTACCTGATGTTCGGCAAAGAGACCCGCGGTCTGCCGGAAGCGCTGCTCATCGAGCACCCGGAACGCTGTGTTCGCATTCCCATGAGAGAGGGCGCGCGCAGCCTTAATCTGTCTAACTCGGTCGCTGTTATCGTGTTTGAGGCACTGCGGCAGACCGGCTTTGAAAATCTGAGACTTGCGGGACCGTTCCCACAGGCATAAAGGAGTAAAGAATGGAAAAGATTCATATTTTGACCGATTCCTCATCGGATATTCCGCACGATCTGGTAGAGGCGCACGGCATTGAGATCGTTCCGATCATGCTGACGCATGAGGGACGCAGCTTCCGCGAATATTACGACATCACATCCGAGGACTACTGCAGGCTGCTCGAGACCAGCAGCGAGATTCCCGGCACGGCCATGACTACGCCGACCGTATTCCTCGAGTCCTACAACCGTGCATTTGAGCGCGGCTGCACGCATCTGCTGGCGGTGCTCATCAACGGCAACGGCTCGGGCACTTATCAGGCGGCGTGTCTTGCAAAGTCCATGTTCGAGGAGGAGCAGGGCGAGGGCAAAATGACCATCGAGGTCATCGACTCCAAGACATACACCTATATTTACGGACACATTGTTGTCAAGGCTGCCGAAATGCGCGAGCAGGGCGAGAGCTTTGACGCGATCGTCAGCGTGGTAAAAAGCCGTCTTAACCGCGTGGAAGCCTACCTCGGTGTGTACAGCCTCAAGTTCCTCAAGAAGTCCGGCCGTATTTCGGGCGGCGCGGCCTTCGTGGGTGAGGCGCTCGGTCTCAAGCCCATCAGCCATGTGTATGACGGTGCGGTAAAGGTGTGTGACAAGGTGCGCGGTGAGAAGGCACTCGTTGCCGGAATGAGCAAAAAAGTCTCCGCCCGTGTGGTGCAGCCGGATAAGCAGACGGCTATCCTGCTCTACGGCGACGTACCCGCCGAGCGTCTGGATGAAATGGAAAAGCGTCTGCGTACCGAAATCGGATTCCGCGATGTGGAACGCGTAGCGATCGGTCCTTCGGTTCTGACAAATACTGGTCCGCTGGCGATGGCTGTAGCGTATTATGGAACGCCGCGGGATTGATGCAAAAATTGTGAATGTTGTTTAATATTTCGCAACTTTTTGGCGAAAAACGCAAAAATCCTCTAAAAGCGAGTTGGAATGTGATGATTTTCACAATTTTGCTTGCGAATGACACGAATTACGAGTATAATTCTGTATTGGAAACGGAATTATTTAAGTAATAAGTTCGTGCTTTTGTTCCTTATTGTAACTTTATAATACATCTTAAAGGAGAGGGATATTTATGCAGTATAACAAGAAGAGCGTTGAGGATATCGACGTATCCGGCAAGAAGGTAATTGCCCGCTGCGATTTTAACGTACCGCAGGACGAGAACGGCAACATCACCGATGACAAGCGCATCCGTGCTTCGCTGGAGACCATCAACTACCTGCTGGATCACAACGCTGCTGTAATCCTGTGCTCGCACCTCGGCCGTCCGAAGGGCGAAGTAAACATGAAGTATTCGCTGGCTCCGGTCGCTAAGCGCCTGAGCGAGCTGCTTGGCAAGGAAGTCAAGCTGGCAAAGGACGTTGTAGGCGAGGACGCTAAGAAGCTGGCCGCTGAGGTTAAGCCGGGCGAGGTCGTTCTGCTTGAGAATGTTCGCTTTGAAAAGGGCGAGACCAAGAACGACGCTGCGCTGGCAAAGGCTATGGCTGACATGGCTGACATTTACGTCAACGACGCATTCGGCACCGCACACCGTGCACACGCTTCCACCGCAGGCATCGCAGATTACCTGCCGGCTGTATGCGGTTTCCTGATCAAGAAGGAAATCTCTATCATGGGCAAGGCCCTGAGCGATCCGGCTCGTCCGTTCGTTGCAATCCTGGGCGGCGCTAAGGTTTCCGACAAGATCGGCGTTATCGAAAACCTGATTGACAAGTGCGACACCATCATCATCGGCGGCGGCATGGCCTACACCTTCTCCAAGGCACAGGGCGGCGAGATCGGCACCTCTCTCTGCGAGGAAGACAAGATCGAGCTGGCACTCGGCCTGCTCAAGAAGGCTGCTGACAAGGGCGTTAAGCTGCTCCTGCCGGTTGATACCGTTTGTGCAGATCACTTCGGCGCGGACGCCGCTCCGGTCGTATACGAGGCTGGCAAGATCCCGGCTGACATGATGGGCATGGACATCGGTCCCAAGACCATTGAGCTCTTCTGCGCGGCGACGCGCGGCGCGGGCACCATCGTCTGGAACGGCCCCATGGGCGTTTTCGAGTTCCCTGCCTTTGCCAACGGCACCAAGGCCATGGCCAAGGCGCTCGCCGAGAGCGGCGCCGTGACCATCATCGGCGGCGGCGACAGCGCGGCGGCCGCCGAGCAGCTCGGCTTCGCCGACAAGATCACGCACATCTCCACCGGCGGCGGCGCGTCGCTTGAGTTCCTGGAGGGCAAGGAGCTGCCGGGCGTCGCCTGCCTGCTGGATAAGTAATAACATCGTTCTGCCCGCGCAGCGACGCGACCGAGCGTCAGCGCAGGGAGCCGCGCGTCAGCGCGCGTTCCGATCAGGGGCATCCCCACGGGGGATGCTGCCGGGCGTCGCCTGCCTGTTGGATAAGTAAGATTTTCAGAAAACATTTTTATATATTTAGGAGAGCATTTACCATGAATCGCAGATATCGCAAAACCATCATTGCCGGAAACTGGAAAATGAACAAGACCGCCACCGAGGCCAAAAAGTTTGCGGACGATTTCAAGGCTCTGCTGCCCAAGACCAAGTGGTGCGACGTGGTCGTGTGCGTGCCGAGCGTGGACATTTCCGCCGCCGTGCGCGCCTTTAAGGACAGCCGCGTGGCCGTCGGCGCACAGAATCTTTTCTATGAGGATCACGGTGCTTACACCGGCGAAGTCAGCGCCGCCATGCTGTGCGACCTCGGCGTGAAGTACGTCATCGTCGGCCACAGCGAGCGCCGCGCCATGTTCGGCGAGACCGATGCCATCGTCAACAAGAAGGTCCACGCCGCGCTGAACGCCGGCCTCAACCCCATTATCTGCGTGGGCGAGAGCCTTGACCAGCGCGAGATGGGCGTGACGATGGAGCTTATCGCCCTGCAGGTCAAGTCCGCGCTCGCGGGCGTGGCCGCGGAGAATATCCGCCGCTGCGTCATCGCCTACGAGCCCATCTGGGCCATCGGCACCGGCAAGACCGCCACCGGCGAGCAGGCCGCCGAGGTCTGCGGCTTCATCCGCGCCACCATCCGCGCCATGTACGGCGCGCGCATCGCCCGCTCCGTCACCATTCAGTACGGCGGCTCGATGAATCCCGCCAACGCTGCCGAGCTGCTCGGCCACGAGGACATTGACGGCGGTCTGATCGGCGGCGCGTCCCTCGACGCCGGCAAGTTCATGGACATCGTCAACGCAGCCAATCAGGGCTGAGCGAAAGGAGTCCTTGCGATGAATAAAACCCCCACCACCCTTATCATTATGGACGGCTTCGGTCTGAGCGATGAGGTCAAGGGCAACGCCGTGCGCGGCGCAAACACGCCCGTGCTCGACCATCTGAACGGCGAGTACGCGCATACGCAGCTCTCCGCCTCCGGTCTGGACGTGGGCCTGCCCGCCGGTCAGATGGGCAACAGCGAGGTCGGCCACACCAACATCGGCGGCGGCCGCGTGGTCTTTCAGGACCTGCCGCGCATCTCCCGCGCCATTGAGGACGGCACCTTCTTTGAAAATCCCGCCTACAACGCCGCGATGGACGCCTGTCTGGAAAAGGGCACGGCGCTGCACCTCTACGGACTGCTCTCCAACGGCGGCGTACACTCCACCGTGGAGCACGTCTGGGCGCTTTTGAAGATGGCCGGCATCAAGGGCCTCAAGCGCGTGTACCTGCACTGCTTCCTCGACGGGCGCGACGTCTCCCCCACCTCCGGCGCGGACTTCGTCGCCGAGGCGCAGAAAAAGTGCGCCGAGCTCGGCGTCGGCAAGATCGCGACCGTCATGGGCCGCTACTACGCCATGGACCGCGACAAGCGCTGGGACCGTCTTGAGCGCGCCTACGACGCGATGGTCTACGGCGAGGGCATCCAGAATCCCGATCCCGTCGCCGCCATCCGGGAATCCTATCAGAATGGCGTGACCGATGAATTTGTGGAGCCCGTCGTCTGCGACAAGGAGGGCACCATCTCCGACAACGACGCCATCATCTTCTTCAACTACCGCCCCGACCGCGCCCGCGAGATCACCCGCGCGTTCGTCGATCCCGCGTTCGACGGCTTCCAGCGCGAGTATTTCCCCGTCACCTACGTCTGCAACACCGAGTACGACGCCACGATGCCGAACGTGCTCGTCGCGTTCCCGCGCATCATGATCCATAACGGCCTCGGCGAATACCTCAGCAAGCTCGGCCTGACGCAGCTGCGCATCGCGGAGACCGAGAAGTACGCCCATGTCACGTTCTTCTTCAACGGCGGCGTTGAAGCGCCCTACCCCGGCGAGGACCGCGTGCTCGTCGCCTCTCCCAAGGTCGCGACCTACGACCTCCAGCCCGAGATGAGCGCCTACGAGGTCACGGAAAAGTGCGTCGAGCGCATTGAGTCCGGCGCGTATGACGTCATCATCCTCAACTTTGCCAACTGCGACATGGTCGGCCACACTGGGGTCTACGATGCCGCAGTGGAGGCGGTGGAGACGGTGGACAACTGCGTGGCCCGGGTGGTCCGGGCGGCCCAGGACATGGGCGGGGTGGTCCTCATCACCGCCGACCACGGCAATGCCGAGCAGATGCTGGACCAGGACGGCCAGCCTTTTACCGCCCACACCACCAACCCCGTCCCCTTCTGCATTGTGGGCGCCGACGTGCGCCTGCGGGACGGCCGCCTGGCCGACATCGCCCCCACCATGCTGGACCTGATGGGTCTGGACCAGCCGGAGGAGATGGACGGGAAAACCCTTATCCTCAACTAACGGCCCGGCCTCCGGGCCCGGCTTTTGGGAATCACAGCAAAAGGAGCAAATGAACATGAAGCAGATGATTGAAATCGTTGACGTTCTGGGCCGGGAAATCCTGGACTCCCGGGGCAACCCCACGGTGGAAGTGGAAATCACCCTGGACGACGGCACCGTGGGTCGGGCCGCTGTGCCCTCCGGCGCCTCCACCGGGGAGTATGAGGCCTGTGAGCTCCGGGATGGCGACCCGGCCCGTTACCTGGGCAAAGGTACCACCCAGGCGGTGGAGTATGTCAACCATGACATCGCCGAGGCCCTCATCGGCCTGAACGTCCTGGATCAGACCTACATCGACAAGCTCCTCATCGAGCTGGACGGCACCCCCAACAAGAGCCGCCTGGGGGCCAACGCCATTCTGGGGGCCTCCCTGGCCTGCGCCAAGGCCGCCAGCGAGAGCCTGGGGCTGCCTCTGTACGCTTACCTGGGCGGCGTCAATGCCAAGACCCTCCCCGTGCCGATGATGAACATCCTCAACGGCGGTGCCCACGCCACCAACAACGTGGACATTCAAGAGTTCATGATCATGCCCGTGGGGGCCAAGAGCTGGAAGGAAGCCCTGCGGATGTGCGCTGAGGTCTTCCACACCCTGAAGACCGTCCTGAAGGAGAACGGCACCCCCGCCGCCGGTGTGGGGGACGAGGGCGGCTATGCCCCCAACCTGAAAAAGGACGAGGACGCCCTGAAAGCCATTGTGGCCGCCATCGAAGCCGCCGGTTACAAGCCCTACGACGACTTCATGATCGCCATCGACGCGGCCACTTCTGAGTGGTACAACCCCGAAACCGGCTGCTATGACCTGCCCAAGGCCAAGAAGGCCATGACCCGCCAGCAGTTGGTGAATATGTGGAAGAAGTTCGCCGCCAACTACCCCATCCGCTCCCTGGAAGACGGCATGGGCGAGAACGACTGGGAGGGCTGGGCCCTGCTCACCAAGACCCTGGGCCAGCGCCTCCAGCTGGTGGGGGATGACCTGTTCGTCACCAACACCCAGCGCCTGAAGACCGGCATCCAGAAAGGGGTGGCCAACGCCATCCTCATCAAGGTCAACCAGATCGGCACCCTGACCGAGACCCTGGACGCCATCCAGATGGCCAACCGGGCCGGGTACACCGCCGTGGTCTCCCACCGCTCCGGGGAGACGGAGGACACCACCATCGCCGACCTGGCCGTAGCCCTGAACGCCGGCCAGATCAAGACCGGCGCCCCCAGCCGCACCGACCGGGTGGCCAAGTACAACCAGCTGCTGCGCATCGAGGAGGAGCTGGACGAGGTGGCCCAGTACCTGGGGAAGGACGCGTTCTTCAACCTGAACCTCCAGTAAAAACAAGCTGAGAAACTGCAAAACGGTCTTCCGCGCACACTGGCGCGGGAGACCGTTTCTTTTTCTCTAGCCTTCGCCCCTCCCCTGCCCCGGGTTGCCAGCCAGAAACAGCAGAAGCCCAGCGGCTAACCCGGCCAGGAGTCCCATTGCACTTCCCCCATGGGCCCATAGGAGCAGCATCCACCGGGACACCCCGGTTCCCAACCGCAGGGCCAAGGGGAGCAAAAGGCACACCACCCCGCCGGCCAGGCACCTCTGCCGGGCCCGGCGCTCCAACGTCAAGGGGAACCGCAACCCCAACACGCCCCCTGCCGCAATGCCCAGCAGCAAGCCCAGCACGGGGCCGAAAAACAGAAGTTCGTAGAGCAGCCCATACCCAGGATATCCCCGCTGGTACCCCTGCACCAGCCAGGGCTCCAGCCCGCCATGGCAGACGGCAAAGGCGGTCACCGCTGCCGCTGCCAGCCCCACCGTCACCCCCACCCGCTTCCGGCTGGGGCGGTAGGGTTGGGGCGGACCGTACAGCAGGGTGGTTACCTCCACCCCCAGGGCGGCCGCGATGGCCTCCAGCTGGTCCAGGTCTGGGTGGGACACGTTCCGCTCCCAGTTGGACACCGCCTGCCGGGTGACGTGCAGCTTCTCTGCCAGCTGGTCCTGGGTAAGGCCTTGGGCCACCCGAAGTTTTTTAAGATTGCCCCCGATGGTCATGGTCGCTCCCTCCTTTCCCGCTTTCAGCATAGCAGATGGGGAGAGGAATGTCACGCAACAGATGGTTGCGTAGGGAGAAAGGGCCCCATCCCGGGGCCGGGACACCGTGCCAGTGGGGCGCGGCGCGGCCTATGCCCGCCCAGCCGGTGAGTAAAAAGAAAGCCCACCTCCCGTCTAGGAAAACCAGAAACAGGGCGGAGAGAACCTCTCTCCGCCCTGTTATACTTTCGTCTGGTCTTTCTCCAAAGAAAGAACGTCGGCCTCAAAACAGACTAATCTGGCTGGTCTCAGGCATGCTCCCCAGAGCGCCGGCCTCCCGGAGCTGCTCCACGTGGGTCTTGGAGACCTTGGGGCAGGCGGCCAGCAGCTCCTCCTGGGAGATGAAGGTCCGCCCCGCCCGGTTCTCTACGATGGAGAGGGCCGCCGTCTCCCCCAGGCCGGGGATGGCGGTGAAGGGGGGCAGCAGGCTCCCCTTCTCCTCATCCATGAGGAACTTGGTGGCGTCCGACCGGTACAGGTCGATGGTCTCGAAGGTGAACCCCCGGAGGTAGAACTCATAGCACACTTCCAGGGTGACCATCATGTCCTCCTCCACCGCAGCGGCGTCTTTGTCCTTGGCCTCGATCTCCTTCATCTTCTGTTTGCACACTTCCATCCCCTGGCACATGCAGGTGGCGTCCAGGGCCTTGGCCCGGATGGAGAAGTAGGCGGCATAGAAGGCCAGGGGCCTGTGTACCTTGAACCAGGCGATGCGGAAGGCCATCATCACGTAGGCCACCGCGTGGGCCTTGGGGAAGAGGTACTTAATCTTTTTACAGGAGCCGATGTACCAGTCCGGTACCCCGGCGGCCCGCATTTCCTCCTCCGCTCCCTCGGGCAGGCCTCTTCCCTTCCGGACTGCCTCCATAATCTTAAAGGACCGCTTCTCTGGCATGCCACAGGAGATGAGATATAGCATGATGTCATCCCGGCATCCAATGGCCTGATCCACAGTGGCCGTCTTGGAGGTAATGAGGTCCTTGGCGTTGCCCAGCCACACATCGGTACCGTGGGAGAAGCCAGACAGGCGGATGAGGGTGTTGAACCGCTCCGGCTGGGTGTCCATCAGCATCTGCCGGGTGAACCGGGTGTTGAATTCCGGAATGGCTACGGCCCCGGTGGGGCCCAAAATGGGGTCGTTCTCATAGCCCAGAACCTTGGAGGAGGTGAAGATGGACATGGTGTCCTTGTCATCCAGAGGAATTTTCTGGGCGTCCACCCCGGTCATATCCTCCATCATCCGGATCATGGTGGGATCATCATGGCCCAGCATATCCAGCTTCAGCAAATTCTCCTCCATGGAGTGGTATTCAAAATGGGTGGTAATGGTGTCCGCCGAGGGGTCGTCCGCCGGGTGCTGCACCGGGCAGAAGTCCCAAATCTCGTTTTCCTGGGGAATGACCACCAGGCCGCCGGGGTGCTGGCCGGTGGTCCGGCGGACCCCCACACAGCCGGAGGCCAGCCGGTTCTCCTCCGCCCGGGACACGGTCCTGCCCCGCTCCGACAGGTACTTTTTCACATAGCCAAAGGCTGTTTTCTCCGCCACGGTGCCGATGGTCCCGGCCCGGAACACGTGGGACTTTCCAAACATCTCCACACAGTAGGCATGGGCCTTGGCCTGGTACTCCCCGGAGAAATTCAGGTCAATGTCCGGCACCTTGTCGCCGCCGAAGCCCAGGAAGGTCTCAAAGGGGATGTTGAAGCCGTCCTTGTCAAAGGCAGTCCCACACTTGGGACACACCGCATCCGGCAGGTCCGCCCCGCAGCCGTAGCCCTTGGGCACGTCGAAGGTGGTGAATTTGCAGTCCGGATTGGGGCAGCGGTAATGGGGCGGAAAGGAATTGACCTCTGTAATACCTGCCATGTAGGCCACAATGGAAGAGCCCACAGAACCACGGGAGCCCACCAGATAGCCATGCTCCAGAGAGTTCTGCACCAGCTTCTGGGCGGACATGTAAATCACGTCATAGTGGCAGCGGATGATATCCCCCAGCTCCGTCTCCACCCGCTTGGTGATGAGTTCCGGGGGATTCTCCCCGTAGAGCCGGTGCATCTTGCCGTACACCAGGCTTTTCAGATCCTCTACCGAGTTCTCAATGGAGGGGGCGAACAGATTGTGGGGGACAGGCCGAAGGGTCTCGCACATGTCTGCAATGGAGTTGGGATTGCACACCACCACTTCATAGGCCTTCTCAGGACCCAGGTAGGAAAACTCCTCCAGCATTTCATCCGTGGTGCGAAAATACAGAGGATTGGGCTTATCACAGTCGTCAAATCCCTTGGTGGCCAGGAGAATATGGCGGTAGATC
>OLSP01003816.1_pt1 | contig 9985 bp, 10 predicted proteins | sample 1672941 | NCBI WGS metagenome assembly OLSP01 (sample SAMEA3136739, study PRJEB25190) | human gut metagenome
AGTGTCCCATCTGCTGGATTTCACGCATAGAACGCATCAGGTCTTCACGGCTGAACAGGTCACCCGGACGGGTACGGAGTTCACGGCGTACTACGTTTTCGTACAAACGGTCGTTACCATTGATGCTGATCTTATTAATGGTAGCCTGACGGCCTTCGTAAATACGCATTTCCAGGTCGATGGAGTCTCCTACAATATTTACTTCTACGGGTTCGAGGCTGTAGAACAAGTAACCGTTGTTATAGTAGAGGTTACCGATAGCATCTTCGTCTGACATGGTACGTTCTTCCAGTAATTTCTGGTTGTATACATCACCTTTCTTCATGCGAAGCATAAAGTTCAACTGTTCGGAAGGATACAAGGTGTTACCTACCCACGTTACATTACGCAGATAATATTTTTCTCCTTCATCAATCTTCATGAAGATGTCTACGGTGCGGTCATCGTACGGTTTGATGCTATCTTCTACGATCATAGCATCGCGATAGCCTAATTCGTTGTACTTATCGATGATCAACTGCTTGTCTGCCTCGAAGTTTTCTTCCACGAACTTCTTGGTACGGAACAGATTGAGCAATTTATTCTTTTCGTTGGTTTTCTTCATGATGCGTTTCAACTTCTTAGTTGCAATCGCTTCATTGCCAACGATGGTGATTTCGTGTACTTTTACCTTCTCCTTTTTGTCAATGTCGATATCCACGATCACCTGGTTATCGTTGGATACATCGTCTTTCTGCGAGATGATAACTTCTGCGTTCTTAAAGCCTTTATCATCAAAGTAGCGCTTAATCAAAGTTTTGGCGCGGTCAATGACATTCGGGGTCACCTGTCCGCCCTTAATCATACCAATCCGGCTTTCTATATCCTCGCGCTCTGACTTCTTCACGCCGTGATAGCGGATATTGGATACACGCGGACGCTGAGTCAGATGAATCGTAAGCCAGACCTTATCGCCTTCTATCTTATCTGCGGTGATTTGAACATTGGAGAACAGACCATGCTTCCAGTAACGCTTACAAGCCTGAGTGACTTCGTCACCCGGTATGGTAAGCGTTTGTCCTACAGACAAACCGGATAGTCCGATCAGTACATAGTCCTCATAGTTCTTAACTCCTTCTACTTTAATTTCTGCAATTTCATACTTCTTGGGTGTTCCCGAATAGAGAATAACCGGTTTTGCTGCATCATTATCGGTGCCATTGGCATCTTGAGCCGCACTTGTCAGTACACAACCGAAGAGGCAGATAAACGCTGTGAGTATAGAGAAAATACGATAGTGCATTTATGTTTTTGATTAAATATGTTTGAGTTTAACTGATTTGTTCACTGGTTTTGCCGAATCTGCGTTCCCGTCTCTGGTAGTCGCAAATGGCTTTGCAAAGTTCCTCTTCCCGAAAATCGGGCCAATAGGTTTCACAAAAATAAAGTTCCGAATACGCGCATTGCCAAAGAAGGTAATTACTCAGACGGATTTCTCCACCGGTGCGTATCAGCAAGTCGGGGTCAGGCATGAAGTGGGTAGTCAGGTGCTTTGACATTAAATCGCAGTCGATCTGTTCGGGCGTCAATTCTCCTTTCTGCACCAAAGCGGCAATTTGCCGGCTGGCTTCTGTGATTTCCCAACGTGAAGAGTAGCTGAGTGCAAGTACCAGGCACATACCTGTATTCTTAGAAGTATTTTCTACGCAATTGTATAAACGTGTCTGTACATTTGCGGGTAACTTTTCTATATCTCCGATGATCCGGAAACTGATGTTATTTTTCATGAACGTGTCCTCTTCGATGGAGTCGAAAAGAAGGCTCATCAAGGCTGCCACTTCATCTGTCGGGCGATTCCAGTTTTCGGTTGAGAACGTATATAGGGTCAGATATCTGATGCCCAGTCTGGCTGCCTCTTCGGCTATTACATGGACGGTTTCTGCACCGACCTGATGTCCGTAGCTGCGCTCGTGTCCGCGCTGCTTCGCCCATCGTCCGTTGCCATCCATGATAATCGCCACATGCTGGGGTATCCGGCTCAAATCAATTTGTTCTTTATATTGCATCTTTTTTAGTTGTTACATTCCTTACATCTTGGGAAGAGGTCGTAGGTGACGAAAAAGACGGTAAATGCATAACTGTCTTTATTCTTCCAACCTTTTCCTTTTATCTGGTATGGGTCTTCCAGTTGCAAACCTTCCCGTTGAGTAACATCCAACTGGTCGCTAAGGCTGAACCGCATCGTAAACTCGCATCCTATATTGATGCGTGGGGTTGCTTTGAATTTTATTCCCACTCCTATGGGGATGTTCATCGTAAAGACCGTTTTTACAGGCTTTGGTGCAAACGTAAAACCCAATCCACCTAATATATAAGGTGTAAATCGACGGTCACCCCGGTACGTATTACCGATACCATATCCCAAAAAGTTATATTCAAACTGTGCTCCCAAATCGATTATAGTCCGTTTGAAAGTGGCATACTCTCCATTCGGATACACATTTTTGAAATCTCTCGTGTCACCGGAAATCCTGCCGGCTGTCAGGTTGCCTTTTATTGCCATGTGTGGATTCAGTAAATACCGGGCTATAAAACCTCCCGCTATACCTGTATCTTTAAACGGGGTGCTGCTATTTGCATCTCCCATATAAAAACTTCCTCCAATGACTCCTCCCATCTCCCAAGTATATTCTTCCTGTGCCATGGCACAACAGAATGGGAACATGAGCAGGCAAAATACTATCTTTATATTTCTTGTAATAGTCATACCGTTTTCTTGTTACTCCTTAACTATATAAGGAAACGGAAATTTGACTATTTTATTATTGTTGCTTGAATCCCAGTTTGTTTAGACGTCCACGCCAAACAGAACCGTCTTGATTCCATACAATCCAAATATAATGGTTCTTATCAATAGCCAGAGAATAATCTCCCTTACCTTCGAATAAGCTCTCATATTCAATTGTTTCTTCCTCGTCTTCGTCTCCCTTAATGATAACTTTTTCTGATGCATATCTGAATTTATCAGCAGATTCATTCCATGCAATGCCTGCAAGGGAAGAATAGATGGTTTTAAACTCTCCACCCATCATGTGGAATTGGCTTCCATAATACATGATTGCTGGATTCTTCATAGCTGGGCAAGAAAAGTCTGTCGGGGTACTCATATCGGCCCAAACAAGTCCGTCCTTTGAGAACCAAGGTATTGTAGCTTCAACCGTTTCTTCAACATTGCCTACTACTACTGTTTGTTTGATACCACTTGCATTCGTGAATACAGTAGAATATATTTCTTTTAAAGGGAAATCAGAGGGAACTTCTTCGCCTTCTTTCCAAGTTGTTTCTCCGGCGCTTTTTGCACAGAAGAAATTCTTTCCATCTTTTGCAAAGATACCGGTAAGCATATTTTCACTTCCTGTTACCTCATCTGCAGGAATACCTGCTAAGAATGTTACCATGTACATTCCCTGCATATCCATTTCTTCCCAATTTGTACCATTATCGGAGTAGAATGCTTTTCCACTCTCTGCTGTAGTATATAATCGGTTGTTGAAGTTAATGATAGAAGTTAATTTTGTATCTGAAGGAAGTCCGCTGATAATCAGGTTTCCCCATTGGATGCTTTCAAAATTTGGATTTGATACGGAAGTGCGATATGCTGTTGTCGTAGAGGTGTAGACTAATAAATCTTCATTCAAAACGACAGATCTTTGCTTACCGGAAGCCGGAGAAGCAGGAAGTGATGGCATTTCTCTCCAAATCAGTGAGTCCGGATCCTGTGTGTGAACATTTACCCAAATCTTATATTCGCGGGTCGTAATTCCATCGGCAGCGTGTACTTTCAGTGTAATTCCACCTGTCTCGGTGCTCAAATCAACTGAGTCGTTCATGTTGAATATAGTATCATTCAGACCAGAAGTTACCCATCCTGTTACCGTCAGTGTGTCAATTAAGATACGTTTTAAGATAGAATCAGCACCCATAGGAAGCGAGTCTACATTATAAATTTCTCTTTTCAACTGGTCAATCGTAAACTTATAATATACGCCTTTTGTTATACTATCAATACCAAAGGCACGTATCGTCGCGTCGGAACTATATTCATAATTTTCATCTGAGTCAAGACACGAACTTATGGCAATTGACATAAGAAGAAAACTCAGTATTACGGATAAAAACTTTATTCTCATTTTCTAAAGATAGTGTTTATTTACAAGTTGCAAAAATAGGAACATTTTTTTCTATAATTAGCATCCCGGGGAAGTTTTATATAAAATTATAGATAATACCCCTGTTTTTCTCGATAAAAAAGCATCAAAATGAGGTAATTCGGACTATTTCGTTGCTGTATAATGCCGTATACTTCTGCCGAAAGATTGCTCACTGGCATAACTAATTTTATCGTTCATTTCAGGAGCTTTAACACCGGATATCAGTGATCTGGGGCTTTCTTCAACATATGCTTCATCCCAAAGCCCCGCATCGATGAAAGATTGTAGTAAGGTGCTTCCGCCCTCCACCAACAGAGATTGAATACCACGCTCATACAATATCTGCATGATCTGAGGCAATATGTCCTGTTGGAAATCTATCGGGAGATATTCCACGTTGGGCAGAGCGTCATGAAAATGTTCGGTAAAGACGAGTGTCAGTACACTTCCGTCAAACAAATGAAGGGTAGGAGACAGACTCTGTTTCCGGTCGATGACGAGACGTATGGGAGAGCGCCCATACCAGTTGCGTACATTTAAAGATGGATTGTCCAGTTTAGCAGTACGTGTGCCTACAAGAATGGCAGAATGTTCCGCTCTCTTTTTATGTACCAGCATGGAGGTTAAGGGAGTGGATAGAATCACAGGATTACCCTCGGTCCGGCATAAGTCAATAAACCCGTCTGCGGATTCTGCCCATTTCAGTGTGATATATGGGCGGTGCAAGGTGTGAAAGGTTATGAATCTTTTGATTAGGTGTCGACATTCGTCTTCCAGTACTCCTACGATTACTTCTCGTCCGGCATCTTTCAGCTTCTGTATGCCCCGTCCGGCAACCTTGGAAAAAGGGTCCTGGCAGCCGATGACGATACGGGGGATTTGTTTTTCAATAATCAAATCTGCACAGGGGGGAGTTTTCCCGTGATGAGAGCAGGGCTCCAGACTTACATAGATGGTGGAACGCTTTAGTAATGAGGTCTCTTTTACGGAACGAATAGCATTGACTTCAGCGTGTGCTTTTCCGCAACGTACATGATAGCCCTCACCGATGATTTTCTCGTCGCATACGATTACCGCACCTACCATCGGGTTGGGAGCGGCGTTGCAAAGTCCGTTTTGCGCCAATTGTATACAGCGGCGCATGTATTTTTCTTCTTCTATGTGTGCCATTTTTCTATGATAATTCTTACTTTTGCACCCCAAAATGGATTCTTCGCAGTAGGATACGGACGGAGATCGGTCTGACCGGGAAGCCGAACAGGTGAAGAATCCGCTAAATATCCATTATGAACATTACCGCCTCTTACATTCGCCGGAAATTGCAGGGCCGTTATGATCCCCGCGAAGCCGGAAACCTGTCCCGGATTATCTGTTGCGAGATATTGGGGCAGCAAACTGTGGATTATTATCTGGGCAAAGATATAATTTTATCTGTAAAAGAGGAACAGGAATTGGAAAGCATTCTTGCCCGTTTACATAATTTTGAACCGATACAATATATTTTAGGGGAAGCCCGCTTCTTGGGAAGAACTTTTCGCGTGACTCCGGGTGTACTCATTCCCCGTCCGGAAACCGAGGAACTGGTAGAGATGATGTTGAAAGAACTTTCTCCCGTTTCTCGTGTTTTAGACGTTGGGACAGGTAGCGGTTGTATCGCCATTTCTTTGGCGAAAGAATTACCGGAGTCGCAAGTCACCGCTTGGGATGTATCGGGAGAAGCTTTATCTATTGCTGCTGCTAATAGTAAGGCTTTGCAGGCATCTGTACGGTTCGAACAGCGCGATGTGTTAACTTATGAACCTTGTGTGGTGGACTGTTATGATGTAATTGTGAGCAATCCGCCTTATGTTACTGAAGCTGAGAAACAGGAGATGGAACATAATGTGCTGGATTGGGAGCCTTCGTTGGCATTGTTTGTGCCCGATACAGATCCTTTACGTTTTTATCGTCGCATAGCCGTGCTGGGACTTGAGATGCTTACGTCCGGTGGAAAACTTTATTTTGAAATTAACCGTGCTTTTGGAAAGGATACTGTAGCGATGTTGTGTGAAACAGGATATCGCGCGGTCAGACTCCAAAAGGACATATCTCATAATGATCGATTTGTAATAGCCGAAAAATGACGAATATTACTGAAACAGAGGCGCTGAATAAAGTAGCTGCCTATTGCTCTACAGCGGAACATTGCCGTGCTGAGATTTCTGAAAAACTACAGCGTTGGGGATTGCCCTATGATGTCATTGACCGCATTCTCAAGCGGCTGGTAGATGAAAAATATATTGATGAAGAGCGCTTCTGTCGTGCCTTTGTGAATGATAAATATCGCTTTGCCAAATGGGGGAAAGTGAAAATTGCCCAAGCACTGCAACTGAAGAAAATTTCTTATAATACATGCCGGCAGTTCTTGAATGAAATAGATGAAGAAGAATACTTGTCTATTTTAGATAGTTTGCTGACTGCAAAAAGGAAAAGCATACATGCGGAGAATGAGTATGAACTGAATGGAAAATTGATGCGTTTTGCCCTGAGTCGGGGTTTTGAAATGAAAGATATTCGTCATTGTATACAACTTTCTGACGAAAATGACGACTTTGAGTGAAAAATCTCTTTATTCTTTTTTTTATTCTCGTTCTGTTTCTGTATTTTTGTGCCATATTTACTATAAATAGCTAATTTAGTTATGAGAACTTTAGAAAAACTATTCGCAGAGAAGTTGCTGAAGATAAAAGCGATTAAACTACAACCGGCAAATCCCTTTACATGGGCTTCCGGATGGAAATCTCCCTTTTACTGTGATAACCGCAAAACACTTTCTTATCCTTCTTTGCGTAATTTTGTAAAGATTGAGATTACCCGTTTGATATTGGAACGTTTCGGGCAGGTGGATGCAATTGCCGGCGTAGCAACAGGCGCTATCCCTCAGGGAGCTTTGGTTGCCGATGCGCTGAATTTGCCGTTTGTGTATGTACGTTCTACCCCGAAAGACCATGGATTGGAAAACCTGATCGAAGGAGAGCTTCGCCCGGGTATGAAAGTTGTGGTGGTTGAAGATTTGATTTCTACAGGTGGAAGTAGCTTGAAGGCCGTAGAAGCTATTCGTCGCGACGGATGTGAAGTAATCGGTATGGTTGCAGCTTATACCTATGGTTTCCCGGTTGCAGAAAAAGCATTCAAGGATGCCAAAGTTCCTTTGGTGACGCTGACGAATTATGAAGCGGTTCTGGATGTTGCACTTCGTACGGGTTACATCGAAGAAGATGATATTGCAACGCTGAACGAATGGCGTAAGGACCCTGCACATTGGGATGCTGGAAAGTAACGGCGGTTTATACTATAAAATAATTAATATGATAAAAGGGCCATTCGGATAGTTTCTGTCCGGATAGTTCTTTTTTTGTCTTTTAAAGAGAATCAAAATATGACAAAATTTGAAAGTAGTGTAAAAACTATACCTGCCTCACAGGAGGCTGTTTATGAGAAACTTTCTGATTTGAATAATCTGGAGAAGTTTAAAGACAGCTTGCCGGAGGATAAAGTTAAGAATTTGAGCTTTGACTCGGAGAGTATGATGATAGAAGTAGCTCCTGTGGGTAAAATAGCACTGAGCATAGTAGAAAAAGAACCATGCAAGTGTATTAAGTTTGCCACAACTACTTCACCACTGCCCTTCAATTTGTGGATACAGATTGTTCCGGTAACAGAAACAGAATGTAAACTGAAATTGACCATTGGCTTGGAACTGAATCCTTTCATGAAAGGTATGGTTCAGAAACCTTTGCAAGAAGGGTTGGAAAAGATGGCGGATATGCTGTCGATAATACCTTATTAATCACTAACTGTTAATCACTAAATAAATGGCTCAGAAACTTTGGGAGAAATCCGTTCAAGTAAATAAGGATATAGAACGCTTCACGGTGGGACGTGATCGCGAGATGGACCTTTATCTGGCTAAACATGATGTGGTAGGTTCTATGGCTCACATCACCATGCTCGAAAGTATTGGTCTGCTGACGAAGGAAGAGCTGGCTCTTTTGCTTGAAGAACTGAAAAATATCTATGCGACCGCCGAGAAAGGGGAGTTTGTGATAGAAGAAGGAGTGGAAGATGTACACTCGCAGGTGGAATTGATGCTGACGCGTAAATTGGGTGATATAGGCAAGAAGATACATAGTGGTCGTTCGCGCAACGATCAGGTGTTGCTCGATCTGAAACTTTTCACGCGTGCGCAGATTAAGGAGATTGCTGAAGCTGTGGAACAACTGTTTCATGTGCTGATATGCCAGAGTGAGCGTTTTAAAGATGTGCTGATGCCGGGTTATACTCATTTGCAGATAGCTATGCCGTCTTCTTTCGGATTGTGGTTTGGTGCTTATGCCGAGAGTCTGGTGGATGATATGCTCTTTTTGCAGGCAGCATTCAAGATGTGTAATCGTAATCCTTTGGGTTCGGCTGCCGGGTATGGTTCTTCATTCCCATTGAATCGTACGATGACAACACGTTTGTTGGGCTTTGACTCTTTAAACTATAATGTTGTTTATGCCCAGATGGGGCGTGGCAAGATGGAACGTAATGTAGCTTTTGCTTTGGCGAGTATTGCCGGAACTATCTCCAAACTGGCTTTTGATGCTTGTATGTTCAACAGTCAGAACTTCGGTTTCGTGAAGCTGCCTGATGATTGCACGACAGGTTCCAGCATTATGCCCCATAAGAAGAACCCGGATGTCTTTGAATTGACGCGTGCCAAGTGCAATAAACTGCAATCATTGCCACAACAGATTATGATGATTGCCAATAATTTGCCGTCCGGCTATTTCCGGGATTTGCAAATTATTAAGGAAGTCTTTTTGCCTGCTTTCCAAGAATTGAAAGACTGTTTGCAGATGACTACCTATATCATGAATGAAATAAAGGTGAACGAACATATCCTCGACGATGACAAATACCTGCTTATTTTCAGTGTGGAAGAAGTGAACCGCTTGGCACGTGAAGGTATGCCTTTCCGGGATGCTTATAAGAAAGTGGGATTGGACATTGAAGCCGGAAACTTCTCACACAGCAAGCAAGTGCATCACACACATGAGGGAAGTATCGGTAATCTCTGTAACGATGAAATCTCGGCGCTGATGCAGGAAGTGGTAGATGGTTTCAATTTTCATGGAATGGAAGTAGCTGAAAAAGCTTTGCTTGGTCGATAAATGCGATATTGTATGCGGAAACTCTGTATAGTCATAGGAATGCTTTGGTTGTGTGTCACCAGTTGTGGTGATTCTTACGAATCGAGCATTCCTTCCGTTACCTTTAATTTTTCATGTAGTCTTTCACAGTCTCCTTATTATAAGATTACGACTCCCGGTCAGTTTCTGAAGATAGAGAAGAATGTAAATGGACTGCCGGTGGGCTATGCGGGATTGATTATCGGGCAGAGTGTTTTCTCAGAGGGGAATACTTATGTTGCTTATGATGCAGCTTGTCCGGTGGAGGCCAGTCGTAATGTTTCGGTAGAGGTCTTAGAAGATGGATTGGGGACGGCAGAATGTCCTAAATGCCATACCCAATATAATTTGAGTAGTGGCGGATTTCCTACGGGGGAAGGTACAGAGTATCTGAAACATTATAAAGTCACCGTGTCCGGCACTTCTTTGCAAGTGAGGAACTAATAAAACTGTAACATTTTCCATGTAAAAAATTTGGCTGTAACGGGGAAACTCCTTATCTTTGCACCCGTTCTACAAAAAAGACCTGCGGAAATAGCTCAGTTGGTAGAGCATAACCTTGCCAAGGTTAGGGTCGCGAGT
>OLSP01003823.1_pt1 | contig 9973 bp, 5 predicted proteins | sample 1672941 | NCBI WGS metagenome assembly OLSP01 (sample SAMEA3136739, study PRJEB25190) | human gut metagenome
CCGGACGGAAAACCTTTGCTCCCGGAAGTCCTACATAAAGCTGTGCGATTTCTGCTCCGTCGTATTTCCCTGTGTTGCGAAGGGTAAAGGTTACACTGTCTGGTTTCACCTGAAGGTTGCCATATTCAAATGTAGTGTAGGAAAGACCATGTCCAAATGGATAATTTACTGGCACACCAGCTGTGTCAAAATAGCGGTATCCTACATAAATTCCCTCTCTGTACTCAGAGTTACGCTCCTGGGAAGGATAATAATTGTAAGAAGGTGTGTCCTCGTATTTCTTAATGTAAGTTTCAGCAAGCTTTCCGGATGGGTTGACTTTGCCGGAAAGAATATCAAGCACTGCACCTGCACCTGCCTGACCCATGAGAGCGGTGTGAAGCAGGGCTTTGAAATGATGGTGCCATGGCATTTCAATAACAGAACCTGCACTGATGATACCAATCATGTTTGCGTTGGCTTTTGCCAGCTCCTGGATCAGGTTGATCTGGTTCTGCGGAATGCGGAGATGCTTGCGGTCAAGACCTTCTGTCTCGCTTTTCTCGTTCAATCCGAAGAAAAACAGAACCACATCAGAACGGCGGGCAAGATCTACGGCCTCTTTTTTCATGGTCTCATCTTCTTTTCCGTCACGCTGATAGCCACGGACGATTCCAGTCACAGAGATTCCGCTGGTCTCCAGCATGTCCTTGATGGAATCTACTTTTGTGGAGTTTACCATGGAAGAACCTGCCCCCTGGTATCTTGGGTCAAAAGCGAAGTCACCGATTATGGCTGCCTGAACCTTCGCTCCAACCGGAAGGATTCCGTCCTCATTTTTCAGAAGTACTGCGCTGTTCTCGCAGGCAAGACGTGCCAGCTTGTGGTGCTCCTCATGAAGGGCTTTCTTGTCCGCCACTTTTTTATAATGCTTTGCATTCTCGGTGGTAGTAAGTACCAGATCAAGAAGCTCGTCTACGCGCTCGTCGATGTCCTTCTCACTGATCTTGCCGCTTTCTACGCTGGCAAGAAGCTCTCTTGCCGCATCAAGTCCCGGAGTCGGCATTTCCAGAGTGGAACCGTTCTTTACACCGAGAGAATGGTCGTTAGAAGCACCCCAGTCAGTGATAACAGAGCCTTCGAAGCCCCATTCGTCACGGAGAATGTCTTTCAGCAGATGCTCGTTTTCGTTGGCGTAAACACCGTTTACCTCGTTGTAGCTGCTCATAACCGTTTTCGCGCCGCCCTCTTTGATGGCAATCTCAAAACCGGTGAGGTAGATCTCACGGAGAGTTCTCTCATCTACCACTGCGTTCATTGCCATACGGCGAAGCTCCTGGCTGTTTACAGCGAAATGTTTTGCGCAGGCTGCTGCTCCTGTGCTCTGCACACCGCGGATAAAAGCAGCTGCCATTTTTCCGGAAAGATAGGGATCTTCGGAAAAATACTCGAAGTTACGTCCACAGAGAGGATTTCTCTTAATGTTCAGTCCCGGTCCAAGAAGAACGTTTACGTCTTCTTCCATGGATTCTTCACCAAGGGCAACGCCTACCCTCTGCTCCAGTTCTTCATCCCAGCTGTTTGCCATAGCTGCCGCTGTAGGAAAACAGGTTGCCGGCACTGCCGGATTGATTCCCAGATGATCTCCTGCTCCAGCCTGTTTGCGCACACCATTCGGTCCGTCTGAACAGAAAATCGCCGGGATATCCAGACGCGGGAAATCTCTTGTCTGCCACTCGCTTTTTCCGCTGAGGAATGCGGCTTTTTCCTTCAGGGTCATGTTATCTATGATATTCTGATATTTCATGCTTGTGATTACCCCCTTTTATATTGCCATAAATATAACACAACCCCGTCTGTAAAAGACGGGGTTGGCACAAACTGTCAATATATTGCACAAGATGCATTTAAAAACCATTTATTTTCATCCCAGCACTTTCTGCAGCGTTTTCTCCAGCACCTGCAGATTCACAGGCTTGGAAAGATGTCCGTTCATACCGCTTGCAAGGGATCGTTTCACATCCTCGTCGAAAGCGTTGGCGCTCATTGCGTAAATCGGGATTTTTTTGCAGTCCTCACGATCCAGATTCCGGATGGTCCGGGTAGCTTCCAGTCCGTCCATTTCCGGCATCATAATATCCATAAAGATCATATCGTAATATCCGGAAACGGATTCTTCCATGCGCCGCACAGCTTCTTTGCCGTTAACTGCCTGCTCGGTTTCAATTCCGTAATTTTCAAGGATCGTACAGATAATTTCCATATTCAGCTCATTATCCTCAACCACCAGGATTCTTTTTCCCGGGAAGCTGATCTCCTCCGGCTGGCTGGTGACCGTAGTCTTCTCACCGCTTACCGGCTGAAACTTCACGCTAAAGCTGAAGCTGCTTCCCTTACCAGGTTCACTTTCCAGCTTAATATCGGAATCCATCATCCGCACAATTCTTCTGCTGATGGCAAGACCAAGACCAGTGCCCTGTTTTCTTGCATTTTCAGAATTATCCGCCTGCTCGAACTGCCGGAAAATAAGCTGCTGTTTCTCAGGTGCAATTCCAATTCCATCATCCCTGACCTGAAAATACAGATTGGAAAACCCTTTCTCTTCTTCCGTCTCGCGAACGGTCAGCCACACATGTCCATCTGGCTTGGAATACTTCAGCGCATTTCCCAGAAGATTTACCAGAACCTGGTTCAGCCTCAGGGAATCTGCCAGAAACCAATGGTTTTTCAGCTGGATATCTGCTATATACTGAATGTTATTTTCGTTCAGCTTCGCTTCCAGCAAAGGACGAAGTCCCTGTATCATCTCCATGAGATTACATTTTTCTTCGATCAGCCTCATCTTTCCGCTCTCGATCTTGGACATATCCAGAATATCGTTGATAAGCCCAAGCAGATATTCCGAGGAGTGCTCGATTTTTCTCAGACAGTCGATCCGCCGCTCCTCAGTCTGTCCATCTTTCAATGCAATCTCCGTCATACCGATAATACCGTTCATAGGAGTACGGATCTCATGAGACATACGGGCCAGGAAATCCGATTTCGCCTTGGCAGAAAGATCGTGACGCTCCAGATTCAACCGGTTCTGAATAATTGCGCTGATTTCTTCCAGACACTTACACTCTTCTTTTTTCTCCAGAACATCCTGGTCAATGTCCCGGAATACAATACTTCCGGAATACTGTCCGTTGTCTGTCATATGGAATACAATATCGTTTCTGCCTGAAGTAAAAGGCTGAATCAGCGGCTCTTTCCGTATGCTTTCCCCGGAAGTCAGAAGCTGCTGCATTTCCTGGGTCTCCACAAAGTGCTGGTATTGCTTCTCAGAACAGTGGACCATACCGTCCCAGCCATCCTTTTTTTCCCAGGTTTTCCAGCAGTACAGCAGGTTATTTACCATATATTCCCCATTGAAATGGGTGATCACAATGTCTGTCAGATGGTATTTCTCCTGCAGCTTCAATGCCAGAATATCCAGAACCACAGAAGTATCACCATCTCTGTCAAACAGGTTCAGAGCTATAGAGGAAAGTGTCATTTCCTTCAGACGTTCCAGAGAAGCCACCTCCGCAAATGCCACATCAACCGCACAGGCTTTTTCCTCAGTTGAAAGCTCCTCATAGAATATAATTTCCTGCTTTCCATGACGTGCAGCTGTAAGAGCAGTCTTCGTCTGTTCAAGTGCCTCAGACAGCGAATTTCTGCTGCCTGTAACTGCGATTCCGCATTTCAGGGAAAGGGACAGATACTTCTCATCTGTAAGCGCCCCAAAATCCTTTTCCAGTCTCTGTACACTTCTCACGACCGGTCCGGTCGTACATACTGGCAGCCATACCAGCATCTGGTCTGCACCAGCCCTGATATAAATACCACCGTTTAAACCGTCCTCCTGGAAGCGCTTCGCCAGCAGACCGGCAAACTGCTCCAGAATAATATCTCCGAAGATCAGGCCATAGCGCTCATCGATTTTGGAAAACTGCTGGATTTCCAGAAGTACCAGTACTCCTTCCGGGTCATCCCGACACAGTGTTTCCACAACTTCCAGTCCGCTTCCAAGGCGGTAAAAAGAGGTAATGGAGTCATAAATCTGCTTTCTTTTCTGCGCCTGCTCCAGAAGCTTGTGCTGATGCACATTGTGAATACAGCCAACGACCCTGCTGCGCTCTTTATTCTCATCAAAAGTAATGCTTCCGGATAGATTTACCCACTGAAATTCTCCATTGGCATGCTGCAGACGAAAGTCAACATCCAGAACGCCGTCTGAGCTTTTTACTGCGTTCACCAGCTTTGCCTTATCTGCCGGATGGATACTGTCATTATCAAGAAATTCCGGATGCTTTCCGCAGTCCCATACACCGTCATTGCCTTTACTGTTAACTATTTCCAGCAGTTTTTCCTTACATTTGTAGGTAAAAAAGGCATCCTGGGAACTTTCTACTGCAATCCGATAGCGCTCCTTTTCCTCCAGAAGCTGATTCTCTGTCTGCATCTGGGTATCCGTCAGATTCTCTATCACTTTATGGAGCTCATCAAGCTCCTGAATACCTGACTTCTGAAAACCGTGAATTCCCTTCACTCCGCCTCGTACACTCTCCACCAGGTGATAAACCGGTTCCGTCGTATACTGGACAAGGAAATAAACCAGGATAACTGCCATCAGGGCACTTCCCAGAATCGCTCCCAGAATTCTCTCATAAACATCGGAAATCAATCCATACACAGAATCCTCTGTAACAAAACCGCACAATGCCCACTGTGTATCTTCATACGGCACATTTCTGCTGTACAGCTCCAGATTGCTCACAAATCCGTAAATCTTCTGTTTCCCAACAGTGGCTCCTTGTGCCAGCCGCAGAGCACCCTGCTCCGGCTCCTCCAGAACAAAGTCTCTTCCATCCCGGGAGACCGCATCATACAGCGCACCCTCACCGGCAATTCCCTCATAATTTCCATTTCCATGGTCTACCACAAGGGCAAATCCTGCATTCAGATTAGAATCCAGATCTTTTACCGGAAAATATTTGGCAAGATCATTCACTCCCACTTCAATGCCAAGTACACCGTAAACTATTTTATCATAAACAAGAGGTACCGAATATGTGATCATCTTATGGTTATCCATATAGAAATCTTCCAGAATAAACGGCTTCGACCAGTAGCCCAGGTTTTCCATACTGGTGTGGGAATCAACGTAATTTTCTGCTGTTATATATGGCTGGTAAAAAAAGTCATCGGCATCTCTTTTCCCATTGCCCTGGAAGTGGAAATCTGTATGCCAGGAAGTATCCAGTGAAATGGACATATTCTGTGACAGTACCTTACTTCCACGCTCCATCAGCAGATCCGTGCGGGAAGCCGTTTTGGTCTGGGGATCTGAATCTCTCACCCAGAAGCCTTTGTATTCCCCTTCCGAATCTGTGTCGCCGTCATTTCCCAGAACCAGAAAAATTCCAGAAGTGGAATTGTACTGCAAAACCTCCACCATATCATAGAAAACCGTTTCCAGATATTCCTCCTGGACTTTCCCTGAGCCCATGAAGCCCTGCATATCCATCTGATGATCGCTCAATACCTTTGTCAGCGCAGAGGAAAGACTGTCACTTTCCTTGTACACGCTGCTCCATTGCTCGATCATATCGTTCTCCAGAACCACCTTACGGTTCTCCACCGTATGACTGTCCAGACCGATAACCGCATTCTCCATGTTTGAGCGGATTCCGCTGAAAATCAATGTCAGGAATGGGACTGCACCCTGTACAAACACAATGATCAGTATAGGAAGCAGAAATATATTCCAAAGAGATTTCTTTTTCTTCACAGCCTTCCTCACCTCCTTATTTGCGGGAATGTTTTTTAATCCTGCTCCAGGCTATGGCAGAATTCTGTATACCAGTTCTGGAAATTCTCATCTGTCAGATACTGTGCAAGAGCCTCTTCCCGGCTCTCTCCGTCTGCGATTGCAGCGTCCATGGCATCTTTATCTGCCTTTGCCTTGTCAGCCAGGGAATAATCCAGGATCTTACGGGCACTGTAGCTATTGTCAAAAGCTCCAATTGTATAGAAACTTGTTTTATCAAAGTCTTCCATTTCCGTTGCAAAACAATCGTAGACCTTCTGGTTGACTTCTATATTATTCTCTTTGATAACGGAATCCAGTGCCTCTACGCTGTTGGCTTCTTTCAGCACCGGCATATAGGAGGATTCGCATACAAAGCGCAGGTTCTGGTTCTTCTGTGTGAACCATTTCAGGAATACACTTGCAGCATACTCATGTTCCTCATCAGACTTGGTCACTGCCATTCCGGCACCTTGCTGAACTTTTATGTTCTCGCCGCCCTCCATAACCGGAGAATCACATACGATGTAATCAATCGGATAGCTTTCATTCTCTTTTTCCACGGTATCCGGGAAGTATACAGCGGAAGATGTGGAGCCTGTATATGCAAGAATATCTCCAGTCTTCACATCATCGGAACGGAATTTTCCAAGAGATGCGAAATAGCCCTTCATATATGGTACATAGTAATTATCCCAAAGGCGGCGGATCAGATCTTCGTCTGTGTTTAAGGTCATTTTTCCATCTTTCACCTGGAAAATTTCCTTTCCCATCTGCTTCATACCAATGATAAAATAGTTGGACATGGAGTCTCTGCCGTAGAATGCTTTTCCATCGTCCGGCACATCCGGGGTCTGCTCATCCGTCCACTCATAATAGCGCTGTGCAACCTCTGTAATACCTTCTGTAGTGGCAAGTTCATCCACTGTAGTTCCAGTGGCTTCTGCAAAAGACTCCCAGTCAGTCTTATTGATCATGGTGATCTCTGTGGATTTGGCAACCGGGAAAAGATATAAAGCGCCATCCTGGTTAAAATAGCCCTCCTGGATGTAGGAATCTACATACCTGGACAGCTCATCTTCTGTAAAATACACGGAAAGGTCTGCCAGCTTATCCTGCTGCTGTACTGCGTAAGCAGTATCAGAATAGGAAGAGAAAATATCCGGCAGTTCTTCTGCTCCCACTTCTCCGTTCAAAGAGCTGTTGACTGCTTCCTCAAGGTCGGATACGGAATTTCCGGTTTGTTCAGGTAAAGCAGAGCGCCCATGAAATCCTCCCAGCTGGACATGAAGGTCAGCACGGCAACCGTTACCAGCGAAGGCACGATCATGGGGACAATGATACGGAAAAATACACCGTACCAGCTGCATCCGTCGATTTTGGCCGCTTCGTCCATATCACGGGGAATGCCGCGAATGAACTGCATGATGAGGAAGATATTGAACCCGCTGGCAAAGAAGGAGGGAACGATCATGGGAAGATAGGTACCCACCCAGCCCATGCTGTTGAACAGCACAAAGCGCGGGATCATCATAACCTGGCCGGGCAGCATCATGGTGACGACCATCAGCACGAACCAGATATTGCGGCCCTTGAATTTGATACGCGCAAGGCCGAAAGCGACAAGCGCGGAGGAGGCCATCATGCCCACGGCAGACAGAAGCGCTACCAAAAGTGAATTTGAGAAAAAAGTTGTGAACGTATAACCTCCGAAGCCTTTCCAGCCGTTGATATAATGCTCCAGTGTAAAGTTTTCGGGGAACAATGACGTAGCGGTGGAAAAAATGTCACCGTTGGGTTTAAAAGAAGAGGCCACCAGCCACAGAACCGGGTACAGCATCAGGAAGCTGACGACGATCATCAGAGCGTGGTAAAAAAAGGTGCCGAGCTTGCGCTGTGCGGAAAAGCTATGTGTGATAGATTTGATCATCTCTGTTTTACCTTCCTTCCGATTCATAATAAACCCAGGCGCTGGAGGAGCGGAAAATCAGAGCCGTAAAGAAAGCGATGATCAGCAGCATGAACCAAGCCATGGCGCTTCCGTAGCCCATCTCGAACTGATTAAAGGCTTTGTTGTACAGATGAACTCCATAATACAGCGTGGTGTTCAGCGGTTTGCCCTTGGTGATCAGGTAGCTGGAGTTGAACGCCTGGAAAGCGCCGATCACCTGGTTGATGAGGTTGAAGAAGATAATGGGGGTCAGCAGAGGAAGCGTAATGGAAAAGAATCGGCGCACAGGGCCGGCGCCGTCCACGATGGCGGCTTCATAATAGCTTGACGGGATGTTTTTAATGGCCGCCAGAAAAATCAGCATCGAAGAACCGAACTGCCAGACGCCCAGCGCAATGAGCGTTCCCAGCGCGGTTTTGGGATTGCCAAGCCATGCCGTATCATCCGGAAGGCCGAAGAAGCCCAAAATTTGATTGATGACGCCCTTGGGTGAAAACAGCTGCTTCCACAGCAGAGCGATGGCAACGCTGCCGCCCATCAGCGAGGGGATATAGAACGCCGCGCGGTAGAAACTGGTCACGCGGGTCGCACGGGCCAGGACCATGGCTACAAGCAGGGCAACCGTCAGTTTGACAGGTACTTGGATGAGGGCAAACTTGAAGGTTACCTTAAAAGAGGTCCAGAACAGCTCGTCCTCAAAAAACATCTCTTTGAAGTTTGCAAGTCCCACCCATTTGGGGTCGGACAAGACGTTGTACTTCGTAAATGCCAGATACAGCGAGGTAAAGAACGGAATGGCGGTAAATACGACGAGACCGATGATAAAAGGAAGGATAAACACGTACCCCGCCACATTGTCCCGATCCAGCAAAGTGCCGCATTTGTGTTTGAGACCGGTGTTTTTCGTCATGACAACGGCTCCTTTCACAGATTTTGGGGAGACTTTAAGAAACGCGCCGAAGGAGCTCCCTTCGGCGTCCTTCCAGAATCTCATCCCACCCGATGATGTCACGCCCTTTACTGTTCACAAATTGCTCAATCCGATGGATAAACCAACTTTGCAGAGCTTCTTCGTTGGGCAGACCTTCCCGCTTCATCAAATGCTGGCAATGGACACACTTCTTCCATGCTTTCTTGGGACACTCATCTCCACCAATGTGGATATAATGGCTGGGGAAGAGTTCCATAACTTCGGTCAGCACATTTTGTAAGAATTCAAATGTATGCTCTTTGGGACAATAGACCTCATCAAAAACATCAAAATAATCACGCACCACATAAGTCTTTCCCAATCCGCAAGAAAGTTCCGGATAGGAAGCCAATGCTGCGGATGCATGTCCCGGCATTTCTATTTCGGGAATGACCGTAATGAAACGGTCGGATGCGTACTTCACAATTTCCTTTATTTCTTCCTGCGTATAATAGCCTCTCTTTTCTTTTCCATCGTAACGCCGTGGAAAATAATAATCAGAGTGTCCTATCTGAGTCTGTTTACGATAAGAACCTATTTCAGTCAGTTTCGGGTATTTCTTTATTTCTATTCTCCATCCTTGGTCATCTGTCAGATGAAAATGGAATTTATTCAATTTATAGAATGCCATCAAATCAAGAAACTTCAGCACTTCCTCTTTGGGCAGAAAATTACGTCCTACATCCATCATAGCCCCACGATGAGGGAAACGGGGAGCATCCGTAATGCTGACAGCAGGAATCCTAATCTTTCCTTCGTATTTCCGGTCACCATCATAAATGGCTGCCGGCATGAGCTGCAGCAAAGACTGGACACCATAAAAAAATCCGACGGCAGTTTCACTGGAAGATATATTTATCCTATCGGAAGAAACCTCCAATGTATAGGCCTCATTGGGCAAGGAATTATCTATAGATAAGCAAATATCGGCCTTTCCCGTTTCCGAAATACCCTTCAGCGTTACAGAAGTGTTTTTCAACGCATCCTCCAAATAATGAAAAACTTTCATCGCGGCTTCCCCGGAAGGGACAGCCACTGTTTTTTTCCCTTGCAAGACATACACTCCCTGCATTGGAGCAAGTTCATTCGGCATGGGTATAATACCATAGTTTGCCTCTACATCATCAGCCACTCTCCCACAAGAGAGAAAAATGAATGACATAGCCAGTAACCAATATCTTATCTTCATAGTATTTGGGATAATAAGTTGGGATATTCCTTGATTGTATTCAGTATC
>OLSP01003826.1_pt1 | contig 9962 bp, 7 predicted proteins | sample 1672941 | NCBI WGS metagenome assembly OLSP01 (sample SAMEA3136739, study PRJEB25190) | human gut metagenome
GTTGCAAGAATGCTCTTGAACTGGTCTAATTCAACCATAGCTTCACCTTCTTTCTAATATTTCTGTGTAACAGTCCAGTGTTTTCTGAATCGTTACATTTCTCCAACAATGCCGCCGGCCTGGAACGTGTTTGAAAAATCATTCCCGCGATCCGCACGGCACACAGACTTTCAAACTATACAATAGCATATTCCGTGGAAAATTACAATAAAAAGCGGTGTGGAAAGGAACAGCCACACGTTACCGTTTTCTTTATGAATAACAGGCATTCTCTCTGTTGCGATTTTTTCTCAAAAATGGATTTTAGAATAGGTTGAAAAATTTCTGTATTTCTTATATCATAAACTAATAGTCCGTTTGTGGGTCATGGTTCTATGATATAATGATTTTGGTTAAAGCGATTAATGAAGAGGTATCATTTTTGAAGAAAAAAGAAGCGGTATTTATTGGTGCACTATTGGTTATTTCAGTGGTGCTTTGTATTTTTGTTTATGCGGTTCCACATGGAACTCATGGGTCGATTCAGATTATGGTGGATGGGGAGCTTTATGGGACTTATTCACTGGCGGAGGATCAGGTGATCCAGATTGGGGATACCAATGTGTGTGAAATTAAGGACGGCGAGGTAAAGATGACAGATGCGGACTGTCCGGATCATCTTTGCATGAAGCAGCCGGCAGTGGGCAGTGCAGGCGGATATATTGTGTGCCTGCCAAACAGAGTAGTCATTCAGGGAGAGGGCGATTCAGATTCACAGGATTCCGAGAGTGGATTTGACGCAGTGGTGTAAGTGATGGATCAGAAAAAGACAGCGTATCTTGGGCTGTTTGCAGCCATTGCCATTATTTTCGGGTATGTGGAATCGTTGATTCCATTTTTTGCGGGAATTCCGGGAATGAAACTAGGGCTTGCAAATCTGGCGGTGCTTTTTGTGCTGGAGAGATATACGTGGAAAGAAGCGGCGCTGGTTTCCATTGTGAGAATTTTTATTATCGGTTTTATGTTTGGAAGCGGCTCCAGTATTATGTATAGTCTGGCGGGGGCGACCCTTAGTTTGATTGTGATGGTTTTTGTGAAAAATAAGATTGGATTCGGGCAGCTGGGTGTGAGTGTGGCTGGTGGCGTTTCCCATAACATTGGTCAGCTGCTGGTGGCGATTCCGGCAACACATACGGTGGGACTGTTGTATTATTATGCTCCGGCGCTGATGGTTTCCGGAGTAATTACAGGACTGCTGATTGGAGTGCTGACGAAGGAAGTGCTTAAGAGGATTCCGTAATATGTTACCACCGTACGCATCTGGGCTGGATATATTCCACGCGGGGAGGCGCAACATTCCGCGGAGCTAACTGCTAACTGCGACTAAACATCTCAGGAGAGCCTTCGATGTTAAGTCTTCGTAAGCAGTGGATCTCCGCTCCATTAAGGGCGCGCCTTGAATGCCCCGCTTAGGAATATACCCAGCCCAAATGCTGTTGGTTGAAAAAGAGCTCCAGGCGATAGTTTTGAACTATCGTCGGGAGCTCTTCTTGCTATTCCATAAGCTATCAGTTTCTATGAATCTATCATGGACAACTTATAATTCGTTTACTATATATCCGTCTTTCATTAATTCGAATTTATCCATCAATCCACTTGTCACATACACATTTTTGTCTTCATCAACGAATACGGCTTCTGCATCATATTTCTCTAAAAGAGGTTTCGCGGCGTCCATACCCAGGACGAAGCAAGCGGTGGAAAGGCCGTCGGCCAGATAACCCTGGTCGCAGATGATGGTAACAGAGGTGAGACCATTCCAGACCGGGTAACCGGTCTTTGGATCCAGGATGTGGTGGTAGCGGATTCCATCATCTATGAAGTATTTTTCGTAGTCGCCGGAGGTGGAAAGGAACTGGTTGGCGTCCAGGGTGATGGCGCCAAGGTAGTCACCTTCGGTGTCACGGGGATCGGTGAGGGCTACTTTCCAGGGGGAACCGTCTGGCTTTTCGCCGTAGGTCATGACACTGCTGCCGCCTAGGTTCAGGATCATACCAGAAACATCGGGCTGGCTTCTAAGGTAGTCCATAATCAGGTCACAGCCCATGCCTTTTCCAACGGCACCAAGATCCAGGGTACAGCCATCAAGAAGGGTTACATTGTTTCCGTCCATCTGAATTTTCTCGTATCCCACTTCGGGAAGAAGAGTGTCAATTTCGGACTGGTCCGGGACATGAGGATTCTCGCCGTCAATGTCCCACAGACGGATGATTTTTCCAAGGGTGGGGTCAAAAGCACCGTCGGATTCCTGGGAAAGCTGGCGAATTTTCTCAAGGTCGGCGGCAAGTTCATCAGAGACTTCCATGGTCTTGCCATCAGCATTGTTCAACTGAGAAATCTGGGAGTTTTCCTCTGTCCAGGAAAGGAGGGTGGTTTCCATTTCGCGGAGCTTTTCGCCAATCTGGGTGTTGATGTCCTCGCCTGAGGTATAAAGGGTTTCGGAAACTACCGTGTCCATTGCGAAATCTGCGTTGGTGTATTTTTCTATGTCAGATGCATAAACAACTGTAGTTGTTTTTCCCAGTACTGTTGCGGAAATGACAGTGAGAAGCAGGCTGCCCCAGAGGATTCCTGCCGCACTTCTCTTTCTCAAATGCCTTCTCCCATTAAACATATCCAAGCAGGTAAGTGATTGACCTCTGGACTGCTTTTTATAATGTACCTTAATTAAATCGACTTCATTCTGAAATCTTACTTTACTTCTTTTTTTACTCATATCCTGTTCTTTCTGATTTTATTTTCTCTTACTTTCCAATAGCTTTCGTCCATCTTTTCTCAGCGCGTGTTTAAAAAAGGCTCTCATCTTTCACCTTCGGAATCCCGATCCGGATATTCTTCTTCGGGCAGATTCCCTGGCAGGCGTGGCAGCAGATACATTCTCCTGAGAGAGGGGTATCACCGTCAATGTCCAGATGAGCAGGACAGCGCTTTTTGCAGGCTCCGCATTTCGCCGGACAGGTGCTTCTGTCACGGTTGAACAGTGCAGAGGGTGCTATAGGCATTATAGCAAAAATCGCGCCCATTGGGCAGAGGAACTGGCAGAAAAATCTTTCCTGGGTGCACATTCCGATCATGATCAGAAGCAGCAGCACAATCCCCACCTTGTAGGCGGCGCCGGGAAGTCTGCCAGCGGTGAGCATGGAAAACACATCCCAGGGGCTCATGCCCTGAAGCTTGCTGTACCAGCCGGTAAGGATAGATACAAGGAGCACCAGAAGCCAGATATATTTCACCTTCTGCAAAATACGAATGGCTTTTTCTGAATATCCGTGACGGCCTTTTTTATGAAAAACCTTCTGGCGGATAAACACAGTCAGCTCGTACAATGCATCCCCAAGGGAACCAAATGCGCAGGCATATCCGCAGAAATGCCGTCCGAACAGGCAGGTTACCACCAGCAGCACGGCAGTCACATCCAGAAAGGAATTCCAGCTGATTGTCTGATGTGCTGCGATTGCCTGAAAAATGGACTTCACGCCTGCGAATGCCGTGGAAAAAAGTGCCGGAGCAAAAATGAAAAACAGAAGCTGGATGCCGGCGCGGATCAGCCGGATTTTTCTCTGTCTCTTTTTCATTGATTTTCCGCCTTTCCAAGTGCATCATTTACAGCGTTGATAATTCCAGTGGAACTGAAGGTTGCGCCGGAAATGGTGTCAACGTCTGTACTCTGGGAAGCCAGAATGGTGCTGATCACGCCCTGTCCCTGGGAAAGGTATGCAGAGTCTTCGCCTGGTGCACTTACCACCTGAATGTCTGTAATCGTGTCATTTTCAAGTGTAACCTGAACCTGGATGTTGCCGCCAAAGCCCTGGCCGTCTCCTGTGTAGGTTCCGTTTTTGTAGACAAGATCTTCACTTTCTTCCTCAGAAGAAGCGTTCTCAGCCTCTGTCTCATCTGTATTTTCGTCATCTTTTTTCGCGTCCTCGGAAGCATCCCCGGAAGATATTTCTTTCTCCTGTGCTTTTTGATTCTTCGCTTCCTCTTCTGCTTTTTTCTTCGCCTCTTCCTGCGCTTTTGCAACCTCTTCAAGGGCACTTAATATCTCATCCTGCTGTTTTTCCAAGGCCTCCACTCTGGTTGTCAGACTGGCGATCTGCTGGTCTTTTTCGGTATCACTGTCTTTTTTCTGCATGGAGTTGTAGCCAAGGACGGCGCCAACGATCAGAAGCAGACATAAAACTCTCATAATAAAACTCTGGTATTTCATGGATTATGCTCCTTTTGCCTGATTTAATGCATTTCGAAATGCCTGAATAATTCCCTGGGAGGAATATGTGCATCCAGATACTGTATCTACACTGTCTGCGGACTGCTTTCCCATAACCTGTCCAAGAATTCCCTCCCAGGCTGTATCTGCATATTCTTCATCATCATAGGAAAAATAAGTTGCTCCCACAATCTGTCCTCCGGATATTGTTACGGTAACCTGTACACTGTCTGGTCCGTCATTGCCTTCTCCAATGCCAGTGTAGGTTCCATCTGTATATGCACCAGCAGGCACAGGCGTGGGTTCTGGCGTAGCTGTGGGTTCCGGCGTTACAGAATTCTCTGGTGTATCCGTCGGTTCCGGTACAGAAGTTGGCTCTGGCGTTTCAGTAGGCTCTGGTACAGCTGTAGGCTCCGGTGCAGTCGTTGGTTCCGGAACAGAAGTCGGCTTTGGCGTATTTGTGGGTTCTGGCTTCTCGGTGGAATCCGGCGCCTCAGTGGGCTCTGGCGTTACTGAAGGCTGTACCTCTGTATTTTTTGCCTGCTCCAGTGCTATTTTGGACGCATCCAGAATTCCCATAGAAGAAAATGTTGCACCACTTACAGTGTCAATTCCTTCTGTACTCTGCTTTTCCAGTATTTTAGGCTGTATGGATCTCCATGCCTTATTGAAAAAGCTTCGGGTATCTGAGTTTGTATTTGTTACTTCCGTAATTTTTCCATCTTTAATCGTCAGTGTTATGTTAACCTGTCCGGAATATCCCATTGCAGACCCTATATAGATACCATCTTTCAAAAGCTTTACAACCGGCTGTTCATCTGACGGATTATCCGGAGTCTTGGTAGGCTGTGGAATCTCCGTTGGAATTGGTGTTACAGTTTCATCAGGTACAGTAGTCGGGGTTGGAGTTATATCTTCTTCCTTTGAGTCTGTAGTTCCTGATTGATCAGCCTTTGAAAGAGCCTGGGATAAAGCTCCGAGAATTCCATTTGAAGAAAATGTTGCCCCACTTACAGTATCAATTTCAGAAGTACTCTGTCTGGAAATCACATTGGACTTGATTGTTTTCCATGCTTTATTAAAAAATTCAGGTGTATCTGTATTTGTGTTGCTTATTTTTTTGATTTTTCCATTTTTTATTGTAACCTTTACCGTTACGGTTCCATCAAAGCCTTCTGCCTGTCCCTCATATACGCCATCTTTATAGCTGACAGAAGTATCTTTCTTCGGTTTCTTTGCAGGTTTTGGCGTTGGCGTTGGAGTTGGTGTGGCAGAATCACTGTTTCCTGCCTGTGAAAGGGCATTCTGTACTGCCTGGATAATTCCGTTTGAGGAGTAAGTTGCACCGCTGACTGCATCCACATTCGGGGACTGGCTTGATAAAACCTTACTTACAACGCCCTGAGCGGAGGCAAAATAAGAGCCTGTTTCTCCAGAGGCACTCAATATATCAACAGCTGTGATTTTCCCACCTGATACAGTTACCTGTACGGTAATCGTTCCCCCAAAGCCAGTACCGCTGCCCTGGTAAGTTCCATCTTTATAGCCGCCTTCCGGAACTTCTGTAGTTGGTGTAGTGGTGGAGCCCTGACCTACCCCTGAAGATGCAGCCGTTTTTACTGGAAGGGTCTTTGAGCTTCCTTTTTTTATACCATTTTTTTTCTTTGAAATTTTGGAAGTTTTTTTCTTTGAAGAAGCTGATGATGTGTTTTTGCCTGTTTTCAGCAGACTCTCCTCTTCTGCCTCGTCATCTGCTGTCTCATAGGAATAGGCTGTTTTCAAAAGCGATTCCAGATCCTGGGATTTTACAACCTCTCTGGTTTCAGCAGTCACTTCTTTTCCACTGCTGCCAGCCTGAGCACCTGCTGCAGCCACAGCCGCAATAACCACTGCTGCTGGAGCAAGTTTCACCAGATTCTTTTTTTCAAAAGGATTCTTATCACTGTCTCGTTTTTTCATGCTGTCTCCTGTTAAAATATGTAGTAAAATAAGTTTCTTTTTACAAGCAAAAGCAGGGGCTGTTAAAAACGGCCCCCGTTCCTTTGCCTTGCTTTTGCACAAGTATTATTTGTTATCGTAAAAGCTTTGTAATCATTATTTTACTTTTACTTTGAATTTCTTAGATACTCCATTACTTGTAACAGTGATGGTTGCAGTACCTTTCTTCTTACCTTTTACAACACCTTTTGCAGTAACAGTCGCTACTTTCTTGTTGCTGGACTTGTATGTTACTTTTCCGGATGGTGTTGCGGTTGCTTTGATTTTTACTGTTTTGCCTTTCTTGATTGTTGCAGAAGATTTTGCAAGCTTCAGAGAAGGTTTCTTAACCTGGATTACTACCTTCTTAGTGTAATTTCCAACCTTTACAGTAATGGTTGTCTTTCCCGCTTTTTTCGCTTTTACAACGCCTTTGGAGGAAACAGTCGCTACTTTCTTGTTGCTGGATGTAAATTTAACTTTTCCAGTTACATCATTTTTTACAACCGTAATGGTTGTAGAGGTTTTTCCTTTGGTGTAAATTGTGGAAGCTTTTGCAGTTGCTGTAATTCCTTTGGCCGGTGCTGCAGTCGGTGCCGGAGTTACAGTTGGCTGTGTAGGTGCTACAGTTGGCTGTGCAGGGGTCGGTGTTGCGGTCGGCTGCGCCGGGGCTGGTGTTGCAGTCGGCTGTGCCGGTGTTGCGGTTGGAGCCGGAGCTTTTACAAGCATGTTAAGAGCTTCTCTTAAATGTCCGATCTGCTCTTCTACGCCATAAGTTGTCTGATTCTTAATATTTGCAAGCATTTCCTCGCACTCTTCAAGCTCATTTGCAATGCTGTCTTTTGCAGCAGCCCAGCTCTCCGGAGTATAATCAGCCTCGTTCAGGGCTTTTGCTTCTGCGATAATGTTTTCCAGTGGTGTGGAATCTGCATCACCTGCAGGTTTTGCAATATTCTCAGCTGTTGCCTGGAATTTTACAACGTAATCCTGGTATCCAAGGGCATGAACAGTAAGGATCCAGTAACCAGTTCCGTCAGTTCCTTCCGGAAGCTTGCATCTTCCAGATTCTGTAAGACCAAGCTGGATACCCATCATTTTATGCATCCAGTTATCAGCTGCAAATTTTGTTCCATAGTTTGCAAGTCTGTTTGTATAAGTGGAATCATTTCCATAATATGCCCACTCAACAGACTGCATATGTGCACCAAGATCGCCATAGTTTCCAGTCAGGTCAACTCTCAGGAACTCACCATAAGAACCATTTCCAGGTTTTACAGTTGCTGTAATTCCGTCTGCCACTTTCAGCTCTGCATCTTTGATACCAGACTCAGTTCCGTTCTGTCTTGCTCCGATTACAAAGCTTCCGTCTTCAGCTTTTGTAACTTTTTTCAAACCATTTGTATTTGCAGTTACATTTGCAACAGCTTCATAGGATTTCAGTTCTTTCTCGCCATAACCGCCGATCAGCTGTCCGCCATTTTTTACAATTGCATGGCTTTCTGCAAAAGCAGCAAGGTCAGCTCTCTTAATCTCAACCGGTACATATTTCAGTCCAGTTACGGTATATCCGGTTACATTGTTCCGGTTAAATACTTCTGATGTTCCATCGGCATAATAAACTGTTTTTCCGTCTGCGCTCCAGTGGGAAACTGTTTTTCCATTAAGAACCGCGATTGCCTGGAAGCTTCCTCTGTGAAGGCCATGGTTTGCAGTTGCTCTTGTTACAGCATCAAATGCTCCAAGGTCTGACTCACCTCTTCTGTCTTTTTCTTCAGAAGAAGCTGTGGAGCCTGCATTGTATACATCCTCGGAAGCCCAGTACTCAGCCCATGTAAGACCTGCGTATACATATACGTTTTCGTTGTAAACAAATGTTACATCTGGGTATCCGGCAGCACTTACAACTACTGTATCTCCATCGTTTACAGCTGTTTTAGAATAATCAAGAGTTCCATCCTCCTGAACAATCTTCACAGCACCTTTTCCGCTTGCAGCATACTCTTGGTCACCAATTTTTACTTTTGAAACTGTTTTGGTAAATGCAACAAACTGCTCAGCGGTAATATCTGCCGCAGCAACCAGTTTTCCTTCATACTCATCATAGGAAGCCATTACAGTATCTGTTGTTGCTGTAAAAGTAGCGCTGACAGGAGCATATTTTCCATTTGCATCGGAAATTGTCAGAGTATGTGTTCCAGGTGTAAGATTTGTAACCTTTACTCCTGTCTCTGTTGTCGCTGCTTCCACATCATCAACTGCATATTTCTTTGAATAATCAGATGGAAGTGCTTCAGATAATTCAACTTTAACCTCTGCATCTGTTACCTTGATGTTGTCAACGGTTGCACTGACACCTGTTTTTACCGGAACATAAGTATCTGGAATATCAAAATTAATTTCCCCCTTATCCGTATAGTACGTTACGCTGGAAATAGTTTTTCCCATCATGGATTTGTAGTGGTCAGAGCTTATTGGGCAACCGTGAGATTCTGTTGTAAAGCCGGTGCTCCATGCAAGTTCTTTTCCTTTCCAGATATTCTCAAGATGACGGAGTGCATAAGTGGTTCCGTCTGTTGTATTGATGATTACACCATAAATCTTATCACCATTAGATGCATTTACTACTGCCTTTACTGCTGTCTCATCCAGCTCAAGCTGATAATCTCCATATTTGGAATTAAGCTTTAATTCAGCATTCACACTAACATTCTGTTCGGACATTCCCTGAACAGCGCCAAAAGAAATATTTTCGTTCTCATCTACGCTCATTTCCTTGTAATATGCAGGAGTTTCTGCCGGAACATAATAAGTATAGCTTGGCTGTTCAATAAGAGCCGCTGCACCAGTATATGTATTAGTACTTACCTGGCCTTTCATGTTCGTAGTAATCTCTATAGTAGTGCTGTCTGTAATCTGTTTAAAATTTTCCAAATCAGAAGCTTTATTCACTTTTACCGGAAAAGTAACACCTGCAAGTTCATTTCCTTCCGCGCTTGTATGATAAGCAGCATTTCCATTCATCACGCCGCTCATCTTTGTTTTTGCTTTCGTCGCGGATGTAAATGCATCTACTTTTACATCATTGTTTTTCAACTCAGATCTGTAAAAAGCTTCATAGGGAATGTTCATCAGTACGATCTGACCATCCTCCACTGTTTTCACAGCTCCCGCTTCATTGTTGGTTTCGCCCTCAGTGTTTGCTAAAAAAGCATCTTCTGTGTCTCCGGTTTCGCCGTCCTCAAATCCAGACTCCTCTTCTGCGGCTTCTCCAGATTCAAAACCATCCTCTGTGTCTGTACCAAAATCTGCTGAATCGTCAGCCTCTGATGATTCGTCATAGTCGTCTGAAATCTCATCAGAATCATATATAGTCTCATCAGAAACCTCAACAGACACTTCACCAGAAGTAAAATCTTCTGCCATTACTCCAACTGGTGAACTGGTCATCGCTACAGCTGCACTCATAATGATCGGAGCAATTTTTCTTAATAACTTTTTGTCAGCCATCCTCTTCCTCCTCATTTAACTATTATTAGTATTTTCTAACCTTTGTTTATTTTACAGAATTGTGTTAGAAATGTCTATCTATTTTTAGTTTAGACATTGCACTTTTTTTATCAACAAGAGTGGGCTTCCGTATACCGACAAGCTGATTCTGTCTCCATATTTTATGATACCAGTGTCAAAGGTCAAAAAGCTGTTCGTGCTTGCACGATAAGGCTTTTGAACTTGGGACACG
>OLSP01003828.1_pt1 | contig 9959 bp, 10 predicted proteins | sample 1672941 | NCBI WGS metagenome assembly OLSP01 (sample SAMEA3136739, study PRJEB25190) | human gut metagenome
TGAGGGAGAAAAGAAAGTCTGCAATATTTTATATTCGGGATGCTCCTTACGGATATCGAGGAGTTCGACATGTTCGTCACGCATCGTTGCTACGACTTCGGTATGGAGAAGAAGCATACGTTCGGCGACGGTGTGGTAACGGGTTACGGTACGATCGAAGGCCGCCTGGTCTATGTCTTTGCCCAGGACTTCACCGTGACGGCAGGTTCTCTGTCGCTTTCGATGTCCGACAAGATCTGCAAGATTATGGATATGGCGATGCGCAACGGCGCTCCCTGCATCGGTTTGAACGATTCGGGCGGTGCCCGTATCCAGGAGGGTGTGAACGCTCTGGCGGGTTATGCCAACATTTTCCAGCGTAACGTGATGTGCTCGGGTGTCATTCCGCAGATTTCGGCCATCTTCGGCCCCTGTGCCGGCGGTGCCGTCTATTCTCCGGCGCTGACCGACTTCATCATCATGAAGAAGGGTTCCTCGAATATGTTCCTCACCGGCCCGAAGGTCGTGAAGACCGTGACGGGCGAAGACGTGACGCAGGAGCAGCTGGGCGGTGCCACGATGCACACGACCAAGTCGGGCGTGGCTCAGTTCGCCGTCGAAACCGAGGAGGAAGGTATTCAACTGATCCGTCAGTTGCTCTCCTATATGCCGCAGAACAACATGGAGGATACGCCGATGGTCGTCTGCACGGATCAGATCAACCGCCTGGAGGATTCTCTGAACGAGATCATTCCCGACAATCCGAACAAGCCTTACGATATGGCCGAGGTGATTCGTGCCATCGTCGATAACGGCGAATACCTGGAGTCGGCTGCCGATTTCGCAAAGAATATCATCACCTGTTTCGCCCGTTTCAACGGCCAGAGCGTCGGTATCATCGCCAACCAGCCCAAGTACATGGCCGGTGTGCTCGACATCAACGCAAGCCGCAAGGCCGCCCGTTTCGTGCGCTTCTGCGATGCCTTCAACATTCCGTTGGTGACCCTCGTGGACGTTCCGGGCTTCCTGCCGGGTACGACCCAGGAGTACGGCGGTGTCATTACGCACGGTGCGAAGTTGCTGTTCGCATATTGCGAGGCTACCGTTCCGAAGATCACCGTGACGCTGCGCAAGGCATACGGCGGTGCTTATATCGTGATGTCTTCGAAACATATCCGTGGCGACATCAATTACGCATGGCCGACGGCCGAGATCGCCGTGATGGGTGCGAGCGGTGCCGTCGAGGTGTTGCACGCCAAGGAGCTCGCCGCTTTCGAGAGCGCCGAGGAGAAAGCCAAGTTCGTGGCCGAGAAGGAGCAGGAGTACCGCGACAAGTTCTCCAATCCCTACAACGCCGCCCGCTACGGCTATATCGACGATGTGATCGAGCCGCGCAACACGCGTTTCCGCATTATCCGCGCTTTGCAGTCGCTCGCAACCAAACGTTTGCAGAATCCGGCCAAGAAGCACTCTAATATTCCTTTATAAATCGACGAATTATGACACAGATAGATTGGTCGGGTATCCTTACGATCACATGCGTCGGGTTCTGCCTGGTGATTGTCATGCTCCTTCTGCTGGTCTTTGTAATGAAGGGCTTCGGTTCTTTCTTTACGCATCAGCGCAAGAAGCAGTCACCGTCGCAGACGGAATTGGACGAGGAGACCGTAGCCGCCATTATGACGGCGCTGAAGCTCTTCGGCAGCGCCCGTCACGACCGGGAAACCGAGATGCTTACGATTTTGAGCATCAAGCGGGCTTACTCGCCCTGGAACTCGAAAATTCACGGATTAACTCAAATGCCAGATTACAGAAAATAAGTTATGAAAGACTATTCATTGAAAATAAACGGAAATCAATACGACATTTCGATTGAGGACGTGAACGAAGAATCGACGATGGCCAACGTCACCGTCAATGGTGTCGCTTACGAGGTGGAAATCGTCGGCGAGCAGGCCAGCAAGATGAAGAAACCGCAGGTCGTTCCCGCTCCGAAAGCTGCAGGGCTGTCGGTGACTCCGACTACGGCTGCGCCTTCCGCTCCCAAAGCTGCACAGGCTGCTGCCGGCGGTCCCGGTTTGCAGGTGAAATCTCCGCTGCCCGGTACGATCCTCTCGGTCAATGTGAAGGAGGGCGACCGCGTCGCTCCCCGTCAAACTCTTTTCGTGCTCGAGGCGATGAAGATGGAGAACAACATCGATGCCGAACGCGGCGGTGTTGTCAAATCCATCCACGTCCAGAAGGGCGCTACCGTGATGGAAGGTGATCTGTTAATCGTTATCGAATAAGTGATATGATGTTAACAGCTGGATCCATTTCATTGTCCGACAGTCTGGTCGATTTTTTCAATCAGACCGGATTCGCAGGGGCGACCTGGGGGAATATAGCGATGATTCTCGTCGCTTTCCTGCTCCTGTACCTCGCCATCAAACACAAGTTCGAACCGCTGCTGCTCTTCACGATCGCTTTCGGTATGCTGCTGACCAACCTGCCGGGAGCGAATATGTTCCATTCCGAACTGTTCGCCGGCGGACATATCCACTGGGGAAGCTTCATTCAGGATGCCGGATTGCTCGATTATCTTTATCTGGGTGTGAAGCTCGGTATCTACCCGTGTCTGATCTTCATCGGTGTCGGTGCCATGACCGATTTCGGCCCGCTGATCGCCAACCCGAAGAGTTTCATGCTCGGTGCTGCTGCGCAGTTGGGTATTTTCGTGACCTTCCTGGGGGCTTACGCGTTGGGCTTCACTCCTGCTCAGGCCGGTAGTATCGGTATCATCGGCGGTGCCGACGGTCCGACTGCGATCTTCCTGACCGCCCGCCTCGCGCCCGAATTGCTGGGTCCGATCGCCGTGGCCGCTTACTCTTATATGGCCCTCGTGCCGGTGATTCAGCCGCCCATCATGCGTCTGCTGACCACCAAGAAAGAGCGTGAAATCAAGATGTCGCAGCTGCGCCCGGTTTCCAAAACCGAGAAGATCCTCTTCCCGATCATCATTGCCGTAATCATCTCGCTGCTCCTGCCGAGCGCCGCTCCGCTGATCGGCTGTCTTATGCTGGGTAACCTGATGAAAGAGTGCGGTGTGGTTGATCGTTTGAGCAAGACCGTGCAGAACGAGCTGATGAATATCGTGGTGATTTTCCTCGGTATTACCGTCGGTGCTACGGCTACCGCCGAAGCGTTCATCAATGTCCAGACCTTGAGTATTCTGGTGCTGGGTGTGCTTGCGTTCGCTCTCGGTACGGCCGGAGGTTTGCTGCTTGCCAAGTTTATGAACCTCTTCCTCCCGGAGGGCAAGAAGATGAACCCGCTGATCGGCTCCGCCGGTGTTTCTGCGGTTCCTATGGCAGCCCGCGTATCGCAAACCGTCGGCCAGGAGGCCAATCCGAGCAACTTCCTGCTCATGCACGCCATGGGTCCGAACGTAGCCGGTGTCGTCGGCTCTGCGGTTGCCGCAGGTATTCTGCTGTCGTTCCTGGGATAGTCCGGGGTTTCTATAGATTGAAGAGGGCCGTTTTGCAGACGGTCCTCTTCTTTTTCCTGGGAAAGAAGGTTGCTGACGCCTATATCGGCTGCGGTGTGCCTATTGGTAATTATATTTTTTAAGAAACCCTTATTCGACGATCGCAGCACGAATCCGACGGTCGCTTATTCGCTGTCGGTGGTCGCGTTTATAATTCGCCCCCTTCCTTGCTCCTTTTCTTCGGAAAGGACTTGGTCCGTTACGCATCCAAAAAGCTCCGCTAACAGCTATGATTCCATGCTTGAAATTTGATCGTGCGGCTTTTGGTATTGTAATGGATTCCGGGATCAGACCGGGGCGGTTCCGGTTGCGTTGTTCCGTCCGGCTCCTGTTTCTTGCGATGAAACGAATAAATAATTGATATTCGAGTGTTTTCTGTCGCCTAACTTTTTGAGTCGTCTTAAAATTCCGCCTCGGGAAAATGCAAATAAATTTGCTTTTGCATCCGGCTTTTCCTATCTTTGTAGAAGATAGGATTCGGTTCGGCAATTTTCGAGAACAAGTTCTCACAATTGCTCTTACCTCTCGCTATCTTTGACATAGTCTTAGATAGGATGCGCCTCGGAAAACCGTGAACAAGGTCCCGTTGTCTCTCGGCTTTCACTATTTTTGTTTATGTAGAAACCAACAGACAGATGCTATGAAAAAATTTCTGTTTTATGCCGTGAGCCTGTTGCTGGTGTTACCCGCGATGGCTCAAACTCCGGCCGATGCCCCGGGTACGACGACTTCGACACCTCCGGCCGAGGGACTGGTCATTGCGGATGGCCAGGTCGCACGTTTGAAAAAAGCCCCGTCGTTTAAGAATAAAGGGTTCGAAAAGTATTGGAAATGGGTGCTTTCGCGCGTACAGTATCCTGCCGATATGGAAGAGCAGAAGGTCGAAGGAGTGGTGCAAGTCCGGATTATCGTCGAAACCGACGGATCCGTGACTGTGGACGAAGTGCTTGCTTCGCCCCATGAGAAGCTGACCGAAGCGGTTACGCGGGTGGTCGAGAATTCTCCGAAGTGGACTCCGGGCATCATGACCGACAAGGAGTCCGGTCTGGATTATCCCGTGCGGGTTTCTTACGTTCTGCCCGTGGAGTTCAAGGTGCGTCCGCAAAAACTGGTCGATCCGACCATCGGACGTTATAACGGACAGAAGAATTTCAAACCTTACGGTAGTTGATACGCTTTCTGCGTCGGCCCGGTATCTTGTTGCAGGTGCGCTGCCGACTGGTCGATTTTCTGCGGTGACCGCCGGGGATGCGTAAAAAAACCGTGCTTGGCTTCGGACGAAAGAAGCCGGGCGCGGTTTTTTGTTGTAAAAAGTGTAAATGGCTTTTTTAGAATATATTGACGTTATTTGTTCGGGTGTTTTGCTTTTTGCGGATTTTCTTCGTATCTTTGCGCACCCGTATAGTGCGGGAGGTTGGATAAATAAGTATTAATTAAACGTAAACAAAGTGGATTCATTAAGCTACAAAACTATCTCGGCGAACGCCGCTACGGTTGACAAGCAATGGGTTGTCATCGACGCGACCGACGAGGTATTGGGACGTCTTGCATCGCAGGTTGCGAAGATCCTCCGCGGCAAGAACAAGCCTAGCTACACCCCCCACGTCGATTGCGGTGATTATGTTATCGTCATCAACGCGGACAAAGTGAAGCTCACAGGCAAGAAGATGACCGACAAGGTCTACACACGACACACCGGTTTCCCGGGAGGTCAGCGTTTCGCTACGCCGGCCGATTACCTGGCGAAGAAACCGACGTTTCTCATCGAGAAGGCTGTCAAAGGCATGCTCCCCAAAACGCGCCTTGGCGAAGCCATTATGAAGAATCTGAAGGTGTATGCCGGCGCCGAGCATCCGCACGCCGCTCAGAACCCGAAGGCAATTAAGTTAAACGAGATTAAGTAAGAATTATGGAAGTTGTAAATACCGTAGGTCGTCGTAAGGCTGCTGTGGCTCGCGTATTCGTGAAGCCGGGTAAAGGGGAGATTACGATCAACCGCAAATCGCTGGAAGTCTATTTTCCGCTCGACATCCTCCAGTTCCAGGTGAAGCAGCCGCTGTTGGCTACCAACACCGCAGAGAACTACGATATCACCATCAATCTGGACGGTGGCGGTATCAAGGGGCAGGCTGAGGCGGCTCGTCTGGGTATCGCACGTGCATTGTGCGAGATCGACGCCGAGTTCCGTCCGGTTCTGAAGAAGAACGGATTCCTGACGCGCGATCCTCGCGAAGTTGAGCGTAAGAAACCCGGTCAGCCCGGAGCACGTCGTAAGTTCCAGTTCAGCAAGCGTTAATCGTACGACCGAATTTCGGCAAGCACGATTCAGGTTACAAACCGGCAAGACTACCTATATTTATTATTATATCGGCTATTACTTACAGGTTGCCTGATCGCGGAAAACTCTCCGGATTGACCGCAGTTCACTACCGGGAGAGTTGAAGAAAAGAGAATTAAAATTAACAAACACGATTGAATTAAAATGTCACGTACAGATTTTAATACATTATTGGAAGCCGGCGCTCATTTCGGACACTTGAAGCGTAAGTGGAATCCCAAAATGGCTCCTTACATTTTCATGGAGAAGAACGGCATCCACATCATCGACCTGCACAAGACCGTGCTGAAGCTCGATGAGGCGGCAAACGCACTCAAGCAGATCGCCAAGAGCGGTCGCCGCGTGCTGTTCGTCGCCACCAAGAAACAAGCCAAGGAAATCGTTGCCGAAAAGATCGCAGCTATCGGTATGCCTTACGTTACGGAGCGTTGGGCTGGCGGTATGCTGACAAACTTCCCCACCATACGTAAAGCCGTCAAGAAGATGTCCACCATCGACAAGATGACCAACGACGGCACGTTCGATAATTTCTCCAAGCGCGAGAAGCTGCAGATCGCGCGTCAGCGTGCGAAACTCGAGAAGAACCTCGGTTCGATCGCCGATCTGACCCGTCTGCCGGCCGCTCTGTTCGTCGTGGACGTGCAGAAGGAGTCCAACGCCGTGAAGGAGGCCAAGCGATTGAATATTCCCGTATTTGCAATGGTAGATACTTGTTGTGATCCAACCGACATTGATTACGTTATCCCTGCAAATGACGATGCGACCAAGTCGATCGCTGTGATCCTCGACGCCGTGTGCGGCGCCATCAGCGAGGGCCTCGAGGAGCGAAAGCTCGAAAAAGAGAAGGAGGCCCAGGAGAATGAGGCTCATGAGGGCGATGCTCCTGCGAAGAAGGATGCGAAACCTCGTATCAAGAAAGCCGTGAAGGCTTCCGTGGATGCCGAGGAGGCTGCCGTTGCCGAGGTTGTCGCTGCGACCGAGCAGAAAGCGGAATAATTCGCACGGAGATTATGGACGTTTCCGTCCCGTGCGAAGATCGCCCGAGCGATCCGAGTCGGTCGGGATACGGAAAAGCAGAACGAAGTTCAACGAAATTAAAACCAAGACTATGGAAATCAAAGCTGCAGATGTAATGAAGCTCCGCAAAATGACCGGTGCCGGTATGATGGACTGTAAAAAGGCCCTTGCCGAAGCCGAAGGTGATTTCGCGCGTGCCCAGGATATCATCCGTGAAAAGGGTAAGCTGGTCGTTGCCAAGCGTGCCGATCGTACGGCCACCGAAGGTGTCGTCGTAACGAAAATCGTGGGTCAGAAGGGTTATATCCTCTGCCTGGCTTGCGAAACCGACTTCGTGGCGCAGAATGCGGAGTACTCCGCTTCAGCTAACGCGATGCTGGACGTTGCCGTGAAAACCGATGCTGCGGACCGTGATGCGCTGCTGGCAGCCAAGAATGCCGAAGGCCGCACTGTCGAGGAGATGGTGACCGAGAAATCGGGTCAGACCGGCGAGAAGATCGAGCTGGCATACTATGCCCGTATCGAAGCTCCCTACTGTCATGCGTACGTACACTTCAACAAGAAGCTCGGTACGCTTATCGGCTTCAACAAGGTCGTTCCCGAGGAGGTAGCCCATACCGTTGCCATGCAGGCAACCGCTATGGCTCCCGTTTCGATCTCTGAGGCCGATTGCCCGGCCGATGTGATCGAGCACGAGCGCAAGATCGCTGTCGAGGCCATGAAGCAGGATCCGAAGAATGCCAACAAACCCGAGGCTATTCTGGAGAAGATCGCCGAGGGTAAGATGCGCAAGTTCTTCGAGGAGAATACGCTGCTCAACCAGCCGGTGGTAGGTGAGAAGGAGACGATCGCCGAGTTTATCCACAAGGCGGACAAGGATGCTACGGTTATCGCTTACAAGCGTTTCGCTCGAAGCGTAATCGGTGACCCTATAACGAAAAATAGCGAAGGAATTTCCTTCGCTATTTTTTGCTTTTATGGTGTCGGTGTTCTTGAATTTCTAAGAAGGGATTTCCTCTGTTCCCCCCCCCTCGATGGGGTGAAGTAGTCGAATTCGATATGAACGGAGGCTTGTCAATGATTGCGGTCGGTGCCGAAAAAAGAGTATGGAAATGCCTTTTCTGAAGATTAGAGAACAATTTACTGCAATAATATTGTGCGCGAAAAATTTTCTAATCGATTCAGGTCCGATTTATTGTAATAATGACTCAATTTCTTCAAAAATATTATATCTTCTTCAGTTAAATAATTTCCTTCCCACATATATACATCGGCAATTTTCCACACTTCAGATGGAGTCATGATTTTCCCATCTTTTAAGATAATACGAAAAACCAAAGTATATCTACCATCTGAATCTGGAAGAAGAATGACATAACGTCGGAAAAAATCTGTAAATGCGGAGTTATCGCCATAATACAAGATAGAACTTATAAAAAAGTCTTCAGCAAGCATAACAGAATCAATCTTAAACGACTCTTCTTTTGGTGGCTGGTAGTAATGAGATATCCCTGCCGACGTTTTAACAACAAGATCGCATGGAGCCCACCAACTACAAAAATATACATGGAAAAGTAATGTGTCATTTTGAGGGTTGAACTGAAACCCTTCCGATTCGATATCTTCAAGCATCTTTTTTAAGAGTCCTATTGTGGGGGAAGAAATTTCCAATTTCGTACCTCTTTTCTGCTTCCAATCCGGACGAAAACATGGCTCTTTTTTCACAGGTTTAAGTCCATAAGTATAAATATTGACGTGCTCCGACGCCTCCTGCCATAAATCAAATAGGCTTGTTTGAGCATACGTGGTCAAACTAATTCCCAATAACAAACAAGAAAGAATTATTTTTCTCATAATCAGTTATTCAAATATTTATATTTACCATAAAAAATACTTTCGGATTGATGATTCAAAATAGCCGTACATTCAATTGGAACCCCATCGGTACTTACTGCATAATGAGTACGCAAAGGCAAGCCGTATTGTGCTCTAATCCTATTTTCGAGATTCGGGGCGGGCAGAACTTAAAGAAACAGAGAGCATAACTCTTGCTTGAATCCGATTCGGGAGTTATTTTCTGCAAATCCGCCGCAGAACCCAGAGCGGATAACGTCGTACGGGGCGCAGCCAGAGCCATACCCGAGCCAATACCCGGTGAATGGCACTACAATCCACAACTCCATAAACCTTGGCCGGGGGCATCGTTTCCGTGGTAAGGTTGCCATCGCCGAGCAGCGTGACCTCTTCCGGTGTCGCCTGAATGATGCGGTGTACGACGAAATTGCCTTGTACGGTTTCGGCCATCACCACCGCTCCGCGTCGCAGATCCTCGTGGCGCAGGGGCCGCAGCGTGATGACGCTGCCGCTGCGGAAGAAGGGCAGCATGCTCTGTCCCTGGACGCAGATTCGTACGTTTTGGCCTTCGAGCAGCAGGTCCCTCGTCTGGGCGAAGGCGATCCGGTTCGCTACGGTTTTTTCCATGATCAATTGTTTTCAGGCTCTCTGTTTTCCTTCGAGGACCGTGGCGTAGGAGAGTTCGGCCGCTGCCTTGTCCGGCAGGCAGGCCAAGTGCCACACAGGGGCTTGGGTGAGAATGTCCGACAGCGTACGGCAGATTCTATCCTGCAAATCGCTGTCGTAGGCGAATGCCGGGGGGCAGGACGGGAGCAGCGATCCGACGGCCCGCAAGATTGACAGTCGGGTGATTTCGTTGGCCGGGGCCTGGCTCAACCGGACGATTCCGGCAATCGGCCGCGAAATGTTGCGGTAACAGGGGGTCTTGCCGCTCCAGGGCGATGCGAAAGCGGTCGCCTGCCCCTGGTACATCCGGATAATCGGGCTGTCGTCGTTGAGCAGCCGTGCTCCGGGAATGTGCTCCTGCCACAGCCGGGTATGGGTGCTTTTTCCCGTGCCGGATTCTCCCAGAAACAGGACGGCCCGGCCTTCGCATTCGATGGTCGAGGAGTGTATCGCAATGGCTTCAGGGGAGATGGCGATGCCGAACATGATCCAAAGCCCGAAACGCATCAGGGATTGATGGGGTTCGCGGGGACGCAGCATATCCACGGTAATACGATATTTTTCACTGATTTCTTTAAT
>OLSP01003831.1_pt1 | contig 9946 bp, 10 predicted proteins | sample 1672941 | NCBI WGS metagenome assembly OLSP01 (sample SAMEA3136739, study PRJEB25190) | human gut metagenome
GTCAGCAGGTCGATAATGCCGTCGAAGGAGATCAGAAACCGCAGCCGGGAGCGGAACTCGTTTTTATCAGGATATAGATAGTCCGCAGTCCAGATCCGCAGAATGTATTCCACGCAGAAGATCAGGATAGTAATGACTTCTATGACATGAAATGCAGGAAATAAAAAGGTTAGTTCGTCAAATGTCTGTAAAAAAGTCACCAGAATATTGGCACAGATGACCACCGCAATAAAAATGTCGAAAAGCCGGCTCAGAGGATTGCTTTTATCGCCGATCTGGAGGATGCTAAATACTTTTTTTCTTCATAGCCCTTTTCTCCTGTAGAATAGACACATCAATATATCCATCATATCGACCCCAAAATGGAAAGTCAAGAAATCCCATGGCGGAATCTGTCAACCTGGTTAGAAAAAGTCATATATTATAGTAACCCTGAATAAAATGGAAGGATGAAAATATATGGCAAGATTTACGAATCAGGCGCAGCTTCGCTACGGTGATGAAGTCACCAATTCGAACATTGTGGTAGGAGAGATCCGGGAGGTACTGTCGGCTACCAAGACGGCAGTCCGGGAGACTTACGGACAGAGGGATAATGTGACCTATATTATCAGTATTGTAAACTCCGGTCAGACGGCATTTACCGGAGCAACACTGGAGGATGATCTGGGAGAATATGATTTCGGCGAAAGAGAACTGACACCGTTAACCTATATCCCCGGAACCATTAAATACTATATTGACGGCGTATTGCAGCCCACTCCCGTGGTTACGGCAGGCCCGCCTCTCACTGTGAGCGGACTGACCATTCCCGCCTAGGGCAATGCTATCGTTGTCTATGAAGCGGAGCTGAATTCCTATGCACCTCTGGGAGTGGAAGCGACGATCACCAACACGGCAGTCATTACCGCCAATGTGGTGACACCCATTACGGTGCGGGAGACCATTAATGCCGAGGAGCAGTCTCTGCTTACCATCACGAAGTCCGTCAGCCCCGTACCCGTTACGGAAAATGGCACGCTGACCTATACGTTTGTGATCCAGAATCTGGGCAATACCGCAGCGACTTACACGCAGGATACCACCACGGGAGCCTGGGGAATCAACCCCGGTGTCAGCACGCTAGTGATCTCCGGAACCGTATAGCCCCCGGAGGAAGTAAATAAGGTGAGATAATGGACCGCCCTTACGGAGATTGTGACAGCGGCAATCCCGTAAGGGCGGCTTTTTAAGTAAAAACGGGCAAAGAGAGTTTCTTGTCGTTTACAATCATAGAGAGTGTTTTAGTTGTTTTCTTTGTTTTTTTTACCAGAGAAAGGATGGAATATCGAAGCGCAACAATTTCAGAGCGTGAGGCATTGACAGATATAGAAATGATAAAGGATATAATGGCGGTAGTGTACAAGAAATTGGGTATAAAAGCTGCTCAGAATGACTTGACAATCAGATAAAGCCGTGCATATTATTAAATAGAAACCGGTTACTTATATGCTGAAATATACTTAGACAGGAGAAAAATAATGAGAATAGGAGTATTGGAAGCTGGGGGCACGAAAATGGTATGTGCTGTTGGCGATGAAAATGGACAAATTTTAGAAAGAGTTTCAATTGCAACTGGAAAGCCTGAGGAAACAATGCCCGATATATTGGAATTTTTTCACCAATATTCTTTAGACGCTATTGGCATAGGAACATTTGGGCCGGTAGATCTGGATCGGACATCCCCTACTTATGGATATATTATGTCTACACCAAAGATTCCATGGAGAAATTTTGATTTGCTTGGATGCATTAAAAAAGAGTTTATGCTTCCAATAGGACTGGATACAGACGTAAATGCCTCTGCAATCGGAGAAGCTACTTATGGAGTTACCAAAGGATTGGACAGTAGCATCTATATAACGGTAGGAACAGGTATAGGTGTGGGAGTGATTCTGGACGGCAAAGCGGTGCATGGTATGCAGCATCCCGAAGCCGGACATATATTGCTGAGTAGACATCCGGAAGATACTTACGCTGGACGGTGTCCATATCACGGCAATTGCCTGGAGGGACTCGCATCGGGACCGGCTATTGAAGAGCGTTTTGGAAGAAAGGCAAAGGAACTTCCTGTGGATTCCGTTGCATGGGAAATAGAAAGTTATTATCTGGCTCAGGCTTTGGTGGATTTTACATTGACTTATTCACCCAAAAGGATTGTACTGGGTGGTGGAGTAATGCATCAGAAACAATTATTTGCGATGATCCGCGAGAAGTATAAGAAGATGTTGAATCATTATGTAGATACACCGTACGTAAGAGATTTAGATAATTATATAGTACCTTATAGCCTGAATGATGATCAGGGAATTATGGGATGCATCAGGATAGGACTTGATGAAATGAAACGATAGAATGTGATATAAAATATAAAAAGCTGCCAAAAGCAGCTTTTTATATTTTACGAGGTTGTTTCTCTTTCGATAAGAGTTGGCTGTATAATGATGTGCTGAATAGATTCACTGCCTGCCTGCCCGTCAATGCTGCTTTGATTAATTTGATGCGCAATTAAATCGATTGCGCTTTGAGCAATAGCAGGTATATCCTGGCTTATTGTTGTGATCGGTATGATAGACTGTGAAGAGTCTGGAGAGTTGTCAAAACCAATGATCTGATATTCATCAGGAATATTCTCTCCGTGTTTGACCAGTATATTCAAAAATATGTGTGCATAAGTATCGTTACAGAAGAAAAACCCTTTTCTTTTCCCAGGGTATTTAGCCTTGACCGTCTGATAGATATCCAGAAGACAGGAATAGGATTCTTCATAATTATCTGTAAATGGACGAAGAATCAGCTCATTTGGAAGGTGATATGTTGAGCAGATATCTGAAAATCCCTGAATACGTCCATAAGCGGGAACCGCGGGTAGGACAGAGCTGTTTACGTGAAAATATATTTCACATTTGTTCCTGCGGAGAAGATCAACGGCCATTCGCGCACCAGAATAGTTGTTAGTATTAACACTACTGATAAAACGGTCTTCCCTTTCCACAGAAACGACTGGTATATTAAGTCTGGAAAGATATTCAGAAGAAAGATTGTGGCTTAGGTCTATCAGACCGATGATCTGATAAGCCAGTAATTCGTTCAAACATTTTTTCTCTGCTTCGCAATCATTATTTCCAAGAAAAGTAATAAATTTGAATCCATATTGTTCGTATGTATTAAGTACATGATTTAGAAAATAACTGTAAAATTGATAAAAAAAGTTCGGAACAATAATACCGATGATTTCACTGTTGCCTTTTGCAAAAACTCGGGCAAGCTTGTTTTCCTGATAGTTCAGCTCTTTCAGGGCTTTTGAAATTATATCGATGTTTTCCTGTGTAAGATAGGAAGGCTGATTAAAGTAACGGGAAATAGTTGCTTTGGATAAACCGGTATATTGTGCAATATCGGAAAAGGTGATTGATTTTTTTTGAGAAGCCATATTTTCTCCTGTTGTTTTCGTAATGTGATGTCGGGGTAAAAAGCCCTCCATTTTAATGTCTACGGATCGGTTTCGTGCCACGCACTCCAACATCCGCTCTGCTTCGGTGCCAAGATTCTTTGCCCGTATATGTGCGAACACATGAGAGTTTAGATCTTAGCTTTGTAACACTCTATAAGAGTATAACATTTTGTAACAGAAATGTAAATTGAAGATTAGAAACAATATAGGAACCGATTTCTTTGTGCGTTATACACAAATATAAGAAATAAAAATGCAGTATAATATACAAATATATTGATTATATGAATTGATATATTGACATAAAAGTGAAAACGTGTAAAAATAATGACAAGCAAGATGAAACCGGTTTCTTTTATGCGAAATGAGGTAAGCTATGAATTATACACTGAAAGACTTAAAGAGTTATTCAGCTACGGCTGAAAATCCTGATGCAGTATCAGGCCAGGGTGGAAAAGAAAACCATGGGAGGAAGGGATGTCCCTGTATAGAACCATTAGAAGCTGGATCAACAAAAGTTCTGCTTCACAAATATGGATCTGGAACAATACGGAAAATATGGTGCACAATACCGCCAAATCATCCGGAACATCTGAGAAATCTTATTTTAAGGATGTACTGGGATGGTCAGAAAAATCCAAGTGTAGAAGTACCGATTGGAGATTTCTTTGGTATTGCGCATGGAAGGCAAAGGAATATGGTAACCCCTTATGTGGGAATGCAGGATGCAAAAGGATTTAACTGTTTTATTCCCATGCCATTCAAGAAAGAGGTACAGATCAGTATTGAAAATGATTCGGATGTAGATGTAGATATGTTTTTTTACCAGATTGATTTCACCCTTGGTGACAGACATGATGAAAATACTGGATTTTTTCATGCACAGTTCAGACGGGAAAACCCCTGTGAGATCAAGAAAGACTATACTATTCTAGATGGGGTAAAAGGACGTGGAGTCTATATTGGCACAGTTCTTGGAATTCGCAATTTATACTATGACCATCTACAGGAATGGTGGGGAGAAGGAGAAATAAAGTATTATCTGGATGATGATACAAAGTTTCCCACCATTTGTGGAACCGGACTGGAAGACTATATCGGTGGTGGCTGGGGAACAAATGAAATCGGCACACCTTATCAGGGAGCTCCTCTGCTGGATGATGAGCAAGGATTTTATTCATTATACCGATTCCACCACTTTGATCCCATTTATTTCCAGGACAGCATCAGGGTTACAGTCCAACAACTTGGATCCGGGGAGAGAAAATGGGCAGAAGCTTTTTATGGAGATAATGGTGGTTATTATAAAGCTGCGGGATGTGCAGAGGATTCTCACCTGTGTCTGTTTGAACGAAGTGACGATTATTGCAGCGTAGCTTACTGGTATCAGGAACTTCCGACAAATCCTTTTCCGGAATTGCCAGACAGGAAAAAGAGAATGGAAGGTATTTGAAAATGACGCTCATTAAGAAAGGGATGATGTGAAATACCGTAGTTGCTTTAAAAAATCAAGAAAGAACAGTTAACTCAAAAATAATTATGGGAGGAAATATGAAGAAAAGAATTTTATCAATTTTACTTGTAGCAGCATTAGCAGCCGGAACTTTGTTTGGATGTGGCAGCGTAAAAGAAGAGACAAATGAGACAACAAAAACCATAGAAGAAGGAGCGGCAGATGCAAAAACAGCTTCGAATGCAGATTCGATAACCAATACAGAACCGGTTGAGATCACGATTGCTTATCCGAGTGATGATGGTGCAGAGGAAAAACTGAATATTCTTATTGAAGAATTTAATAAAAGCTACCCTAACATCAAGGTAAATTATGTACTGATTCCTTTCAGTTCATGGCCTGATTACATTACCAAATTGAAAACAATGGTTGCTGGTGGAACTGGACCGGATGTTGCCCGCCTGGCCGTAGAGGGTATCCAGTCCTTTGTGGCGGATGGAATGGCACTTCCTTTTGATGATTTTATTGCAGAAAATGCAGATTTAATGGAAGAGCTTGGTGTAAATGATATTCATCCCAATATTAATGCACCGTTCCAGATTGATGGAAAAACATATGGATTTGCCTGGGATTGGAATAATATTGTCATGTTCCTGAATAAGGATGTCTTTGCAGAAAAAAATATCGAGCTTCCTAGTGCTGACTGGGATAAAGATAAGTTTCTTGAAATTGCTCAGGCATTAACTTATGAGAAGGATGGAGAGAAAGTATATGGCACCGTTGCGCCGACAGATTATTTCACAGTAACGGCATGGCTTTACAATAACAATGCCAGTGTTCTGAATGAGGACATGACAAAATGTACCTTAAATTCACCGGAGGCAATTGAAACGATCCAATTTTTGTATGATCTTGTTTATAAATACGGGGTTGCGCCTTCTCCCTCAGCGGGACTGGATACTTCAAATCTGTTTATGAATGGTCAGATTGCTATGCTTGGTAACGGAAGATGGTCTATTGCTTCCCTGGCTAATAATAATTTTGAGGATTACGATATTCAGGCATTACCTGCGCTGTCAACACGGCAGAGTTCCTTCGGTTCAGGATCATTTCCTGTTCTGAGTAGCACCAAACATCCATATGAGGCAATGTTATTCTCTTCATGGTTATCTGCAAGCAGCTTTTCTCAGGAAACTTTCCTGAAGACAGACTCTGTGCCTTCAAGAATTTCTGTAATGGAAAAGATTCTTCCTACTATGCTTCCTGAAAATGGAATGCTTTGGAGAGAAAGTGCTGATGTTGCCAAGAGTATCCAGGCACCGAAGCAGCTGACAGATGTAACGGCCGTATTTGATAAGTACATGTCACTGATCTTTGCAAATGAGATTTCTGTTGAAGACGGTATGAATAAGGCAACAGAAGAAATTGATGCAATTCTGGCAGAATAAAATTTGAAAAGAAATAAATAAATGATAAAGATAATTCCCAATGCATCTTTAGCATTGGGAATTATCTTTTACAAGGAAAGGAAAGATATGGCTGGAAATAAGATCAGATCCATGCATATATTAAAAAAAGAAACTTTTGTTGCTTATCTTTTTGTCGCTCCGGCATTGATTCTGTTTCTTCTGTTTGTGGGATATCCGCTGGTTGCTTCTTTTTATCTGATGTTTTGTGATTATAACCTTATTACCAGTCCGCAGTTTGTCGGACTGAAGAATATTCTGAAATTCCTGGGAGATAAGGAAGTACCGCTTGTTATGATGAGCAGCCTGAAGCTTTTATTGGTTCTGGTTCCTGCTCATGTAATACTGGGGCTTGCACTGGCATGTCTGGTTCACAGGACAGGAAAGAAAATGTCGACGGCATACCGAATTATCCTATATATTCCAACGATCATGACGACTGTTTCTGTGGCTACTGCATGGTCCTATCTGTATGATACAGACTTTGGCGTGATTAATTACTTTCTGGAGAAACTGGGTATCGATAAAATACCATGGTTAAATTCATCAGTGTGGGCATTCTGGGCGATTGTCATATTCAGTATTTGGAAGTTTGTGGGGACGCCATTCTTATATTACTATATTGGATTGCAGAATATTCCTACATCACTTTATGAAGCTGCAGAGATTGATGGTGCAAACAGAAGACAGAAATTCCGGTATGTAACATTACCCATGCTTACGCCTACTATATTTATGGTAGTTGTATTATCGATGATTAGTTATATACAGTGCTTTGATGAGCCATATGTACTGACGCAGGGAGGTCCCGGTATTTCTACAACAACAGTAAGTCTTTATATTTACCGGAATTTTCAGGCTCAGAATATCAGCTATGCAAGTATTCTGTCGGTATTCCTGTTTGTGATAATTATGATTGTTACCATTATACAGTTCAAGATTTCTGATAAATGGGTAAATTATGATACAGAGTAGGAGAAATAGGACTGATGAAAAAATATAACTTGAAAAAGACAAATATTGTAAGTAATCTGCTTTGCCTGGTGATCTGTGTGATTGCTATGCTGCCGTTTATGTGGATGATTGCGACATCTTTACGACTGCCTGTGGATTCTTTTCGCCTGCCACCGTCGTTTTTTCCTACGGTGTTTCATTATCAGAACTATGTAGAAGTATTTCAGAAGGTGCCATTGCTTTATTATATTGGCAACAGCTTTTTGGTATCAGGCGTAGCTACATTAGTGCAGTGCATTGTTACCTGTATGGCATCTTATGCTTTTGCGAGACTGAGTTTTAAAGGAAAAAATACGATATTTATTATATTACTGTCAGGACTTATGATTCCGGTACAGACTACAGTAATTCCTATTTTCATTATGTACAAAAAAATTGGACTGATGGATACGAGACTGGGAATAATCCTTCCACTGCTCATCAATCCGCTTGGAATTTTTATCATGAAGCAGTTTATGGAGTCTATCCCCAAGAGTTATGATGAAGCGGCAAAGTTAGATGGTGCAACACACTTTTCTATATTATTCCGCATTATAGCACCAATGACAAAACCGGCAATTGTCACGGTGGCGGTTCTGGCATTTGTGGCATCTTGGAATGACTTTTACAGACCTCTGATCTTTATTACAAGTCCTGACAAAATGACATTACCGCTTGGAATGACAGCGTTAAGCGGATTGATGAGAAATACCAGTATTTCTATTATACTGGCTGGAATTCTGATTTCTTCCGTACCGCTGATATTGATTTATTCATTTGGACAGAGATATTTTGTACAGGGAATTTCTCTTTCAGGATTAAAGGGTTAAACTGGTGAAAGGATAGATAATATCATATGAAAGAATTAAGTGCAGAATTAAGAAAAGCGCAGGAATATGAAAATAAAGCGCTTAAAGAGGAGAATGAGAATAAATTTCCTGTTTTTCATTTGAAGGTTCCGACGGGGTGGATGAACGATCCCAATGGATTTTCTGTTTATAAGGGAGAGTATCATCTGTTCTTTCAGTATAATCCTTATTCCAGGGACTGGGGATCCATGCACTGGGGGCATGTGAAAAGTCAGGACCTCATTCGCTGGGAATATTTACCGGCGGCGCTTGCTCCAGATCAGCAATATGATAAAGAAGGTTGTTTTTCAGGAACAGCAATAGAGGATAATGGAAAACATATTATTGCATATACAAGTGTGTATTATGAAGATGGAATAGAAAACGACAGACGCAAAGCATTGCAATCGGCGATGGGGTATTTTATGTAAAACAGGAAAACAATCCGGTGATTGATAAGAATCTTTTACCAGAGGGAGCTAGCCCTGAGGATTTCAGGGATCCCAAGATTTGGAAAAGTGATGGCAGATACTATATGATTATAGCAAACAGAGGACAGGATGGGCGTGGACAGATTCTGAAATTTGTATCGGCTGATCTGAAAGAATGGAACTATATGGGATTATTTTATAAACCGGAAAAAGAACTGGGCAGAATGTGGGAATGTCCTGATTATTTTGAACTGGAAGATACAAAGGTGCTTATTGTCTCCCCGCAGGATATGCAGGCAGAAGATCTGAAGTATCATAATGGTAATGGGTCTTTATATCTTCTTGGATGTGAAAAAGAAGGATGTTTTTGTGAAAGTTATATAGATAGCCTGGACTATGGCATAGATTTTTATGCACCACAGTCTTTGACGTCAGCAGATGGCAGAAGGATCATGACTGCATGGATGCAATCATGGGATGTAAACAGTTACCCGGAAGATTTTAAATGGCGGGGCATGATGATATGCCCAAGAGAACTGCGGATGGAAGAAGGAAAGCTTAAGCAGACACCAGTAAGAGAACTGGAAAAGTATTGGGAAAATGAGATTATATATAAAAGAGTTAAAGTAAATGGAACTGCTTTCCTTAAGGGGATCAGTGGAAGAGTATTTGACCTGACACTGACAATCAGAGATATGCACTGCGATGCAGTGGAAATCAGATTAGCAAAAAAGGAACAGAAATATATCCGTATTGTGTACGATCCGGTACATGAGATCCTTACATTTGACCGGAAGTATATGAACTGCATACGGGATATTGTGAATGAAAGAAGAGTGGAGCTTGCGCCAAAGGCAGGTGAGATAACTCTGAGAATACTGATGGATATCTACTCCGTAGAAATTTTTATGAATGACGGAGAAAAAACGCTGACATCATTATTCTTCGTGAACGAAGATAATAATGAAATCGAGTTTATTGCTTATGGTGGGGACTGCGAAATAGATATATATAAAAGAGATATATGCCGTAAATAATACACAAAGGAAATAATATTGCCTACAGTTTTGACATATAGGCAACTGCGCAGCAGCTTGCTCATGGATGGCTGCAGCCGTATAAGTTTAAAATAAGTCCCTATTTACCTTTGTGTGTCTAATACCAAGACAGTATAATTATACATTTCACGAATTGCATAAGCAATTAGAAAATCAAGTAGTCCCAATTCAAATGCTTGTTAGTTAAGCCTATCAGAGTAATCT
>OLSP01003841.1_pt1 | contig 9933 bp, 7 predicted proteins | sample 1672941 | NCBI WGS metagenome assembly OLSP01 (sample SAMEA3136739, study PRJEB25190) | human gut metagenome
TTCGTAAGACTGTGCGGCAGAATTGATGCGACGAAGTAACCACATGAGCAAAAAGGAAGCCTCGGAGAGGCGATTTTGCGAATGTGGTGCTGAATAGTTTACACGGCTACCGGCGCAAATCTACCTGACAGGCGTCGAATGCTTGCATTCGTAAGACTGTGCGGCAGAATTGATGCGACGAAGTAACCACATGAGCAAAAAGTAAGCCTCGGAGAGGCGATTTTGCGAATGTGGTGCTGAATAGTTTACTCTACAGTAAGAAAAGGAGAATACCTGTGGAGAGTCGTTTACCAAAGATAAAATCGATAGTAAAGCAGACAGCAAACTGGGTGATCCGGATCATGGGCAGCCTGATCCTTCTGTTCCTTGTATGGTATGCCATGCGTACCCTGCAGTATATGCTTCCGGTGGCAGGTCATGAAGATCTGGTGGAGATTCCGGATTCCGTAATACGGAATCTGGCGGCAGCAGCGCTGATATTGCTATTGTATGCAGTTCTGACGGCAGTGGAAAAAAAGGCCGGTGACAAAATCACCATCTGGTGTAAAAGAATTGCCGTAACGCTCGGCATGCTTTGGCAGGGAATCGCAGGATTGTGCTGGGTTCTGGCGGCAGACAGAGTGCCGAGTGCAGATCAGGCATCGGTTATTGGTGCGGCCATAGATTTTATACAGGGTGACTATGGGACGCTGGCTCCGGATCATTATTGCGGTCTGTATGCTCATCAGTTGGGACCGGCGGCCATGGAAGAGATGCTGTTCCGGATTCTTGGAGAGGCGGATTATCATGTGATCCAGATAGTGTTCGTACTTCTGAACGTGGCGGGTATCTATTGCATTTACGGCATTCTGAAGGAAGTTTCCGGCAGACTTGCGGTGGTGACCATGGGGACACTGCTTGCGGGCAGCTGTATGGCATCTGTCTTTTATACCAGCTGGGTCTACGGAGAGATTCCTTGGGTATTCTGTTCCCTGTTTTCCGCATGGATGCTGGTCCGATATATCAAATATGGAAAAACGGGATCACTGGTGGGCATTGTGACAGCTCTTACACTGGGAACTCTGCTGCGTAAGAACACACTGGTCCTGGTGGTGGCATATTGCATGGTCGGCGCGGTACGGATATTCTCAAAATGGGACAGACGCCTGTTGATTTCACTGGTGCTGGCGTTGGCACTGCCACTCTTGTGCTATCAGGGAATCTATAAAATGTATGAGATGAGATCTGGAATGGAGCATTCCCGGGGATTGCCCACATCGGCTTACCTGTATCTGGGAATGGAAGAGATCGGTGGCCGGTACGGTTGGTATTACAGCGATTGCTGGGCACAATATTATGCAACGGACTGTAATACAGAGCAGAGCGATCAGATCTACCGGGAGATGATGCAGGAGCGCATGCAGGCCATGAAAGCACAGCCGGGGTATCTGAGAGGTTTTTATCAGGGAAAACTTCTGTCCCAGTGGAATGTCCCGACCTATCAGTCACTGTATTTCAACTTTAACCACGGGGATGTGTACCATGAGAAACTGGCGGCACTGGAAGACCGGCTGAGTGGAGATCTGTTTGACAGTGTGGTGAGGATGGCAGATCGTTTACAGTTCATTATCTATCTGGGGTGTCTGTTTTACTTTATCTTCTGTGTCCGAAAAGACAGTGAGATCACACAGCATCTGTTGGCAGTGGCTGTGATCGGGGGCTTTTTGTTCAGTATTTTCTGGGAAGCAAAGGCCAGGTATATGTATGCCTATTACATGATGATGTTCCCGCTGGCAGCGCTGGGATATGGGGAAATCATACGTCTGGCAGAAAAATATTGCTTTTTCCGGAAGAAAAAGATATAATCGAACAGGTGTAAGTAAGATAGATGATCGCGGCTGCTTTATGCAGGTGAGGAAAGTCCGGGCTTCACAGGGCAGGATGCCAGATAACGTCTGGTGGAGGTGACTCCAAGGCTAGTGCAACAGAGATATACCGCCGGCTTTTGGCCGGTAAGGGTGGAAAGGCAGTGTAAGAGACTACCGTCCGGCTGGTAACAGACGGAGCCATGTAAACCCCATCCGAAGCAAGACCAAACAGAGAGCTATAGACCGGCCCGGTCTGCTTTCAGGTAGGTCGCTTGATGCGGCTGGTGACAGTCGTACTAGATAGATGATCGTCATATACAGAACTCGGCTTATTTTTTGCTTACACCTTTTGAGAAAAATGCGGACTGCGGATGCGGTCCGTTTTCTGTTATAAGCGACTGCAATGCAGAGCATGTTTCACGGAGAAACTATGGAGAAGTCATGGAGAAAAAAGAGAGAATGCGGATAAAAGGGATCACTATGATACTGAGCTGCCTGTTACTTTTCGCCGGCTGCGGGGAAAACGGTGGGAGTGAGGAAAATGTCTCCACGGAGACCGCAGGCCAGAAGGTTTCGGAAGAAAACAGTGGCATGGGACAGGCTGACGCAGGAATGGAATTTGTGGAACTGCCGGTGCATACAGAGCAGAAACTGACGGAGAATGATTTTAAGGTAATGAAATCCCTGGTGGGAATTCAGACGGGAGAGCGGCAGGGCAGCGGTGTGATCTATGATGAAGAGGAAAACAGGATTCTGATCGCAACGGCAGGGCACGTACTGGCGGACGATACCGGAGAGGCCCGGGTGACATTTCCGGACGGAACACAGGTGGCTGCCACCGGCGTGGAGACAGTGGACAGCTGCGATCTGGCTTTCCTGTGGGTGGACAAGGCGGAACTGTCAGAGGAAGCATGGAAGGTCTGTCTGCCGGTGCAGACGGATCGGGAAGTATTCGATGCACTGAAGGAATATGACGATGTATGGATGTACGGAGGGGAGAGTGGGCTGCCGGTCTATGCTTTCGTGGTGGATCCCTGGATCTATGTGGAGGATTTTGACCAGTATATGCTTCTGCTGCAGGGACTGATCGCTCCCGGAATGTCAGGAGGCGGAGCCTTTACGGAGGACGGTGTGTTCGTAGGAATCCTGTGTGGCGGTGATGAAGAGGGAAAAGTGGCCGTGGTGCCTTACAGCATGATCGAGACGGAGAGACCGTAGCACAGTTGCGTATGCGAGCATCCGCACAGTGTCTGACGAACATTATGGCTTAGTTGATAAAAATTTAATAATCGTTTTATTGACAATACTGTAAATATGATAGAAAATAAAAAGGATGGGTCTTAGACTCAGATTGGAGGAAAAAACAATGACGAAAATAGATGTAGTATCCGGATTCCTGGGTGCCGGTAAGACCACCCTGATCAAGAAGCTGTTAAAAGAAGCTCTGGACGGCAGCAAGACCGTTCTGATCGAGAATGAGTTTGGTGAGATCGGTATCGACGGCGGTTTCTTAAAAGAGGCCGGTATCGAGATCAAAGAGATGAACTCCGGCTGTATCTGCTGCTCTCTGGTAGGTGATTTCGGTACTTCCCTGAAGGAAGTTATCAGCACTTATGCTCCCGAGCGTATTCTGATCGAGCCCTCCGGTGTCGGCAAGCTGTCCGATGTCCTGAAGGCTGTGGAGAACGTGGCAGGAGATCTGGATGTGGAGATCAACAGTGCGGTAGCAGTAGTAGATGCATCCAAGTGCAAGATGTATATGAAGAACTTCGGCGAATTCTTCAGCAACCAGATCGAGTACGCCGGAACCATTATCTTAAGCAGAACCGACAAAGTGGATCAGGCAAAGCTGAATGCCTGCGTGGAGATGATTCGTGAGCATAACGACAAGGCTACCATTATCACCACTCCTCTTGATCAGCTGGATGGCAGGGAAGTACTGAAGACCATCGAAGGCGCTGACAAGCTGGAAGATATGATGAAGGAAATGCTGGAGCATATCCATGACGATCACGATGAGGATGAGTGCTGTGACCACGAGCATCATCACCATCACGACCATGACGAGGATGACCACGACCATGAGTGCTGCTGTGGACATCACCACGATGACGACGATGATGAAGACGAGCATGAGCATTACCATCATCATGACCATGATGAAGACCATGACCATGAGCATCATCATGAGCATGACGAGAACTGCACCTGCGGCTGCCACGATCATGATCATGACCACCACCATCATCACCATCACGCAGACGAAGTATTCACCAGTTGGGGTATCGAGACACCCAACACCTACAGCGCAGAGGACATCGAGAAGATCCTTACTGCTCTGGACAGCGGAGAGTACGGTGCAATCCTGCGTGCCAAGGGTATGGTACCCGCTCCCGACGGAACCTGGGTATATTATGATTATGTTCCCGAAGAGCATGACATCAGAAGCGGTAAGCCGGAAGTTACCGGTAAGATCTGTGTCATCGGTTCCAAACTGGACGAGGACAAGCTGGCAGAACTGTTCCGTAAATAAATTGCCGGAACGGATTTTACAGGCAGCAGGATAAGAAAGAGAAAGGTATGAATTATGACGAAACCAGTCTATATCATAAATGGTTTTCTGGAGAGCGGTAAGACAGAATTTATCACATTTACACTGGGACAGCCGTATTTCCAGATCAAAGGAAAGACACTGCTCATCCTCTGTGAAGAGGGCGAGAATGAATACGATCCCGCTTTATTAAAAAAGAGTCGTACGGATGTCGTATTGATCGAAGAGGAAGAGGAGTTTACTCCGAATCATCTGATCGAGCTGGAGAAGCAGTACAAGCCCGCCCGTATCATCATCGAGTATAACGGTATGTGGAATTGTAAGAACATGACGCTTCCCTGGTACTGGAAAGTAGAGCAGCAGATCACGACCATTGACGGCTCCACCTTCCCTATGTACTACACAAATATGAAGTCTCTGCTGGCAGAGATGATCCGTAAGTCCGAGATGATCATTTTCAACCGTTGCGACGGTATCAAGGATCTGAATGTATACAAGCGCAACATCAAAGCGGTGAATCCTTCCGCAGATGTGATCTTCGAGGATTCCAACGGTGAGATCGATGAGATCTTCGAGGAGGATCTGCCCTACGATCTGAATCAGGATCCTATCGTACTGGACAACCAGGGCTATGGCATCTGGTATCTGGATTCCATGGATCATCTGGAGCGCTATGAAGGCAAAAATATCCAGTTTCTGGCCATGGTACTGAAGCCCGAGGAATATCCCGATGGCTATTTCGTACCGGGACGCATGGCAATGACCTGCTGTGCGGAAGATATGGCATTTCTGGGCTATGCCTGTGAGTTTGCAGGCACGAAAGACCTGAAGCAGAAGGAATGGGTTAAAGTGACAGCGAAGGTTGCCAGAGAATACTTCGCAGACTATAAGGGAGAGGGCCCTGTACTCCATGCCATCAGTGTGGAGAAGGCAAAGGCTCCCAAAGATCCCGTGATCAGTTTCAACTAGAAAGGATCGGCTCTATGAAAAAGAATCCCATAAAGAGCGGCCTGCGGGAGACAATGGCAGGAAAAGTGACATTTCTTTTCCTGCTGTTTTTGTATACCGGGGTTATGTTATATCTGTTTTGGATGGAGTGCTATCAGGTGCCGGGCTTTCAGTCGGATATGCCGGACTATGTGAATAAGGTGGCAGGTATTGCGGGAAATTATGAGTTTCCCTATCCGATCCTGTTCTGGACAGCCAGACTTTCCGCCTGGCTGATCGGAGCGAAAGCGGCCATGGCCATCACCACCGCGCTGTTCAATCTGGCAGCGGTGGTGATCACAAAATATTATATGAACCGGGAGATCCGGAAAGTAAGTCATTATGATGACTTAACTCAGGGAAGACAGGCTATGACGGACATTCTTGTGACCCTGCTTGTCTTTTCGCTATTTTTGCTTTCTAACCTGTATTCTCCCAAGAATACAGCTTTTTTCGGCTTTGATTATGCGTATCGCTGTATGGGGATTTATACGCCGAATCCTTTCTGGAATGCCACTTATCTGGCCACCAGACCTTTTGCGATTATCAGCTTTTTTGAGACGGTGAAGGTGCTGTCGGAATATCAGAAGGATTTTCAGTGGAAGAACTGCGTTCTCTTCGCGGTCAGCCTTCTGCTGACCACCATGACCAAACCAAGCTATACGATGGTAGTGGTGCCTCTGATCGGTCTGATCCTCCTGGTCCAGCTGATCGTAAGCAGAGGAAAAAGTTTTCGCAATGCCTTCTGTCTGTGTGTGACCATGATCCCCACGGGAATTGCCCTGCTGTACCAGTTTTCCGGAATTTTCACCGGGACGAATGCCATGGGAGAGGAGACAGGCATCGCCATCGGCTTTGCCAAAGTATGGAGCAATTATTGCAAAAGCATTCCTTTAAGTATTATCATGGGAATGGCATTGCCCATCGGCGTACTTTTCCTGAATCTGGTATTTGATTTCAAAAAAATAAAGTCCAACAGATATTACTGGTTTGCATGGCTGAATTATCTTATGGGTACAGTAATGTTCCTGATCTTCTATGAAAAAGGATTCCGCATGATGCATGCCAACTTTTCCTGGGGCTATATGCACGGTATGTTCTTTGTCTTCCTGATGACGTTGATCGTCATGGTGCGGAATATCAGGGAGTGGTGGAAGAGCTGGAAGGTGATCTTCGTCGTGGGCGAGATCGCGGTATTCTGCTACCATCTGGTGTGTGGTGTGAATTTCCTGATGTATGCCGTCCTGGGCAACGATCTGGCGGGATTTTAGTAAAAATGATTTGAAAAGGCAGACAAGATACCATCTTGCTGCGAGTTACATAGAATAATGAAAGAAAGGAGAGTGTTTCATGAATTTAAGCATTGTAGCCGGTCTTCTGATTCCGTTTCTGGGAACGACTGCAGGGGCAGCCTGCGTGTTTTTCCTGAAAAAACAGATTGGCGGCAATATTCAGAGAATATTTACCGGATTCGCTGCCGGTGTTATGGTGGCAGCTTCGGTGTGGTCTTTGCTGATACCGGCCATGGATATGTGCGAAGAGATGGGGAAGCTTGCATTTCTTCCCGCAGTGATCGGATTCCTGATCGGTATTGTTTTTTTGTTGTTCATCGATAGCATGGTACCCCATCTGCATGTGGGAAGCGATGCACCGGAAGGCCATAAGAGCAGTCTGAACCGCACAGCCATGCTGATGCTGGCGGTGACCATTCACAATTTTCCCGAAGGTGCGGCGTGTGGTGCTATTTTCGCCGGAGTGTTAAACGGGGACGGAACTGTTACGATGGCGGGAGCCCTGACGCTGGCCATCGGTATCGCCATTCAGAATTTCCCGGAGGGAGCCATTATTTCCCTGCCTCTTCGGAGTGAAGGAAATAAGAGAGGAAAGTCCTTTGCCTTAGGCGTATTGTCGGGAGCAGTGGAACCGGTGGGAGCAATCCTGGCCATTGCACTGGCAAGCATTGTGACACCTATTTTACCCTATATGCTGGCTTTTGCAGCCGGAGCCATGATCTATGTGGTCGTGGAGGAACTGATTCCGGAAGCCAGTGAGGGAGAGCATTCCAACCTGGGAACCATTGCCTTTGCGATTGGTTTTGCGTTGATGATGATGTTGGATGTGGCACTGGGATAATGTGTACAGTGTAATATTTGCAAAAGCAAAGTGAGAACAGCAGGAAGGATGTACGGGAATGTCCGTGGAAAATGAAAAAGAAATACAACAGCTGAAAAACCGGATCCGTGAACTGGCAGACAAATCCTACAACCAGAACCAGTACACATTTACCGGATTCTTAGGACTGGCGGAGCAGGATGCCCTGTGGCAGGTGGAACGGGAAGTGAAGTTCGCAGGGATCACCTTATACGGCGGCAGGGAAGAGGCAGAGCGGAAGCTCCTTCGCTTCGGCAGTGAGGCGGAGCTGGGCTATGAACAGCCCTTTCCTATCTGCTGTATCCGGATCCGGCCTCTGTCGGCAAAATTTGCAGACAAGCTGTCCCACAGGGATTATCTGGGGGCACTGATGAACCTGGGTATTGAACGCAGCACCATCGGTGATATCCTGCCGGGAGAGGGCGAAGCATTTTTGTTCTGTCTGGATACCATTGCAGAATTTATCTGTGACAATCTGGAGCAGATCCGCCACACCCACGTGAAGTGTGAGGTGGTGGATGCGGCGGCAGAAGTACCGCAGGAAGAACCGGTGCGTCAGGTCATTCAGGTGGCAAGTCCACGTGTTGATGCTGTCATTTCCAAGGTATATAATAAATCCAGAAGTGACTGCCTGGAGCTGTTCCGGGTGGGAAAGGTATATGTGAACGGCAGGCTGTGTGAAAATAATTCCAAGCCCCTGGAGGCGGGGGATGTGGTAAATGCCAGAGGCTACGGTAAATTCCGCATAAGTGGAGAACCCCATGCCACGAGGAAGGGGAAGCTTGCCATAGAGGCTGAGGTATATCCGTAGCGGTTCGGTCATGAGATGACAGTTGCCTTGCTCGTAAGGAAAAAACGAAGACGTGAAGGAGGTTAAACAGTGTATCATTATACTGCGATCCAATGGCTATTTTTCTTTTATTTTTATTGCTTTTTCGGCTGGTGTTTTGAATCCACCTATGTATCCCTGAAAAGCACTGATGCTTTCAATGGATCGCGTTTCATTTTATTCCCTCCGTTCGACTTAAAGTTTCAGATCTGTACCACTTGCTTTTGCATCAAGGATCTTCTTGATGATATCAGCAATATGTGCTCCGGCCTCTGCCGGAATGGTTCCGTCTTTATGGATGTTGGATACAACGGTTCTTCTTGCCTCCGGCATTCCAACAGTTGCTTTGTAGGCAATATATGCGGACATGGACTCTGCGGTAATCAGTCCAGGTCTCTCACCGATCAGTACACAGGTAACATCCGCACCTGTAATCTCAGAGATCTGGTCCATTGCTCCTACACGACCATATTTTACGAAGAACGGAGTACCGTAATCGATGCCGTAGCTCTTAAGTCCCTGCTCAATAGCCGGCAGTACATCACCTACATTGGCTGCGATTGCTGCGGAGCTTAAGCCGTCAGATACATAGATCTGTACGGTCGGATGCATCTTGCATTTTTCTTTGATTGTGGCAACTGCCTCATCGCTTAACGCACGTCCCAGATCCGGACGGGTCAGATATACATCTTTGCTCTCGCACTGGGTCTGTACGGTGAAGAGTCCCATCTTATCGATAAACTCCTGATCAACATCATTGAAAACTGCATCCTGTGCTGCAGAATGAGCTGCACGGAACTCCAGATTCGGAAGAGTCTTATAACGGGCACCTGCTTTGCCGATACCAAGACGGCACGGAGCGTACTGTTTGAGATCAAGGTAAGCCTCTCCGTTCTGCGGATGTTCTACCAGATACTGTTTCTTAATGTCAATCTGAGTGATATCCGGAAGGCATCCTTCCTCCACTCCTGCCTGCTCACAGCCGGCATTTTTCACTGCATTGACAACTGCAGTTTTTACTGCATTTCCATCTGCTGAGGCAGATGCGGTACCGCTTACATTCATCTCTGTAAGTACCTGTTCAATAATTGCTCTTAATTCATTATCGTTCATTGTTGTTTCTGCCTCCTTTCTATTTTGCTAAAAATACAGATGCATCACCTGCAAGCGGTGTCAGCTTTCCATCTTTAGAGAATCCCATCTTTTCAAGCCATGCGTCAAATTCTTTTGTCGGACGAAGTCCCAGAATTTCACGGAGAGCTGCCGCCTCATGATATCCGGTACACTGGTACATCAGCATACAGTCATCACCTTCCGGTACACCCATGATATAGGTACAGCCTGCTGCGGCAAGAAGCATGGACAGATTCTCAATATCGTTCTGGTCTGCTTTCATATGATTCGTGTAGCAGCAGTCACAGCCCATCGGCACACCGGAAAGCTTCGCCATAAAATGGTCTTCCAGCCCCGCCCGGATAACCTGTTTGCTGTCATAAAGATATTCCGGACCGATAAATCCAACCACCGTATTGACCATGAACGGCTGGTAGCGGCGGGCCAGCCCGTAA
>OLSP01003848.1_pt1 | contig 9923 bp, 5 predicted proteins | sample 1672941 | NCBI WGS metagenome assembly OLSP01 (sample SAMEA3136739, study PRJEB25190) | human gut metagenome
CTTACTATACTGCTGGACAAGTAATGAATAATACTATTGTTGAATATGTAAACGGTATGGAGGTTGTAAAAGTATTTAATAAATCGGGTGAATCCTATGAAAAATTCAAAACCGCTATTTGTAATTATAGGGACTATACTCTTGCATGGTTTAAGGCATGTTGGCCCTGTATGGCAGCTTATAGCGCACTTATTCCATGTACAATCTTATTTGCACTTCCAGTAGGCTCATGGCTAGTATTACAAGGAATAATAGAATTATCTCAATTTGCCTTAGTATTATGTCTGGCATTAGGATTAGGTTCTCCTTTATTACGGACTATGTCATTTACTTCTGTAATGCCACAGGTAAAATATAAAATTGACGAATTAGAAAAATTAATGGATATTCCCCCTCTAAAGGAAGGTTCTGCTCTTTTTGAAGGAGAAGATTATAATATTTGCTATGATAATGTCTGTTTTGGCTATGATGAAAAAGAAATCTTACATCATGTATGTCTTAACCTAAAACCGAATACTAAAACTGCTTTTGTTGGAGAATCCGGTTCAGGAAAAGCCTGTGCAGGAGAATCCAAAGCAGGAAAAACCTGAACAGGAAAATCCCGCACAATTAAATACGAATAGATCAAACACGAATTCAGAAAAAACGTATCCACCAAATACTCAGGGAGAAAATCCTTATCCATTAATCCATCTCAGGGAAAGGCAGGAAGATGTTGCGGCGATTCGGGACAGCGTGCGGTCGCAGATCGGGTATGACTGCTTTGTCACGCCGTATAACCGGGATCGGATGGATGAGATCGTCGAGCTGATGGTGGAAATCCTCTGCACCGGCAGGGAAACAATCACGATATCCGGGGCGGAGTACCCCGCCGAGCTGGTCAGAGAGCGGATGCGCAAGATCAACAGTATGCACATCGAGTACATCTTCGGCTGTCTTGAGCAGAACGCGAGCCGCGTCCGCAACATCAAGAAATATCTGCTGACCACGCTGTTCAACGCGCCCGCGACGATGGGCAATTACTACGACGCTCAGGTGCGATACGACCGGCGAAAGCGGGAGGAAGATTATGAAAACTGGCTCGATGAGCTTTAGAAGGGAGTGGTGTCCATGAAAAACTATTTTCAATTCGCCTGTGAACTCGAACCCATTGACCGATTTCCCGGCTGCATGAGCAAAGACGACCTGCTTGAGAACCTGCTGCGGCAGGATACGCAAGCAGGTTTTCTTTTGCCCGAAAAGCGGACGGAAACCGCGCTTCGGGTGATGCAGCTGGAGCAGGAAGCCGAGCAGCGGACGTGCGAGATCAGCGGCGGCTGGTTTCCCAGACGGGTGCTGTTCTTCGCCGTGCCGCCGGTGGACGGAAAAGCCTGCCAGCTCTGCGCGTTGACGCAGATTGAATCCGGCAGGTGTTACCTGTTTACGCCGGACTGTACCCCGATTCTGGTCTACGCCATACAGGGCAGAAAGCTGTACTGCCTGTGAGAAGGGAGGAACATCATGAAGCAAAAACATGCGGATTCGCCCTCAGCTTTTCTTGCGGCGGCAATGGCTGTGACGGGCGCGGCAATGCTGCTCTGCCCGCTCATCGGGCAGAACACGGAAATGAATCGGAGTGCGGCAGAATATGACGACCTGCGCGTTCAGCTCAAAAGCGAGGAACCGGCGCAGGCAACGGACGCGCCGGAAAACAGAAGCACTCTGCGCCAAATGTTCGATGCGGTGGGTTTTCCAAGCACAACGCAAGTGCCGCTCGAATTGCCTGAGCAAGCGCCTGAAATCGACGTTGGGACAGGCGCAGACCTTGCGGCGTGTCTGGCACAGAACGACGATTTCATCGCGTGGATCAGGATTCCCGGCACGAACGTGGATTATCCCGTCGTCTGGACGGACGACGCCGAGTATTACCTGCATCACACGTTCACAGGGAAGCAGGGCGCGGCGGGAACGCTGTTTTCGCTGATGAAAACGGATTACAGCATCCCCAGCCGCAATATCGCCATTTATGGGCATCATCTCAAATCCACCGGCGAGAAGATGTTCACGTCGCTCATGCGGTACAAGGACGCGGATTTCTATGCCGGACACGAAACCGTGCTGCTCGATACGCTGTATGAAAGCGGATCATACCGCATTTTCGCCGTGCTGAATTTTCACAGCGGCGAGTGGGACGCTTCACGGGCGGATTTTGAAAGCGACGCGGCATTTCTGGAATTTATCCGGTACGCCCGGCGGAACGCACTGTACGACACGGGCGTGACGGTCGGCGCGGAGGATTCCATTCTCACGCTGATAACATGTGACCGAAGCTATGGCGGCAAAGCGGGACGGCTTGCAGTCGTGGCTGTACTTGAAAAAAGCAGGAGGAACTTATGAAACACAAAATCAAACGTCTTTTGTCTTTGCTGCTGTCGCTGATGATGCTGACGGCGGCTCTGCCTACGTCGATATGGGCGGAAGAAACGGGGTTTGCCCAAGCAACGGGCGCGGAAGCAGAGCTTCCGAACGAGCCGGAAGAAACAGCCGAGCCGGAACTGCCGGTTGAATCACCGGAAGCAACAGGCGAGCCGGAGCTTCCAAGCGAACCGACGGAACTGCCGTCGGAAATCGAAACGCCGGAGGGCATGGCAGAGCCGACCCCGCAGGTTACGGAAGAACCCCTGCCAACGCCCGAACCCGAAGCGACGTATCGGGCAGGCATGTTCGTTCTCGTCACGGAAAATACGCGCGTGTTTTCGGATGTGGATGAAACGGCGGACGAGGTAGACGGCGAGTTGTACGACGGCAGTTTTGTCCGCACCGCAAACGTCCGGGTGGAAGAAGTCCGGCAGGACGGCATGGGGCGAACATGGCTGCTGGTACGCTATCTGTACGGCGAGGAAGAACCCGATGGAGAGATGGCGTGGACGGACACGGCGACGGTCTGGGTGCTGGCAGAGGAAACCCAGCCGTCCGATGCGGCAGATTATGACGTGACGGCTTATGCCTTCCCGTTTACGCCGGTGGAGCTGTACGCGGCGAATAACCCACCGAGATTGCAGACGCTCAGCGGCAACACGGGCGAGTTTTACGCGGGGCAGACGGTATACGCCTATTCCGTGCATGACGACGTGCAGATTGCGTCGCTCAAAAACTATGGCGCGATTTACGCGACAAGGCATTACATCAACGAGCATGTGGTCTATTGCCTTGAACATACGATGAACAGCCCCGGCATCAGGAACAACCCGGACGGTCCGTATCATGTGGTTGATCTGGCGCAGTACGGGCAGACGCAGGGTTACTCCGGCATCATATACAGCGAAAAGACGATGCACGCCATCGGTTGGGTACTGCGGCACACGTTTCCCTTCATGGGGATTGACCGGTATGAGGATGAATGCCTTGAATGGTCGAGAGCGGCGGGGCAGTTTGCAATCCGCGAGGTCATTAAACAGCTGGAAGGTTCACAGTATGTCCGCGATTATTGGCGTATGGATGATTTTTACCGCGCAACAGGTCAAGCGCCCAAGGAATATCTCGAATATGCACGTTGGCTGGCGGCAAACGCCCTGACCTATGCGCAAATGACCGGCGAAATCACGGTGTCGAATGTGTCCGTATCCATTGCCAACGGCGTATGCACCGGCACGGCGACACTGACCACGGACGCACCGCGCATCCGCATCCGCCGCTCGGTCGGAACGATTACCGGCTATACGGGCGGCGAGGACGGCACATACGTCTATCTGAACAGCGGCGACACCATTACCGTTTCCCAAGCAGGAAGCGGTTTTTCTTTTACCGCGGAATCCGTTTCGACGGAGGAGCTGGAAGCCAATTTTCTGGTCGCCGTGCCGGATGCGAATGTGCAGAAGGTCGTCATTCCGCAGCGGGGATCGCCGTATCCGCTCAAGTCCACGGAAATCCGCTTTGATATGCCGAACGGCGCACTGGTCGTGACCAAGACGGATGCGGCAAGCGGCGCGGTGCTGGCGGGCGCGACGTTCGAGCTGACGAACGCTTCCGGCACAGTTGTGGCGACGCAGACCACAGACGCGGACGGTGCGGCGCACTTTGACAACCTTCCGGCAGGAAATTATACCGTGCGCGAAATCAACGCGCCGACGGGATATCTCGTCGCTGTGCCGGATAGTCAGAGCGTGACCGTCACGGCAGGCGAAACGACGGGCGCGGCGTTCGCGGATGAACGGATTCAGGGCAGAATCCGTATCGCCAAGACGGACAGCCTGACGAAAGAACCATTGGCAGGCGCGGAGTTTACCATTAAACGCACAGACGGAACGGGAACGCCCATCGTGCTGACCACCGACGTAAACGGCAATGCCGAAACAGACTGGCTGGATTATGGGCGATATCGCATGACGGAAAGCAAAGTTCCCGCGCACTATGAAACCAGCGGCTTTTCAACCGAAATCGACTGCACGGAAAACGGAAAGACCTATCTCATCGAGGTCGAAAACGAGCCGACGAAGGGCTTCATCCAGATCGTCAAGACCGACGCACTGGACGGCAGACCGATTGAGGGCGTGCAGTTCGATATCGTGGACGCGGGCGGCAACGCTGTCGGCACAATGACCACGGATGCAAACGGCGCGGCAACGTCGCCCGCATTGTTCAAGGGACAATATACCGTGCGCGAGCATGAAAACCCAACGGGCTATGTGGCGGAACTGGCGCAGCAGGACGCGGCGGTGAATCCGGACGAAACGACATATCTGGGCGCGAGCAATCAGCCGATTCAGGGCAGGATCAGGATCGTCAAGCGGGATCAGCTCACAAAAGAGCTGCTGGCGGGCGCGGAGTTTACCGTCACGCGGCTCAGCGGTCTGCCATCCCATCAAGGAGCGGGCGACGGCGAGGTCGTCGCGGTCATTACGACGGATGCGGACGGCGTTGCCGAAACCGGCTGGCTGACGTGGGGAACCTACCGCGTGACGGAAAGCAAAGTGCCGGAGCATTTCGTGGACGCGGGCTTTTCGGCGGATATCGTCATTGACGAGGAAAACTTCAAAACCTGCGAGCTGGAAGTCGAGAATGAGCCGACCAAAGGCTTTATCCGCCTGACCAAAACCGACAGGGCAAACGGCAATCCGATTGCGGGCGTGAAGTTTGATATCTATGAAAACGACGAATACGGAAATGCGCTTGTCAGCAGCATGACGACCGGCGCGGACGGCGTGGCAATCTCCGAGCCGCTGCGCAAGGGACGCTACATCGTGCGCGAGCATGGCGCGACAAAGGGCTACGTCTTTGAAGAAATCGCGCTGGACGCGACGGTCAAGCCCGACGAAACGACCGACCTTGCGGCGACGAATCAGCCCGTTCGGGTCAAAATCAAGATTTATAAGCGCGATAAGGACGAATATACAGGCGATAACCCCAACAGCAAAAATCGAAAAACCCTGCCCAGACAGGCGAGCATCGACCCGCCGAAATCGCGCGGCGACGGCGAGCTGACCGGAGCGGTCTTTCAAGTACTGGCGGGCGCGGCAATCAAGGACAGGCAGGGTAACGTTCTGTTCAAAAAAGGCGATATCGTCGTGGATGTGCTGACGACGGCGGGCGAGGATGCGAGTGCTGCAACGGGCGAGTTGTGGCCGGGGCTGTATGAAATCGTGGAGTTGACCCCGCCAAAGGGCTATCATCCGAGCGAAAAACACATCTTCGTCGATACCGTCAGCGCCGCAGGGCAGTCTGAAGAAGCCGTCGTGGAATATGAAGGGCTGAAAACCAACACCATCCGACTGGGAGCACAGGCTATCGTCAAGATTTTAGGCGACGACCACGACGACCCTGCCCCGGATCGCGTCGAGCAGCCGGAAGCGGGCGCAGAGTTCAACGTGTATCTCAAAAGTGCAGGCAGCTATGAGAAAGCGCGTCCGTTTGAGCGCGATCATCTGGTGACGAATAAGCGCGGATACGCCAAGACCAAAGCACTGCCCTACGGCATCTATGTGCTGGAGCAAACGAAGGGCAAAGAGGGCTATGAAATCAAAGGCGCGATTGAGTTTGAAATCGACGGGACGGAGGATATTCAGAACCCGCCTCCGCTGACACTCAGCGACCGTCCGATTCTCTACCGCCTTCGTATCCTCAAGACGGATCGCGAAACGGGCAAGACCATCACGCTGGCGCATACGTCGTTTAAGCTCAAGGACGCAAACGGCGAAACGGTGCGCCAGACGGTGCATTATCCGACCGAAAAGGAGATCGACACGTTCACCACGGATGAAACGGGCGGCGTGACCCTGCCGGAAACGCTCAGGTGGGGCTTGTACTACATCGAGGAGATTTCCGCGCCGGAAGGATATCTGATTCGGACGGAATCTCTGCCCGTGATGATCGGGCATGACGGCGACGAACCCGGGCAGACGTATGAACTGAACATCGAAATGCAGGATGAGCCGGTCAAGGGGCAGATTCTCGTGAAAAAGACCGGCGATATGCTCGTCGGCTTTGAAACCGTGGACGCATACGGCTATGCGGTGCAGAAGCCGGTCTATGAACAGCGGAATCTGGCAGGCGCGGTCTTTGAACTGCGTGCCGCAGAGGAGATCGTCGGCAGGGACGGAACGGCGTGGTACGCCGAGGGTGAGCTGGTCGATACGATCATCACGACGGCGGGCGGCGAGGATGCGTCCAAACTTCTGCCGCTGGGCAGATATACGCTGACCGAGGTCAAAGCGCCGGAAGGATACGCGCCGGATGATGCGCCGCGCGAAATCGAGCTGGCGTATGCGGACGATCAGACCCCGCTGGTGCAGATCCGCGTAGAGATCGGCAATACCTATCTTCCCGCCGCTATTACACTGCACAAAGAAGCCGAAGTCATTCGCACGACGGAAGCAAACGGTGAAGTGCTGCGGACGCTGCACAGCGAGTCGGGCGAAGGCTTTGTGTTCGGACTGTTCAGCGAGCGGGATATCCATGAAAACGGCGTGACCCTGCTGGCAGATACGCTTGTGGCTGTCGGCATGACCGATGAAAACGGCAGGCTGACGTTTGACGGTACATTTCCGCATGGCGACTACTATGTGCGCGAGCTGCAAGCCAAGACAGGCTGGAAGCTCAATCCAAACCGTTTCCTGATTACGCTTGAGCCGGGCGGCGGCGCGGTAATCCGCGTCGAGCTGGCGCAGCCCATCTATGACGAGCTGGTTTATACGCCCGTGACGCTGACCAAAACCGATATCACCGGCGCGAAAACCGTTCCGGGCGCACAGATCGAGGTCAGAAACGAGCAGGGCGAAATGATTTACCGCGCCACGACCGATGCGAACGGCGAAATCCCGGATATCCCCGTTACGCCGGGAACATACGCCTTCCGCGAAATCCTTGCGCCGAGCGGCTATGCGCTCAATGAAGCCGAAACGCGCTTCACGGTGGACGAGCAGGGAAATGTCACGGGCAACACGATGATGCGGGACGACTATACCCGCGTACAGCTCCGCAAGCAGGACGAAAACGGCGTGCCGCTTTCCGGTGTGGAATTTGCGCTGGTCACGGAAACAGGCACGCGCCTGATGACCGCCGTTTCGGACGCAAAAGGGTTGGTGACGTTTGAGAAAATCCCGTATGGCAGATATACCGTCGAGGAAACCCAGCCGCTCCCCGGCTATTTCAAAACCGCCGTGCATGTCCGTTTGACGGTGGACGGTACGTTTGTCAACCCGAACGAGCCGCTGGAAACCGTCACCAATACGCCGATGCGCCTTGCGTATAAGAAGGTGGATACATCCGGCAGACCGCTTGCGGGCGTGGAGTTCAGCCTGATTAACGCCGCAACCAACGTCGTGACCGAGGTGGCGACGAGCGACGAAAACGGCGAATTTATCTTCCGTCATATCGACTACGGCGACTGGATTATCCGCGAAACCGCCGCGCCCAATGGATACAGGCGCATGGAGGACATGCTGCTGCATATCGGCGAGGACTTCGTGCAGCCTGAGCCGATTACGCTGGTCAACGTGCCAAGCAGCTATATGTTCATGAAGATGGATGGCGACGGCAATCCGCTTTCCGGCGTGAAATTCGTACTGGAAGATGCAGACGGAAATGTGCTGCGCGAGATGGAGAGCGGCGAGGACGGTACGGTGCTGCTTGAAAATCTCGATGATGGTCAGTACGCCGTCCGTGAAACCGAAGCACTCCAAGGCTATGTGAAAACCGAGGACACGCTGACGTTCACCATCGACGAAAGCTACGTTGTTCCCGAAGAAATGCCCTGCCTTGTCAATGAAAAGGAGGACGAAAAGCACGATATTCAGACCGGCGTGGATATTGAGCTGACCCCGATGATGACGGAGGGCGCGGCACTGCTGCTGCTTGCCGGAATTATCCTGATCGGGCGCAGGCTGGCGGACAGGAAACGGAGGAAAAAGTAAGATGAGGTATTTGCTGCACAGACTGGCGGTTCCGCCGTAAGCCGCTTGTGAAATCAGAAAAAGGAGTTGATTTTCTTGCAGGAAGAAGTTGAAATGCGCACCGTTACGATGGCATTTCATGCGAGCAAATTCTCAGGAAGGGTAATGAAAAACGGCATAGCAAAGCTGCTTCGCGCCATGCACGGCAAATTAACTGTGCCGCATGGCAAGCAGTCTGTCCGACAGCTTGCACGGCAAAATCAGGGCATGACCAACATCGAGATCGACGATCCCGACATCCATGCCTTTGAACGCATTGCGCGTAAATATGGCGTGGACTTCGCCGTCAAGAGGGCGAAAAGTGATGAAACGAAATATCTCGTTTTCTTTAAAGCCCGCGACGCGGACGCGCTGACGGCAGCTTTTCAGGAATATACAGATCGGCGCGTTCGTCAGGCAGAGCACCCGTCTCTGATGGAAATCCTGAATGAGATGAAGGAAAAGGTCGCCCGGACTGCCCCGACGCGCAAGGCGGAAAGGGAGAGGACGCGATGAAAAGAAAATGGCTGCATGAACTGCCGTATCTGCTGATTGCGCTCTACGCGACGAAAATCGGACAGGCATGGCGGCTGGCAGAAGGAACGGATGCGGCGCATAAGCTGCTGAGCCTGATGGACAGCCTTTCTGCGTCGTTCGCGTCGCCCCTGCCGAGCTTTGAGCTGCATGACTTATGCATCGGGCTGCTGCTGGGCGCGGGCTTTCGTCTGTTCATTTTCATTAAAGACAGTGAAAAAAAGAAGTATCGTAAAGGGCGTGAGTATGGCTCGGCACGCTGGGGTACGCCGGAGGATATCAAGCCCTTTATCGATCCCGTGTTTGCCAACAACGTGATTCTGACGCAGACGGAACGGCTCACAATGAGCAGCCGCCCGAAGAACCCGGCGTATGCCCGCAACAAAAACGTATTGATTATCGGCGGCTCTGGCAGCGGCAAGACGAGATTTTTCGTCAAACCGAATCTCATGCAATGCGTGTCGGACAAATATCCCTGTTCGTTCGTTGTGACCGACCCGAAGGGCAGCATCCTCGTTGAGTGCGGCAGCTTGCTTCAACGAAGCGGCTACCGCATCAAGATACTCAACACAATCAATTTCAAAAAGTCGATGAACTATAATCCGCTGGCGTATATCCATAGCGAAAAGGATATTTTGAAACTGGTAAACTGCCTGATTCTCAATACAAAAGGAGAGGGTAAAAGCAACGACCCCTTCTGGGAAAAGGCGGAAACGTTGCTCTATACCGCCCTGATCGGCTATTTGTATGGCGTTGTTCCGGAAGAAGATCGAAACTTTGCGATGCTGGTCAGCATGATTAACGCGATGGAGGTTAGGGAGGACGACGAAGATTTCAAGAATCCCGTCGATCTGATGTTTGAAGCACTGGAAGAACGCGAACCGGAACACTTTGCTGTGCGGCAGTATAAGAAATATAAGCTGGCGGCGGGCAAGACTGCAAAAAGTATTCTGATTTCCTGTGCGGCGCGGCTTGCGCCTTTTG
>OLSP01003853.1_pt1 | contig 9915 bp, 10 predicted proteins | sample 1672941 | NCBI WGS metagenome assembly OLSP01 (sample SAMEA3136739, study PRJEB25190) | human gut metagenome
AGAAAAAACGCAATATCCGATGTGTGCAGTTGAGCAGGTTCGTTACTATCCGTTGGGCGATAATATGTTCCCTGATATGCTTGCCGATTTGAAAAATGCAAGAAACTCGATTTACGTAGAATACTTCATTATTGAGCCGGGGCATATGTGGGACGCAATCGTGAACGAACTGGAAGTAAAAATGGAGCAGGGCGTTGATGTACGTGTGATATACGATGATCTTGGCAGTATTTCTTCGTTCAATTTCAGTAATGTCCGTGAACTGAAAAAGAAAGGCATTCCATGTATTCCTTTTAATCCTTTCCTTGCCTTAAAAGGAACTGCAAACTATCGCGATCATCGCAAAATGCTGATTATTGACAACGAAGTTGCTTATAGCGGAGGTATCAACTTAGCAGATCGGTATATCAATTTGGAACATCCCTATGGACACTGGAAGGACACAGGCTTTCGGATTACTGGTGAGCCAGTAAAAAATTTTACCCATATGTTCTTGACCTTTTGGAACGCATTTTCGCTGGAAAAAGAAGCAGGACAGCTTGCAATGCCCACATATCCCAAAAGGTATCCTGCGCCGCCGCACACATTTGATGGTTATGTGCTTAGTTACTACGATTCGCCCCTTAACCATGAAGCTACCAGTAATCAGCTCTTTATTGACTTGCTTTCTCAAAGCACGGATTACGCATGGTTTTTTACACCGTATCTTATGCTTGGCGATGACTTGATGGATGCAATGATTTCCGCTGCTCAACGTGGTGTAGACGTGCGGATCATTATGCCCGGCATCCCTGATAAGAAGCTGATTTTCCGTATGTCTCGGAGCTTTTATCAGGTGTTGCTGACTGGCGGCATCAAGATTTATGAGTATACTCCCGGCTTCGTTCATGCAAAGAGCTTTGTATCAGACGACAAAGTTGCGACGATAGGAACTGTCAATCTGGACTACCGCAGTCTCTTTCTCCACTTTGAAAACAATTCGTTCTTTTATCGTTCCAGTATTATTGCAGCAATAAAGGACGATTTCATCGCTACACAGGCAAAATGTAAAGAGGTAAAGCCCTATGATATGAAACATTATTCGCGCCGCTGGGTCGTAGATGGTGTCCTTCGTATTTTCGCACCGCTATGTTGAGGTTTTTATGAAGCATTTTCTTATGTGTCTGCTATATATCGCGGCGTTAGGGGTTCTCTCCTTTGTAGTGGGGCGCTTGATCCCGAAGCATTGGTTTCACGCCGATCGTTTTCCTTGGGTCTGCCACCCGGCAGAGCAAAAACTATGGAAGCGGCTTCATGTTCGGAAATGGCAGGCAAAGATCCCCGATATGAGCCGCATATTCGTTAAAATCATGCCGGAAAAGAAACTGACAAAGGAAAACTATGAGAACTTGCCGCGCATGATAGAAGAAACTTGCGTGGCAGAGTGGACACATATTCTGTTGTCTATCGCCGGTCTTGGACTGCTGAAAATATGGTCCGGTGTTGGCGGGGTATGTATAACGATTATCTACATTGTGCTGGGTAATTTGCCGTTTATTGTTGTCCAGCGCTATAATCGCCCACGCCTGCAAAAGCTGTTTGCTATGCAGCAAAGGAAAAAATAGGAGATTCAAATGCAAACACTAATTCTAAGCTGCAACACTGGCGCAGGGCATAACTCCTGTGCGCAAGCAGTTCAGGAAGCCTACCACTCTCGCGGAGAAATCTGCAATATTACAGATTCTTTGCAGTTTATTTCAGAAAAAGCATCCACGTTTATTTCTAATTGGCATACCCGAATTTACCGCCATGCTCCAAGGCTTTTTGATGCTGGGTATCAGCGTGCGGAATCTCACGAAGATATTTTTTGTGAGGGAACGCCGACCTATAAGCTACTTTCCTCCGGCGCAGAGCGGATGTATCAATACATCCGCTCTGCAGGCTACGATAATATTATCTGTACTCATGTATTCCCAGCCTTGGCGTTGACAGAAATGCGCCGACAGCACCCATGCTTACAGCTTGTAACGAGCCACATTTCTACAGACTATACCTGCGCTCCCTGCACAGCGGATTCTGCGCTGGACTGGTATTTCATTCCGTCCGCTTCGCTGTTAGGTGAGTTTGAACAATGTGGACTTCAACCTCAAAAGCTGATCGCCAGTGGAATCCCTGTGCGGCAGCAATTCTACCAGCGTGTGTCACAAGAAGCAGGAAAAGCCAACGCCGGAATCTCTCCTGCTCATCAGCATATTTTAATGATGTGCGGTAGCATGGGCTGCGGTCCAATGGAGGAGATTATATCGTATCTCTGCCCTTACCTCACAACAGAACAAGAACTTAGTGTTGTATGCGGCACAAATGATGATTTACGCAAAAAACTCCAAAAAAGAACAGAAAAGTATTCTCAAGTTCATGTTCTGGGAACCGTCAATAATGTGCCGCAGCTCATGCAAGCCTCAGACCTATTCCTGACAAAGCCCGGAGGTCTAAGTACATCTGAGGCAATGGCGGCAGAGTTACCAATGGTGCTTATCGATGCAGTGGCTGGCTGCGAGACACATAATCTGAATTTTTTTCTGCAAGAACCATCCAGTTCCTATCCTGTGTCAGATTTCCACAATCATTTTCAATCTTCTTGATCCCAAAGGAACCGTGCCACATCTGGATATAAGTCTGTTCCGGTTTCTTTAACAATCCCTGGTTCAGGTAATGTACCAGCTGGTAATTCTGTACCCAGATACCGGCAGTCGCATATTCTTTCATGGCATCTTTAGAACCATATTCTACTAACCGTACCCGATCCGGAAATTTAGTTTTCTGTGTATCGGCATTCTGTACGATCCAGACAATGTCTAAGTCATCTGTCTGTTTTAACAGTTCCTGCGTTACATACTTTCCATTGCAGCCGTAGCCTTTCCCCATATAATTGTCAAATACCACCTTCTGTGGCACAACCGGAAGTTCTTCTAACTCTTGATGGTACATACTTGTTTACACAAAAAGGCGTTTTTTTCAGCCGGTAGACTTTTTCTTCTCCTTCAATCGTATATGCAATAAATCTTTTTGCAAATTTCCGTATTTTCCGAATATAAGGGTTCAACTCTTTCACTCCTTATTCCTGATACATCATATAAATATCATGCCTTGGATAACGTTCTTCTTCGGGTGGCAGTTTCTCATAGTCCCCATATAATCTTTCTAAATAATCATGGGTATCACCCGGAACCAGAAATGTTTCCCCCTCAAAAGGGCTTTCTTTTAACGGCATCAGATAACTGCGTGGCATAACTTCTGTTTTATAACCCGCAACTCCGAACAGGCTGCATATATGTTTACTGTCTTTATCACTCCATGAAGTAAAGATCTTCTTAGTCATCCGCATATAAAGATCGAACATAAAATCCGGTGTGACTGCAAGAATGACCTTTGAGATATTTCTGATCTTCTTTCCCTTATTCTTGACCGGATTGCGGTATTCTGACAGATAATAGATCAGCGCAGATATCATCTGCACCTTGCGTAAAAATCCATTTTCCGGTACGCCGTCGATCGGATGGATATCGATCTTTGCTGTATTTTCATAGCCATGTGCAATATGCTTCGTATCGTACAGATAGCCGATCGGTGCTTCCGGTATGATATGGTTTTCTACCGGAGAATATACAAATTCACCTAAACGGTTGTCCTGCTTTTGCATACAGGCTTCTAATTTTTCAAAATCAGACCGCATCATCGCAATATCCACATCGTCATCCCATGGGATAAATCCCTGATGCCGATATGCGCCTAATGCACTTCCGCCTACTAAAAAAAATGTCAGTCCATGTTCATTTGTAAATGTTTGAAGTGCAGCTAACATTTCTATCAGACGATGCTGCAATCCCTCTAGTTCTTTCATCTGTTTATCCTCTTATGATACCGCATGAAATTATAGCATATGCCCTATTATGCGTCAATTTTAGAGCAGTTACCTACTTCCGCAGAAATTTTCCATAAAAATAGGTACGGATCTTAACCGGAATGATCGACATGACGACCTGTCCGCCTGCGGAGATTAAAAAATCTGCTGTACTGGAAAATCCGATCTTATGGATCTTATAACGTGCCAAAAAGCCGAGCAGTGCATAGGAAAAACTGCCGCGGCGTTCATACATTCCTGAATTTGTACGCATATAGACTAATGTTTTTTGTATATTATAACCTGTCATTCCCTGATGGAGCATCCTTGCCCACAGGTAATAATCTTCGAAATATCTACATTCTAAATAACCGCCCGCTGCTTCTACTGAGGACTTCCGAAACATAACTGTCGGATGGTTAAATGGATTTCTGCGTTTTGCAAATGCCTTGATCTGACGATCTGTCTGCGGCACCTGCCGCTTTGCCTGAGGATGTTCTATATCGGTTGTAAATTCTTCGATATTCCCTCCGACAATATCTGCTTTCTGTTCTTCAAAAGCCTGAAGCTGCCATTTGCAGCGGTCTTTAACACTGATATCGTCACTGTCCATCCTTGCTATCAGCTCATGTTTACAATAGGAAAGTCCCTCTCTTAATGCATTTCCCAAACCTTGGTTTTCCGGCAGGCGGATGATCTGGAATAATGCAGGATATTGTGTTGTAACTTCATTGATCACCTGATCAAGTGCTTCATTTAACGGTCCATCGCAGACGATCACAAAATCATCTGTACGGACACTCTGTGCCAGCATACTGTGAATGCTCTCCTTGAAATATGCTGCCTGCTCTTTTGCATATACAGACATCAATACTGAATAGGATTCCATACTATCCACACTTAACCTTCCTTTTTCAATGCCGTTTTCTGCTCATCATCCACGCCTTCTGACTTTTCTTTCTGGAATAAGATCTTCACTGTCAGAATGATCAGCTTGATATCGAGCCAGATTGAATAATTTGTAATATAGGTCAGGTCTAACTTTAGTTTGTCATATGGAACCGTATTGTACTGTCCATAAACCTGTGCATAACCGGTCAGTCCTGCTTTTACTTTTAAGCGGAATGGGAACTCCGGGATCTCTTTTGTATATTCTTCTGTGATCTCTTTCCGTTCCGGTCTTGGTCCTACAAATGCCATGTCACCTTTTAATATGTTAAATAGCTGTGGCAGTTCATCAAAATGCAGCCTGCGGATGACTTTTCCAACCGGAGTGATCCGGTCATCATGTTCTTTTGCAAGGCGTGCTCCATGCTGTTCGGAATCTACGATCATACTTCTGAATTTTAAAATATCAAACTCTCTGCCGCCCATAGTCTGGCGTTTCTGTTTATAAAATACCGGACCATGGTCATATAATTTAATCGCTAGTGCAATGATCAGCATAAACGGTGATGCAAGAATGATCCCAACGAAAGAGATCACGATATCCATTGCCCTCTTGACAAACATCTGCCGGTAAGTCAGCCCATTGTTGCGGAATAAAAGCAACGGCGAATCAAACAGATCGATGCTTTCCGAATTACGGATCATGATATCTGAGATCTTCGGGATTCCGTAACACCGGATATCTTTTTCAAAGCAGTATTTAATAAATACATTTCTGTCCTGTACCGGAATATCACCTACTAAAACAGCATCATACTGTAAGATGCGTTCTAAGATATTATCCATGCCTGCACTAAGCGGCATTTTTTCTTTGACATGGTATTTATCTTTTCTGGACTCTAATTTGCTGATGATTGCATCCGGACTGATATTTCCATAAATCAGCAGCATCTCATGCGGCGGATAAATGATCGCATAGATCCATCTCATAAACAGTGCCCAGCATAAAACAATGATAAAATCGACTGCACATAATAAAAACATCGGTTCACTGTTTTCAAACAGTTTCCAGTCACCATTGATGAGTTCTAACTGTAAATAGGTCACGCCATTGACACAGATGATCGTAAGCATCTGGGAATACATGATATCCCATGTCTTTAAATAACCTACTTTCAGTGCCCCGAATGCCCGTGAAAATACAATGATAAATATTCCATATAATGCTATGATCGCCCAGTTTCCGCGTTCCCAGTATTTTACCGGCATCATATCCTTATAATGACCATACCATAGCCAGCCATATATCCCGGTCTGTAACAGCACGATAAACAGCTTCGACCAGAACATGATCATACGCTTTGTTTTTAAAGATGATGATATTTTCATAGAATCCCTCTATTTGTTCAACATTTTCTTAATTCTGTACTTTGTATCAATTTTCGGTGCTAAAATTTCTGCTGCCGCCAAACTGATCGCATCTACCCTGCATTCTAATTTTAAAATGCGTTCTCCCTCCGGAAATGCTGTGATCAGCATATATGGATCATCGGTATCATACAGATACATGTGCTCTTTAAACTTGTGAGCCGGTCCATAAAATTCCAGCGTCTTTTCTTTCGATGTTGTTTTATCCTTCCAGCAGAGTGTCTTTACTTCTACTGTACACGCCTGACTGCCCGGATCGATCCTGACAGCTGCCACATCCTGATCTACCGGAATCTCTAAACAATAATATCCGTCTAAGGATTTACTGTGATAGTTGATGCAGTCTGCCTCATTCGTACCACTGCCACGGTCAAAATATACCTGCAGCATCCGCTTCCGTTCCATATCGTCCACGACATTTAATACGCTGCTGACATGATATGCCGGCTTGCCGTATTCCCGATATAACTGCCGCATCGGCACATGTCCGTCTAATACATATCTCTGGAAAGCTTCTTCCATCTCTGCATAGAGCACTTTCTCTTCTTCTGTGATCCCTGCCCGTTCATAAAGTCCGAAAAATAAGAGTTCTTTCCGCTTTGCTGTCGTATCTGCGTAATAATGAATCGCCCGGTATACAATATAATTCACCGGTATCGGGAAATGGAACGACCATTCATAATCAATGACTGTCCATCTGCCTTCTTCATCCACTAAAATATTCGGCATGATCATATCGATATCACCGACCGGTACAGCAGAAAGTCCTTCGGGAAGTGTGATACTGCCAAAGACTTTTTCAAATTCTTCTGTCATCTGAAATGCCTGTATCTCTTTGCAGGAACGTATCTCCCCAATAACTTCAAACATCCGCTCTACAGCTGCCTGCGGTTCTCCCTTATCTAACAAGGTATCTAATTCTTCTTCTAAGGTATGTCCCATTAAAAACGCAAGTTCCATACCGTCACTCTGCTGCATACAGGTATTCATCGAAAAACGGCTGTCTGCATACAGACGGGTAAGTGCTTCTTCTGTCTTTTTCAGATTTAAGATCTGCCCATCGGCTTCTTTTGTATCCGGTACTTTCCACAGATGCATCCTGCCATCTTCGCTTCTTGTGATATAGGTTCTGATATTATGGATCGTGCCTCTGTCATTAGAAAACTTCACAAAGGCAATCCGCTCATTCTGTTGATTGACAACCGGTTCTGCTTCTTTTTTCCCGCAGACTGCTAAATATGCATTCGAAAACTCCTTGAATTTTCCTCTTGCGATCGCTGCATCTGCTGCTTTTGCCTCATCAAATAATACTAACCTGTCACTGTCAAAATTGCCGATCTGATCGATCAGTTCTCCCTGTTTCGGCAGGTAGTCATCGGAATAGATGCTCATTGCAAATATGTGGTCCGGAAATGGATAATATGTCTGCTGCCACGTAAATCCGGCTTCCTTTACCGCAGCTTCTAATTCCTCTTTTGTGCATCCTAAGGACTGGCTGGTATTTTCTATGCCTGCAAAATATTCATTGGAATGTACTTCCCTGACACCGGATAAATATTTCAACCCATATGCATTTTCTGCCGCAAAGATAAGTTTTCCATGCTCATTTAACTGTGCATAAAATACCGGGATTGCTGCAAGTGATGCAGTTCCGATACAGACTGCATAATCATAACTCCCCTCACACGCAGTATGCTCTGTCAGATCCTCTGCACAGTCTACATGATCTGACATTTCCATCAGTTTTTTTGCAGTCACATCTTCTGCATGTCCGATGTAAAGCACTTTATCTTCTGCATGGATCGGAAGCCATGCCACAATATTCGCCCTTAAATACGATGTATGATATATATCCGGCATAATCGGCACCTCACTTACTCTACAGTAATCTCACTATTCATGTCATAATATCCTACGGTATTCTTCGTGGATACAACGGTCAGATTACAAACATCATATAATCTGTGATATACCGTAAATTCTCCATGCGGATATCCGGTACATCCTAATGACAACAGATATTCTCCTCCCTGCAGATCCATCTTCTGTTTAAAAGAAATGATCTGGACATCGCCTGCCTTCTTCGGGGTGATCTCTATTTTCTCAAACATGGTATTCGTACCACATAATTCGATACCCAAAAGATTTTTAAAGGAAAATGCAAAAATAGGTTCTGCAATGTCTTCATGGAATAACACTTTCATCTTAACGGTCATTTCAGAACCTTTTTCAATGACATTACTGTACCGTCCTGTATTATCCACAAAGGCGAAATCAACAATCTCTGCTTTTTTACTTCCATATTCTAATACTTCCGGGTTGATCGGCAGCGTACTTCTCCAAAGTGTTTCTCCGCCATCATGTTCCCAGAGTGTCTTGCCATTTTCTTCGTCATCATCATCTAACTGGTTGACTAAGACTCTCTTATACATATCAACGGCTTCTTTTGGTGTTCCCTCAAAGAGTTTATGTCCTTTGTTTAAGAGGATCGCCCGGTCACAGTATTTCGTAATGCTGCTTAGATCATGGCTTACAATAAAATGGTCTTTCCCATTTTCTTAAATTCTTCAAATTTATGATAACATTTCGACTGAAAGAACACATCTCCAACCGAAAGTGCTTCGTCCACAATTAAGATCTCCGGATCGATATTGATTGCAACAGCAAAAGCTAACCGCACAAACATACCCGAAGAATAGGTCTTGACCGGCTGGTTGACAAAATCCCCGATATCTGCAAAATCCAAGATATCCTGCAGACGTTCATCGATCTCTTCTTTTGTAAAGCCGATCATCGTACCATTCAGATATACATTTTCAATACCGGTATATTCCATATTAAATCCTGCACCTAACTCTAATAATGCAGAGATTCTTCCATCGACAGTCACTTCTCCATCTGTAGGATTTAATACACCGGTAATGATCTTTAATATCGTAGATTTACCGGAACCGTTTGTTCCGATAATTCCTACTGTTTCTCCTTTTTTTATCTCGAAATCGAGTTTATCTAAAGCAAAGTGTTCCCGATAGCATTGTTTTTTGGTTAGATTCAACGCATCTTTTAACCGGTCACGCTGACGGTCATACAGTCTGTAAACTTTGCTGACCTTATCCACTTTGATTGCAATATCACTCATAGGTTTAAACCTTTCTGTAAAGTTATCACTTTTTCTACAATACATCTGCGAAGTGCATCCGCAGTTTCTTAAATACATGGGTTCCAAGAACCACAAATACAATGGTTACTACCCAGAAATAAATGGTCAGTTCCCATCTCTCGAAAAATGCCACTTTTCCAATAAAGGCATCACGGTATCCCTGCACAATATAATACAGCGGATTTAGTTTTAACAGATTCTTAAGCACCGGACTAATGTCCATGGTGTCAATATTCCACATGATCGGTGTCACCCAGACACCTACCTGCAAAACAATATTGATGACCTGATTCAAGTCACGGAAAAATACGACAACCGCACTTGTCAGATAGGAAATACCCATGACTAATACAAACAGACAGATGGAATAGTAAAGTACCTGCAAGGTATAAACATCAGGATAATATCCATACAGTGTGTAAAGCAGTACTGCAAATGCTAAAAAGAACAGATGCACAAAGACTGCGGAAACGATCTTGACGATCGGTAATATGTCTATTTTAAATACGACTTTTTTTACCAGATAGGAATAATCTAAAAGTGCCCTTGTACCTCCGCT
>OLSP01003858.1_pt1 | contig 9905 bp, 8 predicted proteins | sample 1672941 | NCBI WGS metagenome assembly OLSP01 (sample SAMEA3136739, study PRJEB25190) | human gut metagenome
TTCCTGATCTCAAATGCGTTATTCTGGGTTGAGAAGTTCCATATAGACGGATTGCGTGTGGATGCGGTTGCTTCGATGCTGTATCTGGATTACGGACGGAAGGACGGAGAATGGGTTGCAAACAAATATGGCGAGAATAAGAATCTGGAGGCGATCGAGTTCTTCAGACATCTGAATTCTGTTGTGCTTGGAAGAAACCCGGGAGCACTTATGATCGCAGAGGAATCTACGGCATGGCCGCAGGTTACCGGAGATGTAGAAGAAGGTGGACTGGGATTCAGTCTGAAGTGGAATATGGGATGGATGCATGACTTCACAGAATATATGAAACTGGATCCATATTTCAGAAAAGACAATCATCATCTGATGACATTTGCCATGAGTTATGCGTACAGTGAGAATTATATTCTGGTATTGTCGCATGATGAGGTGGTACATCTCAAGTGTTCGATGTTGAATAAGATGCCGGGACTTGGATTTGATAAATATGCGAATCTGAAAGCCGGATATGCATTTATGATGGGACACGCAGGGAAGAAACTTCTGTTTATGGGACAGGAATTTGCACAGCTTCGTGAATGGAGTGAAGAACGGGAACTGGACTGGTTCCTGCTGGCCGAACCGGAACATCAGCAGATGAAGATGTGGGTAAAAGACCTCTTACACCTGTATAGGAGGCATAAGGCAATGTATGAGATGGATCAGAGCTGGGAAGGCTTCGAATGGATCAATGCGGATGACGGATACAGAAGTATCTACAGCTTTATGAGACATTCAAAAGGTGCAAAGAAGAATCTGTTATTCGTCTGCAACTTTACGCCGATGGCAAGAGATGATTACAGAGTCGGAGTGCCGAGAAAGAAACAGTATAAACTGATCCTGAACAGTGATGAGGAGAAATACGGCGGAACCGGAGCAGATCGTAAGAAGATATACAAAGCGGAGAAGAAAGAATGTGATGGAAGACCGTATTCATTCGCATACAAATTGCCGCCTTACGGAGTTGCTGTATTCGAGTTTTAAATTATATGAAGTCAGTGGCAAAAAACTTTGATGCCTGCGGATAAAAATGCCGGGAAGTGTTGAAACTTCCCGGCATTTTTCGTTTTACTGTACATCTTTATTAATGACTGTATTTAGTTGGAAGAACTGTTGGCTGAGGAATCAGAAGCATCGGAACCAGAGGCATCGGATTTACTACTGTTTTGAGTGTTGCTCTGGTTATCAGGCTGGTTATCTGTACTGTCATTCAATGAAGAATCATCAGCAGAGTTGTCTGTTGTGCCGTCATCTGAAGAATCAGCATCGTTGTTCATAGAATCGTTCTGTGTGTCGCCAGACGGCTCATCAGTGTTATCAGAGTTATCTTCTGTAATGGCATCATCGTTACTCTTGTCTGTATCGTCTTTCTTAGAATTGCTTCCACCGAACAGATCTTTGAAGAACTTCTTGATCTTGCCCCAGAATCCGCTGCCATCACTGTTGTCGTCCGAAGTATCATTCGAAGCGGCATCTGAACTGTCTGTGCTGTTGGAAGAATTGTCGGAAGAATCCAGTGTACTGTTAGTTACGACATCATCACCGAGTGCGCTGTCATCCGTGCCGTTAATGATTCCGCCATCTGAACTGTCATCCCCGCCGAAGATACCTTTGATAGAACTCCAGAGGTTGGAGAAGAATCCGCCACTCTTTCCGTCAATGTTATCTAATGTATTCTTCAGAGCTTTGACATCATAGTCATACTGGGAAATGTTTTTCATCAGATCGGAGATCTTGTCGATCTGTTCCTGTGTCAGCGTGACGTTGTTATCCTTGGCAGCGTTTTCAACTGCATTCTGAATGTCATCTGCATCCGTTAATTTGCCCTCGATCACATCTTTTTTTACATCGTTCATGACATTTTCCGCTTTGTCCTGGCCGATGTCATTGGCCAGGTCTCCTGTGGTGACAAGTTCATCGGTCGCAGCTGCTTTCTGATCGTCATTCAGAGTTGTTCCGGTGGCTTTCTCATAAGCCATCATGATACCTGTCAGTGCACCGGTTCCTGATACTTCGATCGGAGAAGCGGCAACGACATTACAGTTTTTAACACCGGATGTCAGAAGCGTACTGGAGATCATAGAGCTTGTAACATAAGTTAAGTTGGAAACCTTTACCTGGATTCCGCCGCCTGTGGTCGGTTCTACATAAGAACAGCTGTAGGTACGGGTACCGATTTGTTCGTCGGGAGCGACTCCTTCCAGATATTTTCTTTCGTCTGCATTGGTAACTTCGATGACTTCTGCTTTATCAGATGAAGTTCCGAAATACTCATACATAGAATTCTTCTGTGAATCAGTCAGATTGGCGCCAAGTGTTACAACTTTGGATGAATCTGCTCTTACAACCAGTGGTGCCGCAGTAGATCCAAGTACGATTGCCATGGCAACTGGTAATGCTCTTTTTAATTTTTTCATAATGCGTGGTGTGTTCACCATGCCCCCTTTTTATTAAATATTTTTATCCCTGTTACTTTTTAAATATAACATAAAACAGTATGTTTTCCTAGAAAATATAAATTAACTATTTCTAAAGATTTTCTGTAGATTGCGTCCGCATCTGCACAGTCAACAACTTCTGCAGGCGTGAGTCCAGCTCCTTTTGCGGTATCATTCCCTGCATGGTGGCAATCAGTTCTCGGTCTTTGAAAATGAGAAATGACGGAAGAAGAGCGGTCTGATATTGCGCAGCAAGAAGTGCGGATTCAGAGGTCTCTACTTCAAAAAAGCAGATGCTGCCGAAATATTTCTTCTGATATTTCTTTTCCAGATCTTCTATGACAGGGCGCATCATTGCACATTTTCCACACCAGACAGCGTAGAACATGACTACAGCCAGTGTGGGATGCTCCGGTGCCTTTGCCGGTGTATCGCAAGAAAACTGCCAGTGGTTCATCCGGCAGATATCAAAGTTCTGTGTCGTCAGATGTAACATAAGCTTTCACCCTTTCCCATAAGAAACAGGAGCATAAGATATGCTTTCTATTAATATATGAAAGGAAAGGGAAGAAGTGCAGGCAGACAGGATCGGTATATAAGTCCGGATATTGCAGCGTGTTATCTGCGCTTTGCGATCAGTTTACAGATCGGATTGCCCATAGAAGAGAACTTGGCTTCATATTCAGTCATAATATTGCCCTGATTCATCGTACTGTCGTTATGAAGATCATAGGATAGCTGATCCAGAACGAAAAGTTCGGAAGTTTCGAGTTCTTCTACTGAAAAGTCAAAGAGCGGCCGGTTGTCGGTCTTGAATTCTACCGTTCCATCTGCGGTCAGGACCTGGTCATAAAGCTTGAAGAATTCATTGGAAGTCAGTCTTCTTCTTGCATGGCGGGCTTTCGGCCACGGATCGGAGAAGTTCAGGTAGATACGTGATACTTCTGCCGGGGCGAATATGGTTGGCAGGTCATTTGCATCCATACAGATGAACCGGATGTTGGCAGGGGCTTTCCCCTCTGCTTCCAGTTCCTGGAATTTCTCAACGGCACGCAGCAGAACGCTGGAATAACGCTCAATGCCGATGTAGTTGATCTGTGGGTTTTTGGCTGCCAGGGTCAGAAGAAACTGACCTTTTCCCATGCCGATCTCGATATGCAGGGGCTGCTCTTTTTTAAACGTCTGGTTCCAGTTTCCGCATAAGCTTTCCGGATCTTTCACAACTTCTTTGCAGGCTTCGAGAACGCTCTCTGCACGTGGTATATTTCTAAGACGCATACGTGTATTCCTCCTTATAATCACTGGATTTGCAAATCGCTCTTAGTTTAGCGTCTGTGCAGGAAAAAGTCAATGGAAGCAGAAATTGTCAGAAGAATTGAGAAGAAATAATACATTATATACAAAATAATTGTGGTAATTTTAAAAAATAGGTGTATTATTATAACATGGATAAAAAAATAACAATTATTTGTTGTGAAATGTGCGAAAAGGAGGGCGGCTTATGAACTCTGTAATTGAAAAATTGGCTGAAATAGAGACGACGGCGGAGACGATCGTAGAGCATGCCAGACAGCAGAAGAGTGAAATTGAAAGACAGATACAGGAAGAAAGAGATCAATTTGACCGGGATCTGGAAGAAGAGACACAGAAAAAACTGGAGAAGATAAAAGAAAAGTCGCAGCAGGAAGTAGAGAAGGTCCTGGACCGGGAACGGAAGAAGAACCAGACTGCAATTGATGCGCTGAAGCAGGAATATGAAGAAAATCACGAGATTTATGCAGAGAAAATCGTAAGACATATGATCGAGGTGTAGTGTATGGGAAATGCGATGGCTTACAGTGGGATTACGACAAAGGTACGTGCAATGTCGGCAAAGCTTTTGACAGCGGAGGATTATGACACAATTGCCGGACTTGGGACAGTAACGGAAGCAATTGAATATCTGAAAGACAAGACGGCATATGCACCTTATGTGAACCGGATGGACATTTCGCTGTATCACAGGGGAAATGTGGAGAAGATCCTGTATCAGTCTCTGTTCGATGATTATTCGAGACTCTTCCGTTTTGCCGGAATGAAACAGAAGACATTCTTAAAATTATACTGGAAACGTTATGAGATTGATCTGATCAATTATTGTCTGAGAATTGTGTTCAATCATTATGACAAGCCGTTTGACCTGGAATATAAGAAAGAGTTTTTTGACAGATATTCACAGATTTCCATTGACCGGTTGATAACTTCGAAAAATATTGATGAGCTTGTGGATAACTTACGGGATACGGAGTATTATGATGCACTTGCCAGAATTAAAGATTCCGGAGCGGGAACGCTTTTTGATTATGATCTGGCACTGGATCTGTATTATTTTTCCACCATGTGGAAAAAGGGAAAAAGGGTTCTGAAAGGACATGAACAGAAGATATTTTTAAAAGATTACGGAACGAAGATCGACCTTCTGAATCTGCAGTGGATCTACCGTGCGAAGAAGTATTATCATATGCTTCCGCCGGACATTTATTCGATGACGATCCCGATTCATTACCGGGTTCGTGTGGAAGAGTTCAAGAGCCTGGTAGAGACTCCGACACTGGAACAGTTCGAAACCGAAGTGGGAAAAACGTACTATGCGGGAAAGTATGATTATATGCAGGCAGATAAGACACTGGAACAGATGTACCGTGACTGTCTGCGGAAATTGTACCTGACCGATAAAAGAAATGATCCGTATTCGATCGCGATCGTCAATACGTATCTGTTCCTGAAAGAAGAAGAAATCTATAAACTAACGACAGCCCTTGAGTGTATCCGTTACGGTTTGACGAAGGGAGAGACATTAGGATACTTAGGAGGTGTGAATCAATGATTGTTAAGATGAAGTTCTTAAGCATCAGCGGACCGAAGAATGACATCGACCGTGTCTGCGAGGTGTATCTGTCGAAATACGAAATGCAGCTTGAGAATGCGGCGGCGGAGCTTAAGACGACCGACAACCTGCAGCCTTTTGTGGAAGTCAATCCATACAAAGAGCCGCTTGCGAAGGCAGAACAGTTTAACGCATTGTTATCTGATGAAGACCAGCGAATCGATGTATCGATGAATCAGGAGGATATGCTGAGTCTGATCCGGGATGTCAATCATGACTATCTGGATCTTGTGGAAAAGAAAGAGTTAACGAAGAAGCAGGTAGATGAATACAAAGAAAAGCTTCTGATCATGGAGCCGTTCCGGACATTGGAATTGGATATGCAGAAATCATTAAAGTATAAATATATGAAAGTCCGGTTCGGACGGGTAGATGTGAATTATTACAAACGTCTGGAAAAATATTTATTTGATGATCTGAATGCGGTATTTATCGAAGGTACGAGGAATGAAAATTATGTATACGGATGTTATTTCGTATCGAATGCGGATTCCAGTAAGGTGGATTCGGTATTCAATTCCTTACATTTTGAAAGGATTGCAATTCCATCCGAATATATAGGAACGCCGGCGCAGGCCTGTGAAGAGCTTGAAAAAGAAATTGAAGAAAAGCAGAAAGAGATTGCTGGGATTAAAAAACAGATCAGGGAGCTGATGGCGAAGAATGCCGCAAAGCTCCGTGGTGCGAAAAGGCGTCTGGAAGAACTGTCTACAAACTTTGATGTACGTAAGCTGGCGGCAAGGATCGAAGAGGGAGATAATAAAGAAGACTATTACATCCTGTGCGGATGGATGGGCGAAGATGATGTGAACAAATTCCTGGCGGAATCGAAGAATGATGATAAGGTATTCGTTGTTGTAGAAGAAGATAAGGAGAAGTTTTTCGGAGAGCCGCCGACGAAGCTTAAGAATCCAAGGTTCTTCAAGCCGTTCGAGATGTTCATACGGATGTACGGACTTCCGGCAAATGATGAGATGGATCCGACGATGTTCGTGGCACTGACGTATACATTTATCTTTGGTGCGATGTTCGGGGATGTCGGGCAGGGCTTATGTCTGTTCGTATTCGGCGGGCTTTTGTATCTGATCAAGAAGATCAACCTGGCAGGGATCATATCCATTGCGGGACTGTTCTCAACATTTTTTGGATTCATGTTCGGAAGTATCTTCGGATTTGAAGATGTGATACAGGCACGCTGGTTAAGACCTGTGGATGCGATGACGAACCTGCCGTTTATCGGACAGCTCAATACGGTATTTGTGGTAGCTATTGCATTTGGTATGGGACTGAATATCCTGGTGATGATCTTTAACGTGATCAACGCAGTTAAGAGTCATGATCTGGAAAATATGTTATTTTCCCACAACGGAATCGCAGGGCTGGTGTTCTATGGATTCCTGGTGCTGACGATCGTGCTTTATATGACGGGACATAAGGTTCCGGGTAATATCATGATGGTAATTTTCCTGGGGGTTCCGGTGTTCTTGTTCGTATTCAAGGAACCGTTGGGCAATCTGGTGACAAAGCAGCATAAGAAGATGGAAGAGGGAAAGGTGATGTTCTTCGTGCAGGCGTTCTTTGAACTGTTCGAGACGATGCTGAGTTATTTTTCCAATACCATTTCTTATGTGCGTATCGGTGCATTTGCCGTCAGTCATGCGGCGATGATGGAGGTTGTGCTGATGTTATCGGGCGCAAGTGCGGGGCATACGAACTGGATCGTGTTCGTGCTTGGAAATGTGCTGGTGTGCGGACTGGAAGGGCTGGTCGTCGGTATCCAGGTACTGCGTCTGGAATACTATGAGATGTTCAGCCGTTTCTATAAAGGAACCGGACGGGAATTTAAGCCGTTCCACAGTCAGAGTGACAGAAAGTAATAAAATTCAAAGATATATTTACAGGAGGACAAAAATATGAGCCTGACAGTTAGAGTATTATTCGTTGTAACATTGTTGCTGAGTATTGTAATTCCATTTGGATATTTTCTAGTCGGACAGAGGACGAAGAAGCGTTATAAGAGGGCTATCGGCACAAATATATTCTTTTTCTTCAGCACTGTTCTGATCGCAGGGATCATGCTTTTTGCGGGAGATCCGGTACAGGCAGCGGAAGCAGCCGGCAATACGGCGTCGAACGCAACAGGATTCGGATACCTGGCAGCAGCACTTTCAACCGGTCTTTCCTGCGTCGGCGGTGGTATCGCCGTTGCAAGTGCAGCAAGTGCGGCTCTGGGTGCAATTAGTGAAGATTCCAGTGCACTTGGTAAGTCACTGATCTTCGTAGGTCTTGCAGAAGGTGTGTGTCTGTACGGACTGATCATCTCCTTCATGATCTTGGGTAAATTGTAAGATGAAGATGTATCTGATCAGTGATAATATCGATACTCTGACAGGAATGCGTCTCGCAGGGGTAGACGGAATCGTGGTACATGAAAGAGAAGAACTCCGGTGTGCGATCGAGAATGCCATGGAGGATAAAGATGTAGGTGTGATTCTGTTGACGGAGAAATTCGGAAGAGAATTCCCGGACCTGATTGACGAGATCAAGCTGGAGCGGACAATGCCGCTTCTGATCGAGATTCCTGACAGACACGGGACCGGACGTAAGAAAGATTTTATCACGTCGTATGTAAATGAAGCGATAGGGTTGAAATTATAGACAGGAAGAAGGTGGCACATTTGACAAACGAAGAAAAGATCACGCATATCCGCACGGCAGCGATGGAAGAGGCAAGAGCGGAGGCGAATGCGATCATAAAGCAGCATGAGGATGCGCTGAGAAGTGTGTTCGAGCAGCACCAGATCGAAGCCAGACGGCAGTCGGAGACGAGAGTGCGTGCGGAGAGTGTGACTGCAAAACAGCAGCTGAATATGGCGATGTCAAAGGCGCAGCTTGAATTAAAACGTGAGATGGGTAAGATACAGACAGAACTTAAGACAGAACTGTTCGAAGAAGTACAGTTAAAGCTTCTGGCATTTATGAGAACAGAAGAGTATAAAGAGGTTCTGATCCGTTATATAGAGAAAGCAGCACAGTTTGCATCCGGGATGGCGATGACGATCTATATCAATCCGTCCGATGCAGATAAGAAGACATATCTGGAGGAGCGCACGGGAATGACGCTGACGATCAGCAAAGTGGATTTCATCGGCGGTGTGCGTGCGGTTGTGCCTGAGAAGAATGTTCTGGTGGATTATGCATTCAAAGGGGCACTGGAAAATGAATACCAGAAATTCCGGTTCCGGGGAGGTGTAAAGGGTGAGTAGCGGAAAGACAGAAAAGATATATGGCATCAACGGCCCGGTCATTTACCTGAAAGGGAAGACGGATTTTAAGATGTCGGAAATGGTCCATGTGGGAGAGGAAAAGCTGGTTGGCGAAGTTATTTCCCTGGATAAGGACCGGACGACGATACAGGTGTATGAGGAGACTTCCGGACTGCATCCGGGAGAACTTGTGGAAGGTACGGGAGCGGCAGTGTCGGTTACGCTGGCACCCGGTATCCTGAATAATATCTTTGACGGTATTGAGAGACCGCTGGAGCGGATCGCTGACAAGGGCGGGGCATTTATCACCCGTGGTGTCAGTGTGGATGCACTGGACCGCCAGAAGCTCTGGGAGACGCATATCACAGTGGCGGAAGGCGATATGGTACAGGGTGGAACGATCATTGCGGAAGTGCCGGAGACGCGGGCCATCGTGCACAAATGTATGGTTCCTCCGGGAGTGGAAGGAACTGTTATATCTGTGGTTCCGGATGGTGAATATACGATTGATGAGACGCTGGTTACGATTGAACTGTTCAATGGAGAAAAACGAGAACTTTCGATGACACAGCACTGGCCGATCCGTGTACCGAGACCGGTGAGCCGGAGATTCCCGGCAAGTGTGCCGCTGGTAACAGGACAGCGAATTCTGGATACGATGTTCCCGATTGCAAAAGGTGGAACGGCTGCGATTCCGGGAGGATTCGGAACGGGTAAGACGATGACCCAGCATCAGATCGCAAAATGGTCGGATGCGGATATTATTATATATATTGGATGTGGCGAGCGTGGAAATGAGATGACGCAGGTTCTGGAAGAGTTTTCAGAACTGGTCGATCCGAAATCAGGAAATCCTTTGATGGACAGAACGACGCTGATCGCCAATACCTCGAACATGCCGGTGGCTGCCCGTGAGGCATCCATTTACACCGGACTTACACTGGCGGAATATTACCGTGACATGGGTTATGATGTGGCGATCATGGCGGACTCGACATCCCGATGGGCAGAGGCACTGCGTGAGCTGTCCGGACGACTGGAAGAGATGCCGGCGGAGGAAGGGTTCCCGGCATATCTGGCATCGAGACTGTCGGCATTCTATGAAAGAGCCGGCATGATGCAGACATTAAATGGTGCAACCGGATCTGTCTCTATCATCGGAGCGGTGTCTCCGCAGGGGGGAGATTTCTCCGAGCCGGTTACGCAGAATACGAAGCGTTTCGTGCGCTGCTTCTG
>OLSP01003866.1_pt1 | contig 9887 bp, 9 predicted proteins | sample 1672941 | NCBI WGS metagenome assembly OLSP01 (sample SAMEA3136739, study PRJEB25190) | human gut metagenome
GGTACAGCTCGGTCATGAAGCTCTGGCAGAAGCGCATCACTTCCATGTCGCTCTTGCCGTGGGGATCAAAGTCGGAGCCGCCCTTGCCGCCGCCCATGGGCAGGGTGGTCAGGCTGTTCTTGAAGCACTGCTCAAAGCCGAGGAACTTGATAACGGATGCGTTAACAGAGGGGTGCAGACGCAGACCGCCCTTGTAGGGGCCGATCGCGGAGTTGAACTGTACACGGAAGCCGCGGTTTACCTGAACCTTGCCCTGATCGTCAACCCACGGTACACGGAACATGAACATGCGCTCCGGCTCTACGATGCGCTCCATGATGCCGTTCTTCTCGAGCTCCGGACGAGCTTCAACAACCGGCTGAAGGCTCTCGAGAACCTCGTATACAGCCTGCTGGAACTCCGGCTCATTCGGGTTGCGCTTCTGTACGGTTTCGTACACGCCCTGCAGATAAGAATTGGTAAGTGCCATTTTTATTGTCCTCCTTACATTCTATACCACTCGCTTAACTTTCGTAAGTAATCCGAGTGGAATGCTTTTATATTTGATGACGGTTCTATTATATAGCAATTTTTTTGCATATGCAATACTTTAGCACGATAAAATTATACAGTTTTTTAGGCCGAAAAACCTATGGATATTGGCAATCTGACTTGATATAATAAAGCCAGTACCGCATAATTAAAGCGGCGGTGCTTTGCGAAAATTTACTTTCTTGACTTCGGTGTGTTTTCTTGCAATCCGAAAGTATTGCTGCAAAACCATGCCTCGTCAAAAAAAGAAAATTTACTCGCAAATCACTCTTGTTTCATTATGTGGTATTGACTGGTAAAAAGAAAGGTGGATTAGCTATGGCAAACAGCTTTGAGCGAATATATGCAGTGGTGAAGAAAATTCCGCGCGGAACGGTGGCCAGCTACGGGCAGGTCGCGCTGCTCGCGGGCAATCCGAGATGGGCGCGCGTTGTTGGCTATGCGCTGCATGCCAATCCCGATCCGGAGGGGATTCCGTGCTACCGCGTGGTAACGAAAGACGGACGAACGTCACCGGCGTTTGCGTTCGGCGGCGCGGATATCCAGCGCGCACTGCTCGAAGCGGACGGCATCGAGTTCACCGAGGACGGCCGTGTGGATATGGCGAAATACGGCTGGACAGGATTAGGATAACACCGCACAATTAAACTGCGGCGCTTTACGGAAATTTTGTGCCCTGACTTCGTTGTGAGTTCACGGTAATACATCAAGTATTACCGCAAACTCACGCCTCGTCAGAACGCAAAATTTACTCGTAAATCGCTCTTGTTCAATTATGCGGTGTTACCTTGCAACTACAGTACCGAACGGAAACACGCAATTTTTCGTCTGCCCGTGCGGCCTGCAATGCTATTATTATAAGCCTTTTGCGCGCTTCACGCAAGAGTTATACCGCTCGACAAACCCACTGCAATATGATATACTGAACAGACAATAAACGGTAGGAGGCTTACATATGAAAAAATTCTGGCAACGCCTGGTCCTTTTCGGACTGACAGGTGCATTTTTTGTATCCTGCATCAGCTGCAGCGCGGCAAATACTGCCTCGAAGGTTCCGATTCTGATGTACCACAACCTGACGAACGACCCGTCCGCCGTGACAAGCATGACCATCACCGGCGAGCGGTTTCAGGAGGACATGGAATATCTGGAATACAACGGCTACACGCCGCTGCTCTCGGCGGATTTGATCAACATCCGAGCCGGAAAGGAAGCCATGCCCGAACGGCCGGTCATGATCACCTTTGACGACGGTTATCGCTCCAATTACGATATTGCGTACCCGATTCTGCAGAAAACCGGCATGAAGGCCGTCATTGCACTGATCGGCAAAAGCATCCGCGCAAACGACAACACGGAAGCGAACCGCTTTTTCCTCAAGTGGAATGAGGCAGCCGAAATGGCTGACAGCGGTCTGGTGGAGCTGGCCTCTCACACCTACAACCTGCACAACCCGCAGTACGGCGGACTGACCGCACCGGACGGCATCAACGGCATCCAGCGGCTGAAGGGCGAGTCGCAGGCGGCATATAACAAGCGCGTCGGCGAGGACCTCAAGCAGAGCATCGACCTCATCACGCAAAATACCAACCAGAAAAACGTGCTGTTTTTCGCATATCCGTTCGGCGCGCGCGACGAGTGGATGCAGCCGCTGCTGCAGAAAAATGGTATCCAGGTCAGCGTACTGACCAACACCGGAACGGCGTCTATCCGGCGCAGATTGACCGATCTGCCGCGTTACCGCATCACGATGGACACCAAACTGAGCGATATTCTTCCGGCGAACCCGAACGCCTCGCACGATATTACCGTGCGGGCGCACATGCCGACCATGATCAAGAATGAGAAAATCCGGCAGGAAGTCGCCCGGCACCTTCCCGCGCAGGAGAGAACCATAAAAATTCCGAAATCGTATACCTGATTTTTCAAGGGCAGTACCGCATAATTAAGCAAGAGCGATTTGCGAGTAAATTTTACGGACTGACGAGGCGTGGTTTTGCGGTAATACTTGATGTATTACCGCAAAATCACAACAAAGTCAGGGCATAAAATTTCCGCAAAGCGCCGCAGCCTTAATTGTGCGGTATTGCCCAAGCACCGTCTTTGATTAACAAAGACGGTGCTTTTTTCATGGTGACAATTTGGAGAAAGCACTTGCAATTTCCGAAAAAATATGGTATCATAGCAGACATGATATAGTTTTTAACTCTACATAGTAAAAGGAGGAGTTTGTATGCCTCGTGCATTTCTCAAGGCCCGTGAGCCGTTTTCCAGTTACTCTCATTTCATCGGTGCGGTGCTCAGCGGCGCCGGACTGTTCGTGCTGCTCGTGCGGCTGCTGTTCGATTCGTCCGTCACCGGCTCGCTGGCGGCGGCTGCCGTGGTGTTCTGCCTGTCGCTGATCGCGCTGTACTCCGCAAGCAGCGTGTACCATTTCTCCGGCCGCGGCGAAGCCGTCCTGCGGCGGCTGAAAAAGCTCGACCACAGCATGATCTATGTGCTGATCGCGGGCAGCTATACGCCGATTATTCTCAAATTCATGCCTGCGCCGCGCAGCTATGTCTTTCTCGGCGTGATCTGGCTGATTGCGCTGACCGGCATTGCCATCAAGCTGCTGTGGATTGACGCGCCGCGTCTCATCGGCACCGCGCTGTACCTCGCGCTCGGCTGGGCGATTGCATTTGATTTCGGGGTTGTGCTGTCCATGCCCGCGCCTGCCATTGCCCTGCTGGCTGCCGGAGGTCTGTCGTATACGGTCGGCGGCGTGATCTATATCGCCAAAAAGCCGAATTTAGGTAAAATGATCGGGTTTCATGAGCTGTTTCATCTGTTCGTAATCATCGGCAGCGTTTGTCATTATCTGATGGTGTTTCTATATGTTCTCTAACAAACGAGCCGTGAATCTTCATGTGATTCACGGCTCGTTTTCGTTTTCATCCGCACCCGGCAAACCATTCGGCAAACCGAAAGCAGTCTATTTTTTATGTGTTTTAGGCGCTGTTGCCTCAAAACTCATATCCAGAAGCAGCTTCATTTTATCATCTGCAACGCTTCCGTCAAGAGCCACCGTGATCCAGCTTGCCTTGCTCATATGATACGCCGGGAAAAATCCCTTTTCTCCAAGCAGCGAGCCTATCAGTATCGGATCACATTTGAAATTAACCACCTGCAGCACTTCTTCTCCCTGCAGTCCCAGTTTCACCTTTGGCACATCCATTATAACGGCAAACCATTTTTTATTACTGCTATGGCGGAACACTCCATAATTCGGATGCTTTATCCACGGATGATCCGGCTCTGTACCATAATTATTCCGTATATATTTTTCTAACTCCGTTCGATCCATACTGCCATCTCCATCCCCCCGGTTTATATTTATCGTATCATACGCTCCGTATCGCCTGCAATCTTTTCAAAATCTCTTCCCATACATTATTCAAAAAAGTGCTTCTTACCGATTGACAAAAATATGGATTTGCAATATACTCTTAATTAAGAAGCAATACTAATAAAGGAGGTGCATTTTATGCAGACCAGAAACACCATTCAGCGTCAGATCGTATTGCAGGCAGTGAATCAGATGCACAACCACCCTACCGCGGATGCGATTTATGCCGTTATCGCGGCGCAGCACCCGACCATCAGCAAGGCCACGGTTTACCGCAATCTGAACCAGCTGGCAGCTCAGGGCGAGATTTTGCGCGTGCCTGTGCCGACCGGCGCCGATCACTTTGATTTCAACATCAAGCCGCATTATCATGTGCGGTGCACCAGGTGCGGCGGCGTTTTTGATGTATTTATGCCGCCTGTCACCGATCTCATCGACCGCGTGGAGGATTCCTCCGGCGTGGAGCTGCATCGGTACGAAATTCTGTTTGAGGGTATTTGCAGCACTTGCAGGAAAGACTAAAAGAGCAGTCCGAACGGTCTGACTGTCAACTGGAAGAATAGCGGAGAAAGGATAACTATTATGGCAGAACTCAAGGGCACCCGCACCGAAGCAAACCTGCAGACCGCATTTGCAGGCGAATCCATGGCACGCAGCAAGTACACGTTCTTTGCCTCCAAGGCGAAAAAGGACGGCTATGTGCAGATTGCGAAAATCTTCGAGGAGACCGCCGCAAACGAGAAGGAGCACGCGAAAATCTGGTTCAAACTGCTCAACGGCGGCATTGACGATACCGCCGCCAACCTCAAGGCCGCCGCAGAGGGCGAAAACTACGAGTGGACCGACATGTATGCCACCTTCGCCAAAGAGGCGCGTGAGGAGGGCTTCGACCATATCGCGGATCTGTTTGAGATGGTCGGCGCGATCGAAAAGGAGCACGAGGAACGCTACCGCAGGCTGCTCAGGAATGTCGAGGACAAGCTGGTCTTTTCCCGCGACGGCGACTGCGTATGGCAGTGCTCCAACTGCGGACATATCGTGGTCGGCAGGCAGGCGCCGGAGGTCTGCCCGGTCTGCGCGCATCCTAAAGCCTACTTTGAACTCAAGGCTAACAATTACTAATTGAAAATTGAGAATGGAGAATTGAGAATTGCGGTATCGCGCAAGCGCGATGATTGAATTGCCGCACATTGGGCGGAATAGCTCCATCCACCTCAATAATCGCAAAAAACGAGGGAGAACCAACCGTTTCTCCCTCGTTTTGTCATTTGAACATCAATGAACCAATGAAAAATGAACCGAAACCCGTTTGACCGTCGCGTTCATTCTCCATTCTCCATTTTCAATTTTCAATTTGCGTTCCGCACTGCGTCCTTCATGCTCTTGACGTACTCCTTGACGTGCGGAACGCAGTCTTTTCCGTACTTTGCACAGATTTTAACGATTGCCGAGCCGACGATCGCGCCGTCCGACTGGGCGGCCATCTTTGCGGCCTGCTCGGGTGTGGAAATTCCGAAGCCGACCGCGCACGGGATATCCTGCGTCTCCTTGACCAGCTTCACCATTGCGCCGATGTCGGTGGTGATGCTCGAGCGCACGCCGGTAACGCCGAGCGAGGACACGCAGTACACGAAGCCGGAGGCTTCCTTTGCGATCATGCGGATGCGGTCGTGCGAAGTCGGCGCGATAAGCGACACGAGATCAAGGCCGTACTGGCGGCACAGCGGATCGAACTCGGCCTTTTCCTCGAACGGAACGTCCGGCAAAATGAGACCGTCCATGCCGATCTCCGCGGCAGTGCGGATGAAACGCTCCGAGCCGTAGGAATACACCACGTTCGCATAGGTCATAAATACCATCGGAATGTCGGTCTTTTGACGGATACGGCGCACCATGTCGAAGATCTTGTCGGTGGTCGTGCCCGCAGACAGCGCACGCACGTTGGCCTCCTGAATGACCGGACCCTCGGCGGTCGGGTCGGAGAACGGGATGCCCAGCTCGATGAGGTCCGCGCCCGCGCCCGCCATCGCATATACGATTTCTTCCGTGACCTCCAAAGACGGGTCGCCGCAGGTCACAAAGGGGATGAAAGCCTTGCCGCTCCGGAAGGCAGATTTTATCTTGCTCATAGCTTGCTCCTTTTTCGTAGGGCGTGACGGCCTCGGCACGCCGATGGTAACGATGTGCATACGGCCTGCATGGCGCGCCGAGTCGTCGCGCCCTACGGCATATATTCAAAAACGATGCATAAATTTCCCAATTACTCGTGAATATCCTCGCCGCGGTAGCGTGCGATCGCCGCGCAGTCCTTATCGCCGCGGCCGGAGATATTGATAACGATGGTCTGGTCCTTACGCATGGTCGGCGCGAGCTTCATCGCGTGCGCGACAGCGTGTGCAGACTCGATGGCCGGAATGATACCCTCGATACGGCTGAGATACTCGAATGCGTTTACCGCTTCGTCGTCCGTCACCGGAACGTACTCTGCGCGGCCGATGTCGTGCAGGTAAGCGTGCTCCGGGCCGATGCCGGGATAATCCAGACCGGCGGAGATGGAGTAAACCGGTGCGATCTGACCGTATTCGTCCTGACAGAAGTAGCTCTTCATGCCGTGGAAGATGCCCAGACGGCCGGTAGCGATGGTCGCGGCGGTCTCTGCGGTGTTGACACCGCGGCCTGCGGCCTCACAGCCGATCAGGCGCACGCCCTCATCCTCGATGAAGTTGTAGAACGCGCCGATGGCGTTCGAGCCGCCGCCGACACAGGCCATCACGACGTCCGGCAGCCTGCCCTCCTTTTCGAGCATCTGCTCCTTGATCTCCTTGGAGATGACCGACTGGAAATCGCGCACGATGGTCGGGAACGGGTGCGGGCCCATGCACGAGCCGAGGCAGTAATGCGTATCGTCAATGCGGGAAGTCCACTCGCGGAACGCGGCGGAGCAGGCATCCTTGAGCGTGCCCGTGCCGGTCGAAACCGGGATGACCTCCGCGCCGAGCAGGCGCATGCGGTACACGTTGAGCGCCTGACGCTCGGTGTCCTCCACACCCATGAACACCACGCACTCCATGCCCATCAGGGCTGCAGCGGTCGCGGTCGCTACACCGTGTTGACCGGCGCCGGTCTCTGCGATCAGGCGGGTCTTGCCCATCTTTTTCGCCAGCAGCGCCTGACCGAGCACGTTGTTGATCTTGTGTGCGCCGGTGTGGTTGAGATCCTCGCGCTTGAGGTAGATCTTCGCACCGCCGAGGTCGTTTGTCATATGCTCCGCAAAGTACAGGCGCGACGGACGGCCTGCGTAGTTGTTCAGCAGTTCGGTCAGCTCTGCGTTGAATGCCGGATCGTTCTTATAGTGGTTGTAGGCTTCCTCCAGCTCGATAACCGCGTTCATCAGCGTTTCCGGCATGTACTGACCGCCATGTACGCCAAAACGTCCCTTGCTCATTGGTTTGCTCCTTTCACGAGCGCCGACACGCGGCGCATCTTGTCCATATCCTTTACACCGTCCGTTTCGATGCCGCTGGACAGGTCGAGCGCATACGCGCCGGTCTGTGCGGCTCTTTGGACGTTACTTTCATTCAGCCCGCCCGCGAGAAAATACGGGTGGTCTACCTTGCCGATCAGCGACCAGTCGAACGTTTTGCCGCTGCCGCCGTAGGCGTGCTTTACATAAGTATCCAGTAGCAGCCAGTCCACCGGCAGCTTGTCCGCCTGCTCAATGTCGCGGTGGGTCTCCACGCGGACGGCGTAGACGATGGGCGCGCTTGTCAGCTTTCGCAGCTTCTCTATATCATGCACGCTCTCGCCGCCGTGCAGCTGGATGATGTCGATGACTTCATCGCGCACCAGCGCGGCGATATGCTCGGGTTCGTCGTTCACAAACACGCCGACCGTCCTAATTTCCGGGTCGAGGTGCTCCTTGAGCCGCGCCGCATCCATATCCGACACATGACGGCGGCTCTCCGCGAACACAAAGCCGATAAAGTCCGGTTTGATTTCGTTCGCGGCCTCTATATCCTCTTTGCGGGTCAGTCCGCAGAATTTCAGTTTCATTTTGCGGCCTCCCTGAGTGCGTCAAGCGCCTGTTTCTTGTCTGCGGCACGCATGAGGTACTCACCTACCAGAACGGCATCCGCGCCGGTCTTGCGGAGTGCCGCCGCATCCGCCGGAGCGGAAACGCCGCTCTCGGCCACAAAGACCGTGCCCGCCGGTGCGCCCTCGCGCAGCCGCGCCGCATTGCCGAGGTCAACGGTGAAGTCCTTGAGGTTGCGGTTGTTCACGCCGATGAGCCGCGCACCCGCTCGAACCGCGGACTGCATCTCCTGTGCATCGTGCGTTTCCACCAAAGCGCTCATGCCTAATTTGTCGCAAATGCCGATGTAATCGCGTATCGTTTCGGTGTCGAGCAGCGTGCAAATGAGGAGCACCGCGTCCGCGCCGAGCACCTTTGCCTGATAAATCTGGTACTCGTCCACCGTGAAATCCTTGCGTATCATCGGTTTGGTGACGATTCCCCTAACCTTTTGGAAGATTTCGTCCGAGCCGAGAAACCACTTGGGTTCAGTCAGGCACGAAACACAGTCCGCGCCCGCGTCCTCGTAGCTCTGCGCGATGGCTTCAAAGTCGAACACCGGGTCGATGATGCCCTTGGACGGGCTGGCCTTCTTGACCTCGCAGATGAACGCACATTCTTTGCCGGAAAGCGCTTTTTCGAACCGAAAATCGCCTTTCGGAAGCGCTTCGGCCTGCGCCTTCATGTCCTCGAGCGAAATCTTCGCCTTATCCGCCGCAACGCGCTCGCGGGCGTGCGCCGCCAGTTCGTCGAGGATCATGCCTTTGCCGCCTCCTGCGTTGCCGCCGCGAAGCGGTCGAGCTTCGCGAGCGCCGCGCCGCTGTCGATGAGCTCGACGGCCTTTTTGATGCCGTCCGCCAGTGTCAGGCCGTCCAGACCGAGGTACAGCGCGATACCTGCGTTCAGCAAAATCTCCTCGCGCTTTGCGCCCTGCTCCTTACCGGAGAGAATGTCGCGGGTGATCTGTGCGTTCGCCTTGGGCGAGCCGCCGCGCAGCTCGTCCACCGTGCAGAGCGACAGGCCGTATTCGGTCGGGTCGAGCTCATACGGCGTGAGTTCGCCGTCGCGAATTTCGCAGACCTTGTTCCTGCCGATAAGGCTGGCCTCGTCCATACCGCCGCCGCAGACCACCATGCCGCGTGTTACGCCGAGGTTACTCAGCACCTGCGCCATCGGCATGACGAGGCTTTCATCGTACACGCCGAGCAGCTGCATAGTCGCGCGCGCCGGATTGGACAGCGGGCCGAGCACGTTGAAGATGGTGCGCTCACCCATGCCCTTGCGGACGGGAGCGACGTTCTTCATCGACTTGTGATAGCCCTGTGCGAACAGGAAGCAGATGCCCGTTTCCGCCAGCACCCTTTCGTTCTGCTCGGGCGACAGCGACAGGACAACGCCGAGCTCCTCGAGCACATCCGCCGCGCCCGACTTAGAGGACACCGAACGGTTGCCGTGCTTTGCCACCGGCACGCCGCCCGCCGCCGCCACGAATGCGGCAGTCGTGGAGATGTTGAACGAGCCGACCTCATCGCCGCCCGTGCCTACGATGTCCATAACCGCGCCTTTCGGCTCGATGTGCGCGCCCTTTTCGCGCATAACCTCGGCGCAGGCGGTAATCTCGGTGATGGTTTCGCCCTTCATGCGGAGCGCCGTCAGCAGGGTTGCCATTTCGATGTCGGTCGCCGTGCCGTCCATCATTTCCTCCATCGTTGCACGAGCGATGGTGTAGTCCAGATCGCGGCCGTTGATGGCCTCGTGAATTGCAAGCTGAATCATAATTCGTACCTCTTTTGTAAATGTTAAATCTCTAAGTAATTGAAAATTGAGAATGGAAAATGGAAAATGTCGCTATCCTTGCGCGAGTTCCGTCCGCGCTGCGACAAGCTATCCTTGCGC
>OLSP01003867.1_pt1 | contig 9878 bp, 7 predicted proteins | sample 1672941 | NCBI WGS metagenome assembly OLSP01 (sample SAMEA3136739, study PRJEB25190) | human gut metagenome
ACGCCGCCGGCCAGCTTGGCCAGACGCTCCTGCAGCTTCTCACGGTCGTACTCGGACGTGGTCACGCCGATGGCAGCCTTGATCTCGTGGATGCGGTTCTGGATCTCCTCGGAGTTGCCGCAGCCGTCGACGATAACGGTGGTGTCCTTGTTGACCTTGATCTGGCGGGCACGGCCGAGATCGGAGAGCTGAGCCTCCTGCAGGTTCATGTTCAGCTCGCTTGCAAAGTAGGTGCCGCCGGTCAGGATGGCGATATCGCGGAGCATTTCCTTGCGGCGATCGCCGAAGCCGGGCGCCTTGACGCAGACGCAGTTGAAGCTGCCGCGCAGACGGTTGACGAGCAGGGTGGACAGCGCATCGCCCTCGACGTCCTCGGCGATGATGACGAGCTTCTGGCCCGCCTTGACGATCTGCTCCAGAACGGGCAGGATGTCCTGAATGGAGGAGATCTTCTTATCGGTGATGAGCAGGTACGGATCATCGACAACAGCTTCCATCTTGTCGGTGTCGGTGACCATATACGGGGAGATATAGCCGCGGTCGAACTGCATGCCTTCGACAACATCGAGGCCGGTCTCGGCGGTCTTGGACTCTTCGATGGTGATGACGCCAGCGGCCGTGACCTTCTCCATGGCCTCGGCGATCAGCTTGCCGATCTCCTCGTCGCCGGAGGAGACGGTGCCGACGCGGGCGATGTCCGCGCTGCCGTTCACGGCCTGCGAGTTGGACTTGATGGCCTCGATGGCGGCGTCAACGGCCTTCTGCATGCCCTTGCGCATGACCATGGGGTTGGCGCCGGCGCTGACGTTCTTCAGGCCCTCGCGGATGATGGCCTGTGCCAGCAGGGTAGCGGTGGTGGTGCCGTCGCCGGCGACGTCGTTCGTCTTCGTAGCGACTTCACGGACGAGCTGAGCACCCATATTCTCAAACGGATCCTCGAGCTCGACTTCCTTGGCGATCGTCACGCCGTCGTTCGTGATGAGCGGGGAACCATATTTCTTCGCCAGGACAACGTTGCGGCCCTTCGGACCGAGGGTGACCTTGACGGTATCTGCGAGCTGGTCAATGCCGGACTGCAGCTTCTTACGGGCGTCTTCGCCGAATTCAATCATTTTTGCCATGATATTTTAAGCCTCCTGAATTATTCTACGATCGCGAGAATCTCGGACTGGCGGACGATGGAATACTCCACATCCTCGACCTTGACCTCGGTGCCAGCATACTTCGCGACGACGACCTTGTCGCCGGGCTTCACGACCATCTTGACCTCGTTTCCGTCCACGACGCCGCCGGGGCCGACTGCCACGACTTCGGAAACAACGGGCTTTTCCTTCGTAGCGGTGGAGAGGATAATGCCGGAAGCGGTGGTCTCCATGGCTTCCACAGGCTTGAGCAGAACACGATCTGCAAGGGGTACCAGTTTCATGATGCTAACCTCCAATATAATGTCTGATGGTCTCCCATCTTTGATTACGGGCTTGAATTTAGCACTCAATTCATCTGAGTGCTAACACCCTATATAATACCCATTTCCGGAAGAAAGTCAAGAGGAAAAAATGAAAAATTTGTGACAAATTTCAAAATTCTCCCGTCCCGGACGCCCGGTTTGGGCATTTGAGTTTGCGGCAATCTCAGTAGAGGCCATCGAAACGGACGAGCTGCCAATAAAGGAATGCACCGATTGCGTCTGTAGCGGCGGTCACTGCGCAGCCGTTGGCGGCTTTGCCGCCTTACGGATGCGGCGTCCCCTTTACGGGGAGTGACCGCCTTGTACAGGGACATTTAACCGCAGGAGGGCGCTGGTGCACCTCGCGCTTCCCTGACGTGTCATTGCGAGGAGCGAAGCGACGTGGCAATCTCGCAGCACCAAGTTGGATAACAGGAAAGCCATCGGCGAAATCGTGAGTGCCTTCCCGAGATTGCCGCGTCGGCCTGCGGCCTCCTCGCAATGACAAACCTTCGGCATTCACCGTTTTACTGACAGCCTGTTTCTTACGCAGGTGCAGCGCCGGGCCCGGCTGTCCTCTCCCCTACAAGACGCGTGCGTCCGGCACGACTTTCCGTTTTCCGGTTGTGCTTTGCGGCGTTTTTCGATATAATAGAAAAGGAGGAACACAGATTGTCAAAATAACGCTCAGCTGAAAGTTACGGAGGGAAGGAAAGTGTGAAAGGAAACCGTCAGGGTGTCCTTTCGCGTTTGATCCCCCGCCGCAGCGGCAGAATTGCAAAATCATGCTGCAAAATTTGATTTTGCAATTCGGAAAGGCCTCAGCTTGGCGAAAAGTCCGAAAGGACTTTTTTGACAAGCTGAGGACAATGTCCGGAAAGGAGATCCTGCGATGGAACGAAACATTCTGGCGGTCGGCGATGTGGTCGCGCCTGCCGGTGTCAAATATTGCAAGGCGGCGCTCCCGCGGCTGCGCCGGGAGCTGTCGGTCGATTTCTGCGTTGTAAACGGCGAAAACGCCGCCGTGCTGGGCATGCTGCCCGCACAGGCGGAGGAGCTGCTGAGCGCCGGGGCCGACGTTATCACCATGGGGAACCACACCTGGGGCAGGCGCGAGCTCGTGCCCTATCTTGAGCGGTCGCACGAGGTGCTGCGCCCGGCGAACCTGCCGCAGCAGCAGCCCGGCCGCGGCTGGGGCGTGTTTGAAACGCCGTTCGGCGACGTGGCCGTCATCGACCTCATCGGCCGGTGCGGCATGGACTACACGCCGGACAACCCCTTCCAGCTCGTCGAGCGCATCCTGCGCAAAATTCAGACAAAGCTCATCCTTGTGGAGCTGCACGCCGAGGCCACATCGGAAAAGCTGGCCATGGGCCGGATGCTCGACGGGCAGGTCAGCGCCGTCTGGGGCACGCACACCCATGTGCCGACGGCGGACACGATGATCCTGCCGCAGGGCACGGGCTATGTGACGGACCTCGGCATGACCGGCCCGCGCGATTCCGTGCTCGGCATCCGGCCGGAGCTGTCCATCCGGCGCTTCCGGGGCGATCTTCCCAGCCGCTATGAGCCTGCGCCCGGCCCGTGCAAGCTCGAGGCCTGCCTGTTTACGATCGACGACGCTACCGGCCGCTGCACGGCCGTCAGGAGGGTGGATATCCATGGTTAAGCTGCTGCATGCGGCGGATCTGCATCTTGATTCCGCCTTTTCGGCCCTGCCGCCGGAGAAGGCCGTCCAGCGCCGCGCCGAGCAGCGGCTCGTGCTCGAGCGGCTGACCGCGCTGTCCGAGGGCTGCGCGGCCGTGCTGCTGGCGGGCGACCTGTTTGACAGCGCCCGTGTCTACCGCGACACGCTCGAGGCGCTCCGGGCCGCGCTGGCGGCCTGCCGCTGCCCCGTTTTTATCGCGCCCGGCAACCACGATGCTCTGCTGCCCGGCTCGCCGTACCTGGAAAACGGCTGGCCTGAGAACGTCCATATCTTCCGCACGGCGGAGCCGGAGCGCGTCAGCCTGCCGGAGCTCGACATCTACGGCGCGGGCTTCCTGCGCGCGGAGATGCCCGCCATGCTGGACGGCTTCCGCGTCGCCGACCCCGCGCGCCTGAACATTCTGGTCCTGCACGGCGACGCCGAAAACCCTGCCTCGCCCTATGACCCCGTTTCCCCCGCCGCGCTGGCGGCCTCCGGGCTGGATTATGCCGCCCTTGGCCACATCCACCGCCGCGGCGAGCGGCGCGACGGCGGCACGCTGTGCGCGTGGCCCGGCTGCCTGATGGGCCGGGGGTTCGACGAATGCGGCGAGAAGGGAGCTCTGCTCGTTTCGGCCGAAAAGGGCGCCTGCCGCATGGAATTTGTGCCCTGCGGGGCGCGGCGCTATGAGCGCCTTTCCGTCCCGGCCGGAGAGGATGCGCTTGCCGCCGTCCGCGCGGCCCTGACGCCGGAGCTCGAGGGCAGCTGCTGCCGCATCGAGCTGACGGGTGAGGCGGCCCCCGTCGATCTTGCCGCCCTGCAGGCGGCGCTGGAGGCGCAGTTTTTCAGTCTGGACCTGCGCGACCGCACGCGGCCGAAGCAGGACCTTTGGGAGGCCTGCGGCGAGGACACACTGCGCGGTCACTTCCTCGACGGACTGCACGCGCAGTTTGAGGCCGCAGAAACAGACGAAAGGAGGCAGGTCGTCGCGCGCGCTGCGCGGCTCGGCCTTGCCCTGATGGACGGACGGGAGGTGCCGCTGTGATCCTGCTGCAATTACGGGCAAACTTCGGCAAGCTGCACGGCACGCTGACCCTGCATGAGGGGCTCAACGAGCTGTGCCTGCCGAACGAAGCTGGGAAATCGACGTGGAGCGCCTTCCTGCTGGCGATGCTCTATGGCATCGACACGCGTGAGCGCGCCACGCGGGAAAACCAGAATCTGCCCGCCAAGGAGCGCTACCGTCCGTGGGACGGCAGCTCCATGGAGGGCGCGATCGACCTGATCTGGAACGGCCGCGCCATCACGATCGAGCGGCGCTCGCAGGGCAGGACGCCCATGGGCGCGTTCCGCGCCTATGAGACGGAGAGCGGCACACCCGTGCCGGAGCTGACGGCCGAGAACTGCGGCCGCACGCTGTGCGGTGCGGAGCGGAGCGTGTTTGAGCGAACGGCCTTCGTGCGGCAGCTCGGCATGGCCGTTTCGAGCGACGCCCAGCTCGAGCAGCGGCTGAGCGCCCTTGTCACCACCGGCGAGGAAGGCCCGTCGGCCTCCGCACTGGAGAAGAAGCTGCGCGACCTGAAAAACAAATATACCTACCGCACCGGTCTGCTGCCCCGGCTGCAGGCCCGGCGGGACGAGCTGCAGGCACAGCTTTCCGCCCTGCGCGCCGCACAGGCAGAGGCCATGGAGCTGAGCGCCGCCTGCACGGAGGCCGAGGCCGGGCGCAGCCGTCTGCAGGCCCTGCGCACCCGTATCGAGCGGGCGCAGGCCGCCCGCCGCCGCGCCGGTCTGGCGGAGCTGCAGGAGCGCGAAACGGCACTTGCCGCCCGCTGCGCTGCGCTGGCGGAGCAGACTGTGGGGCTTCCGGATGAGCAGATGCTGCAGCTCCTGGCCCGCAGTCTGGAGGACGCCGCCGAGCGCCTGCAGACGGCCCAGCTCGACGCCGCCATCGGCGTGAAGCTGCCGGAAAAGCCTGAGGACCTGCCCGGCTTTGCTGGCTGCGGCCCGGACGAGGCCGAGCGGCGCGCGCGGGAGGTACAGGTGCAGTGGAACGTGCTCCACGCCGTCCGCGTGCCGAAAAAGCTCCCGATCCTGCTGCCGTGCGCCGCCGCAGTGCTGGCGGGCGCGGGGCTGTGCTTTGTTTCGCTGCCCATCGGCCTTGGCGTCGCCGGAGCTGGGCTTGCCGCCTTCGTCCTCTCGCTGGTCCTGCTGCGGAGGAAGGCTGCGCAGGCCGAGCGGGCCGCCGAGCAGGCCGAGGCCCTGCTGCGGCCGTTCGGGACGGACGATCCCGCCGCGCTCTCCGGGCTTGCCGCCCGGCAGGGGGAGGCCCGCACGCAGTGGCAGCAGGCCCGGCAGGCCGCAGAGCGGCAGCAGCTGCTGCTGGAGAAGGCCGTGACGGCCCGGCAGCAGGAGCTGAACGACCGCATCGGCGCAGTCGCCCGCTTTGCCCCCGGCACGCAGGGTCTCCCCGCGGCGCGCAGCGCGCTGCAGGAGGCCCGGCAGACGCAGGAGGCCGCTGCGGCCGCAAATCGCGAGCGCGAGGCCCTGCACCGGCAAATCGAGGCCATGGCCGACATCGTCGGCAGCGCGCCCACCGATGCTGCGCCGGACGAAGAGGCGCTGCGCTATGATCCCGCCGAGATCGGCCGCCGCCTTGAGCAGGCCGACGAGACGCTGGCCTCGCTCCGCGCCCGGCTGGCACACAAGCGCGGGCAAATTTCTGCGCAGGGCGATGCCGTGCGCATCGAGGCGGAGCTGGAGCAGCTCGGCCGCCGGATCGCCGACGCCGAGGAGGCAAACGCCGCCGCGGAGCTGGCGTCCGAGGCCCTGCGCCGCGCCGATGAGACGCTCCGCGCACGTTTTTCACCGCAGATCACGGCCGAGGCGGGGCATATTCTCGCCGAGCTGACAGAAAATAAGTATCCCCGCGTGCTGCTGGAGCCGGACATGCATCTGTCCGTGCGCGAGGCGGACGGGCAGGTCATGCGTCCCGCCGCCGCCATGAGCTGCGGCACGGCGGACCAGATGTACCTTGCGCTGCGGCTGGCCATGTGCCGCCGTCTGCTGCCGCCGGATGCGCCGATGGTGCTCGACGACGCGCTCGTGAACTTTGACCCCGCGCGCACCCGCGCCGCCCTGCGCGTGCTGCGGGAGGAGCCGCGGCAGATCCTGCTGTTCACCTGTCGCCCGCTGACGCAGGAGGAGGAATGACCCATGTATTTTGATTCGCACGCCCATCTGGACGACGCGCATTTTGACGGCGACCGCGCGGCCATTTTGGACGATCTCAAAAACCACGGCGTGACCATGGTGATGAACGTCGGCTGCGACCTGCCGTCCTCGGAGCGGTCTGTGCGGCTGGCGGAGCAGTATCCGTTCCTCTATGCCGCCGTCGGCAGCCACCCGGACGACGCCGATCATGTGGACGGCGCCCTGCTTGCCCGCTACCGCGCTCTGTGCGCCTCGCCGCGCGTGCGCGCCATCGGCGAGATCGGGCTGGACTATCATTATGAGGACGTGCCCCGCGCGCAGCAGCGCGTGGCCTTTGAAAAGCAGCTTTCGCTGGCCGGGGAGCTCGGTCTCCCCGTCATCGTGCACGAGCGCGAGGCCCACGGCGACGCCATGGACATCCTGCGCGCCCATCCGAAGGCCTTTGGCGTGTTCCACTGCTTCTCCGGCTCGCCGGAAATGGCCCTGTGGCTCGTCGAGCGCGGGTGGTACATCGGCTTTACCGGCGTTGTGACGTTTAAAAACGCCCGTCGCGCCGTCGAGGCCGTGCAGGCCCTGCCGCTTGACCGCATCCTGATCGAGACGGACTGCCCGTATATGGCCCCGGAGCCGTATCGCGGCCGCCGCAACGACAGCCGCTATGTGCCGCTCGTTGCGGCGAAGATCGCGGCCCTGCGCGGCCTGACCCCGGAGGAGGCGGGCGCGCTGACCGCCGCCAACGCGCGGCGGCTGTTCCGCATCCCGGACGGAGAGGAGGCGAGTGCATGCGTCACGCCCTGATCACCGGCGGCAGCCGGGGCATCGGCGCGGCCGCCGTGCGCGCCTTTACGGCCGCTGGCTACGCCGTGAGCTTTTTCTATGAAAAAAACGACGCGGCGGCAGCCGCCGTCTCGGCCGAGACAGGCGCAGAGGCCGTCCGCTGCGACGTGGCCGACGCGCAGGCCGTGCTGGATGCCGTTTCGCGACTGCCGGAGACGGACGTGCTCGTGAACAACGCGGGCATCTGCCACTACGGCCTTCTCTCGCAGATCACGCAGGCACAGTGGGACCGGCTGTTCGCCGTAAACGTCGGCGGCATCTACCACTGCGTGAACGCCGTCCTGCCCGCCATGCTGCACAGGCAGAGCGGCTGCATCCTCAACGTCTCTTCCATGTGGGGGCAGGTCGGCGCATCGTGCGAGGCGTGCTACTCCGCCACGAAGGGCGCGGTGCTCGCCCTGACAAAGGCGCTGGCGCAGGAGCTCGGCCCGTCCGGCATCCGCGTCAACTGCGTCTCGCCCGGCGTCATCCTGACGGACATGGTCGCAAACGTCGCGCCGGAGGTGCTCGCGGAGCTGGCACAGGAGGCACCGCTCGGTAAAAACGGCACGCCGGAGGACGTGGCACGGGCCATGGTCTATCTTGCGGAGGCGGAGTTTGTCACGGGGCAGAACCTGCCGGTGAACGGCGGCTTTGTGCTCTAAGGAAGCTCTGAATCCGGAATTCCGGAAAATGGGCCTTGACGTGCTCCGTTTTCTGCGATATAGTGTAGTTGGTGCGGTAGGGCCGTACCTTTCCGAATACAGATAGAAAGTAGAGAGTTTCCCTATGACAGTGCTTCTGAAGGTCTTCACTCTGCTCGGCGGGCTTGCGTTCTTCCTCTATGGCATGAACGTGATGTCCGGCGGACTGGGAAAGCTGGCAGGCGGCTCGCTGGAGCGCTCCCTCAAAACGATGACGAAGAACCGCTTCGCGGGCATGGCGCTCGGTGCGGTCATCACCATCGCCATCCAATCCTCGTCCGCCATGACGGTCATGCTCGTCGGTCTGGTCAACTCCGGCATCATGCAGCTCGGGCAGACGATCGGCGTCATCATGGGCTCAAACATCGGCACGACGCTCACGCCGTGGATCCTGTCGTTGTCCGGCGTGAACGGCACGGGCTGGATCCAGCTGCTCAAGCCGGAGAATTTCTCCCCGATCATCGCGTTTATCGGCGTTGTGCTCATCATGATGTGCAAAAAGCCCCGCAAGCGCGACATCGGCAAGATCATGGTCGGCTTCGCCGTTCTGATGTACGGCATGACGCTCATGGGAAGCTCCGTTTCCGGTCTGGAGAATTCCAAGGCCTTTACGAGCATCCTGACAGCGTTTGAGAACCCGCTGCTCGGCGTGCTCGTCGGCGCGGTCGTCACGGGCGTGATCCAGTCCTCCGCCGCCTCCGTCGGCATTCTGCAGACGCTGGCCGCCACGGGCCAGATCTCCTATGGCGTTGCCATTCCGATCATCATGGGCCAGAACATCGGCACCTGCGTCACGGCGCTCATCTCGTCCATCGGCGTCAACAAGAACGCCCGCAAGGTCGCCGTCGTGCACATCACGTTCAACCTCATCGGCACGGTGGTGTGCCTGTGCCTGTTCTACGGTCTGCACGCCATCTTCCATTTCGCCTTTGTGGCCACGCCGATCAATGCCGTCGGCATCTCGGCCGTGCACACGATTTTCAATGTCTTCACCACGGCGCTGCTGTGCCCGTTCACGAAGCAGCTCGAGCGCTTCGCCAATTTTGTCATCCGCCCCTCCAAGAAGGAGGAAACCTACGCCTTCCTCGACGAGCGCCTGCTCGGCACGCCGTCTATCGCCGTCGGCGAGGCCAGTGACATGACGGTCAAAATGGCGACTCTCGCCCGCACGACCATTCTTTCCGCCATCAACATCTGCCAGCGCTACGACCAGAAGGTGGCAGACGAAATTCTGAAGCACGAGGACGAGCTGGACCTCTATGAGGACAAGCTCGGCACCTTCCTCGTCAAGCTCTCAAGCCGCTCGCTGTCCATTGCGGACTCGCGGAAGGTCTCGAACATGCTGCACACCATCGGCGACTTCGAGCGTCTGGGCGACCACGCCGTCAACCTGCGCAAGACGGCCGAGGAGATCCACGACAAGCACATCGTCTTCTCCGAGGATGCCGCTGCGGAGCTGCAGAACCTGACAAACGCACTGACGGAGATTCTGGAGCTGACCATCGATGCCTTCAGCGAGCACAACCTCGAAATGGCGCGCCACGTCGAGCCGCTGGAGCAGGTCATCGACTGCCTGATCTCCGCCGCCAAGTCGACGCACGTCGAGCGCCTGCAGAGCGGCAAGTGCACGATCCAGAACGGCTTCGTGCTCAACGACCTGCTGACGAACTACGAGCGCGTGTCCGACCACTGCTCGAACATCGCCGTCTCCCTCATCGAGACGAGCGCGGGCAGCTTCGACACGCACGAGTATCTCTCCGAGGTCAAGGAGGGCGGCAGCAAGGACTATACCGACCTCTACCACGCCTATACAAAGAAGTACGCGTTGCAGTAAGCGCACAGCACCGGGACACGCCGCAAGACGTGCCCCGGTTTTGTTATGCGATATACTGCCGTAAGGGCGGGGACAGCCGGACCTCGGCGAATCCGCAGGTGCCTGCTAGAGATTCCCACGTCGCTTCGCTCCTCGGAATGACACGGGAGGGCGCTGCTTCAGGTGGATGGCAACTGT